>WNGL01007867.1_pt1 | contig 22315 bp, 19 predicted proteins | sample 5400591 | NCBI WGS metagenome assembly WNGL01 (sample SAMN13153377, study PRJNA577476) | soil metagenome | isolation source: 80 cm soil or saprolite under Garry oak tree replicate 1 | place: USA:California | collected 2016-06-15 | reverse complement strand
CGTGCCCAACGCTACCGCTGTCCGTTCCTGTTCCCCACGCGCACGGGCTTCCCAGTCCATTTAGCCCCTGTACTCTCTCATGGTCAGGCGTCCCTCGACCACGTTTCAATCTCGAACGAGAAGCTTTGGTCATTGAGACAAGGAATATCCTGGCCGTTATATCCTAATAATCCCTGGTTTCAATCTCGAACGAGAAGCTTTGGTCATTGAGACGGCTCTGCCTAGAGTATAGCCTGAGAAGCTCCAAAAGACAAGCGTTTCCGCATACCTCTTTTTTTCTGGTCGGTTAGGAATTTCAAAGCGCAGAAACGAGAGTAATTTTAGAGGAAAAAATTTCGGGGGAGAGGTCGTCCTAGCCAAAAAAGACGATACCCGCACCACGCCAATGTAGTACGGGTTTCATAAACACTCCTGAGATTTCCCTTCCCTTAGAGAGTATCGGCACATTGGAGTACTTTCTTTACCCCTTTTCTACAAGAAGCAATCAGCGTGGGTAGGCAAGCCTTTTCAAGCGTCGCACAACGGTGCAGCCTGTTGAAAAACTCATTGCAGAGCTTATTAGGGGAGGATGAAGCTTGACTGAGAAGTGGTTCTCTTCTCTGGCTCTCATTGAGCGGATGCAGCAGGGGAAAAGAGCAGAAAGTGAAACGAAGAAGAATACATAGTAAAAGATGTGGGAATAAACTTGAATAAAGATAGAATGAGAAAACGTGCTGATCTGTGCAGCAGGCCATGTCCTTGTGGTGCCCAATGAGACGAGGCATGCCACGGAGACCCAGGCTCTTTTTCTTTTCGGTGTGTCCTTTCTGTGTATTTCATCCTCCTCCCAGTCTGGAGGAGCCACCACACCTCCCGCCTCTGCTGGAAACGGACGCCGCCCCCAGCCGCGCTTTTTGAGTAGGCGTTTGAGATTTTGCCCAGCGGCGATCATGAGAGCTTCACAGTTGACGCGCCAGAGTCGGCGTAAGCGGAAGCGCCGCATGCCGTGCCAGTCTTTGGCTTCCGCGAATAAGGGCTCTACCCAGACTTGACGCTTGCGCAAAGCCTTCTTGTAGGCTTCGGTAGGCTGGTAGGCCCGGACCCGATCCAAACACGCCTCATCCACACTGCGACAAAGGCTGCGCCCCTGTTTGCTCGTGGTACATTGGGCTTTCAGCGGACAGTGATTGCAATCTTTGGCACGCGCTCGATAGCGTAGCGACCTTTCGGTCGAATGAGGCCGATCAAAGTGCAGTTCTTTGCCAGCAGGACAGACGTAGATATCACGCTCGGCGTCGTACTGAAACTGCTGAGCGCTAAAGAACTCGGTCCGGTGATCCATATCGGGAAGGGGAATGTAGGCACGGATGTGTTGACTTTCGATGGCGACAAGGTTTTCTTCCGTGCCGTACTTGCGGTCACCGGTCGCTTGCCGCGGCCACAGCTTCCAGCGGAAGCGGGTGCGCCAGAGCAGGTCGAGCATCGGTTGATTGTCCATCACTTCTGAGGGCGCCACCAGGACGTTCAAGATGATGCGCGATTTGCCGCCATCGACGACATAGTGCGTATGATAGCCCAGATCCACTCCATTCTTTGTCAGCATGAGCGTTGCATCCGGGTCGGTCGTGCTCACTTGCAGATCAGCCATGCGCTGATAGCAGCGACCAATGACGCTGCGATTTTGCGCTCCCAACTGCTCGATCCAGTCGTGGCGTGCGGCATTCTGCTGACTCAGTTCCTCACGCGCTTGCGGCGAGAGCGAGGTCGCCAGTGGCACGGGAGCCGGTCGTTCCCCCTGCTCATGAGCATCACTGCTGGCTTTTTCTTGTGGGAGGCTCTCCTGCACAGTGCTCTGGGCTGGTTCCTCGCCAGCTTCACCAAAGAGACTCTCCAGGTGCGCTTCGATAAAAAAGCGAGGCTTGAGCGACTCCTTTCCCGCATTGGCTGCCACCTTGGTGCCGTCGAAGTACAGTTCCCTCCCCCAAACCAAGCCTGCCTGCTGACACTGCTCGACAATCTTCTCAAAGAAACGACGAAAGACTTCCACGCCATAGCGCGTCCGGATACGCGTTAAGCTCGAATGATCGGGAAGCGGTTCGTTGAGATCATACCCCAGATACCAGCGAACGCTGAGTCGATCTGCTGCATGTCGCATGAGGAGGCGCTCGGAGCGGATGTCCTCAAAAAACATGACCAGTTGCAGTTTGAAGAAGACAATGGGGTCAATCGAGGGACGACCTTTGCCTGCATAGGTCTCTTGCACGAACTCTCGCACAAACGACAAATCGAGTGTTCGCTCCAAATGGCGATAGAAGTGATCCGCCGGAACCAAGTCCTCAAGGGACACATTGATGAGCGGGGCAAAGTGCCGCTCCTTGCTTCCCATCATGGTCGTAGCCTTTCCCATTCACACAACGATACTTCACCTTATTACTTACCACCTTTTCTCCTGTTGTTCAACTGACTGCACTGTGGTGCGACGCCTAGCACACTCGCTTCTGTAGCTCTCAAGAAAGTCTGCTGGAACGGACTCAAAGTCCGTCACCTAAAAGTCCAGGCCCTCATCGTCTTTAGACAGGGTCCAAATGCACGTGACAGTTTCATGAAACTCATTTACTACCCGCATCGTACTAAGCACAGTGGAAATTGTTTTTGGACTGTCCAGACTGTCACAGTTGATTGCACGTACATTGAACCTTGCCTTAGTAATGAGAGATGCAATCATCCTGTACTGCTCGGCTCCAAGATGCAACAGCAGATGCAAAGCTTCACGGTAGTCCTTCTTCAGGAAAGAGGAGGTGAACCTCATGCAAGAGGCACTTGCACTCGTCATGCTTGGCACAATTGCTCCCAGACTCTCTCGCGCTTGGAAACGTGGTTAGGTTCGTTGCAGCTTCCTGTCCCCCGTTCCGGAGATGTGGAGACATCCTATGAGCAAAAGAACATTGTTCCCATTTTGTTTTCATCTCCTCCTCGTGCTCAGCCTGGACGCTACTTTTGTGAGCTGCAATCAGGCAGTTCCAACACCGAAAGCACCATCTCACACACTTGGCTCAGTGGAGACCTGGATCCAGCAACACGCCATCCCTTTCAAAACTGCCGCGCCTGGTGGCTCAGATGTTGACTTACAACCCTTAAAGCAGATCGTGGGCAATGCCACTATTGTTGGTCTGGGCGAGGCCACGCATGGAACGCACGAGTTCTTCACCATGAAACACCGCATCCTGGAATTTCTGGTCAACGAAATGGGCTTTACCACCTTCGCCATCGAAAATGGCTGGGATGTCTCGCGTCTGATCGACACCTACGTCATGACGGGGAGAGGCAGTGCCAGGGCCTTGCTCCTGAACGAACCCTTCTTGTCCTGGCAGACGCAAGAAGTCCTGGACCTGATTGAATGGATGCGTGCCTACAATGCCAATCCAAGCCATACCACGAAAGTCCATTTCGCCGGGATTGACTGCACCGATCTCACGCCAGCAGCCTTTCAAGATGTGCTGACGTATATCCAGTCGGTCGATCCACAGCAAAGCGCCCAGGTCCAGGCATGGTACGCTGGCATCGACGTGTACGACGACGTGAGAAGTTATGCACTCTCCTACTCCTCTGGCCTCTCCCAGGCCATGAAGGAGCAAAACCGAACCACTGCCCAGAAGGTGTACAACCTCCTCAAGACTCACCAAACAGTCTATGAGCGCCGTTCTTCTCCGCAAGCGTTTGCCCTGGCACTCCATATTGCACGCGTCATTGTGCAGTTTACCATCGTTCAAGGCTATCCGAATAATTGGCTCTCGGGAGGACCAGGGTTTTTCCAGCGGGATGAGTATATGGCAGAAAATGTGGCCTGGCTCCACGATCAGGGAGGAGGCCATGTCAAGATGGTGCTATGGGCACATAATGCCCACATCGCCAACGATCCATCCTATAATCGCTACGGGCCTCATCCAGAGAATATGGGCGCCTTCTTACGCGAGTGGTACCAGCAGAGCTACCGTCCCATTGGGACAAGCTTTTATCAAGGGACATGTTCCATCTTCCCGGGAGGTTCATACACAACCCTCACCCTGCCGACTCCGGCCACAGACACCTACAACTACACCCTGGGGAGTGTCGGTATCCCGCGCTATATTCTCGATCTTCGCCAGGTTCCAGCCGGGCCGGTGACTGCCTGGATGCAGGGACCTCGCAGGCTCATATCTATTGGTTTTGGTGGAGAGCAGCTTGGTCTTCTCTCTTCCGGCTCGTTGCAGCAGTGGTTTGATGTCATCATTCACTTCCAGACAATCACTCCATCCAAAGTATTGCACTAACCAAGTGATACTGGCTTCAATCACCTTTTGGCAAAATTGGAAGCATCAGAACGCAGGAGAGTACCTGAGAGGGAGCATGTGCAACGAAGAGGGCATGACTTGCTCTTTGAACCTTCGAGAAGCATGGTGTACTGCTTCCTTCAGCCTTCCAGCTTCAAGAGGGAGTTTGCACCAAAGAGCGAGGTGAAGCGTATCGTTTCTTACTGATAAACTCTGCAAGGGAGTTTTTCAACAGGCTGTTGCACTTGCGCGACGCCTTCTCTCTGAGAACAAACAAGCAGTACCCAAAAGTCTCGTTTCATTTGACAGCACAAGCCATTTTCTGCTATAATCCATGAGCAATCACGCCCGACGTACCGTCGGCATTTTTTGTAGATTTACCCATGTGCAGTATAGAAAAACACATAAACAGACGTTTCGGGGAGGAATTGTAGTCATATGCCCAATAACCCCTCTGCGGAAAAGCGCATGCGACAGGAGCAAAAACGCCGCTTGCACAATCGCAGTATCAAATCACTTGTGAGAACACAGGTAACCAAGGCACGTCAGGCAATTTCTGGCAATGCCAGTGTAGAAGATGCACAAGAAGCTGTGCGTCTCGCAGCTAGCGAATTAGACCGCGCTGCCAAAAAAGGTGTTATTCATCGTAACAACGCTGCTCGTCGCAAATCACGCTTGATGAAGCAGTTGAATGCAAAGTAGGTTTTTCGCGCCTCATGCTCCGCTAGCATTCTAGTATTTTTACTTCAGCTGAGCAGAACGCGCACAGGAGGTGTAGAAGGATGGCCGACAAATCAGTTATAACGAAGCCAGCCGGACGGGCGTTACTGGCCGCTGTCGAAAATGCTCAGTTACGGAAAGATGTACCAGAAATTCAATCAGGCGACACCGTACGCCTGCAAGTAAGAGTCGTTGAAGGCAACCGCGAACGCCTACAGCCATTCGAAGGCGTGGTCATGCGCCTACGCGGCGGTAGCGTCAATCGCAATTTCACCGTTCGTCGTATCACCCATGGCGTGGGTGTCGAACGCACATTTTTGCTCCACTCACCACGCCTTGAGAAAATCGAAGTACTCCGACATGCTCGTGTACGTCGCAAACAACTCTACTATCTACGCGGCTTGACCGGTAAGGCAGCACGTTTGAAAGAACTGCGTCCCATGACCGCCAAAGAAGCTGCCGCCAAGGAAGCTGCTCGCACTGCAAGAACTGCCAGCACAAAGAATACAGCCTCCACAACCGCGAACGAGAATACGACAACTAACTCGACTAGTGCCAACGAATAACTCACTCTATCCAACACTAGTAGAAGAAATGGCCCTGTTACAACAGGGCTATTCCTTTGTAGCTGGACTTGATGAAGCCGGACGTGGCTGCCTCGCCGGGCCGGTTGTAGCTGCTGCTGTCATCCTCCCTCTGCACAGCGAGGACCCAGCCGCACCCTTTGCAGGCGTGCGTGACTCCAAACAGCTTACAGCATTGGCCCGCGAACGCTTGTATGACACGATCATGCAGCATGCCCTCGCTGTTGGAGTGGGAATCGGCTCAGTCGCCTTAATCGATGAGCGCAACATCCTGCAAGCCACCAAATATGCCATGCGCTCTGCACTTACTCAACTTCTCACTCCCCCCCAAGCTCTTCTCCTTGATGCCCTCCTGCTCCCCGATGTTCCTCTGCCCCAACGCTCTATCATTAAAGGCGATGCCCGTTGCCTCTCAATCGCCGCCGCCTCCATCATCGCCAAAGTCACCCGCGACCGCCTCATGCTCGAACTTCATGAACAATACCCTGCCTATGGTTTTAACCAGCACAAAGGCTACGGTACCCCCGCCCACCTGGCAGCTCTCCAGATACACGGCATCACACCACACCACCGCCTCAGCTTCGCCCCGGTACGCGAACTGGTCTATGGCCTCTTCTCAAACTCGTGATCACCCTTTTTCAACGTTATTCACATTTTATGCATTATCTCTAGCTAGCACACGCTTTGCAACTTTACAACTGCGGCTTCTCATGCAAATAATCATTACTATTTATCTCTACATAATCTTCAAGCACAACTTTTATGTAACCTTTCCGAGAACTCACACAAACGATATTTTCTTTTGTATGTACATTCTCCATAGTTCTTATATAGCCAATTATTCCTATGTTTCATCGTATTTCATGGCGTTTCACATTATTTATGTTACTATATCGACAGTCCCCTATATACTGCATGCGGTTGCTCGTACTTGCCTGCAAGAACTGGGACAAGTCAAAAAGGTGCGGTTGTTCATGTTGAAAGAGAGAGGTATGCAATCTCAGAAACAAGTCTGGAGCACGTTCCAGCAACCGAAAATTGTCAGTCTCGTAGTGAAATCCCATTTCGTAATCGTACTGCTGCTACTTCTGGTCGGTGTTATCTCATTCGGAGTAACCATCAGGGCAGCTCATGCACAGAATAACGTAGCACATACAACACAGCAAACCGCAAAGCCAAACACTGGCAAGATGCCACCTACCGGAGCCTACAACTGGTTCCCTTACCCATGGTGTACATGGTGGGCGGATCACCGTTATCACCAGCTCCACGGTGCCTATGTCCCCTGGCGCACCCAATCTGATGCCTGGGAGTGGACAGCACGTGCTCACCAGTTCGGCTGGCAGGTTTCTAGCAGACCAAGTTGGGGATCTATTGTTAACTTGCAACCATGGGTACAGGGGGCCTATGGCTTAGGACACGTCGCTGTCGTAGAACGGGTCTACGGCGACGGAAGCGTACTTGCCAGTAACTCTGCCTGGGGAGCAAACCCCTACCAGATCACCTACGTCCATTTCCGTCCAGGACCTGGTGTAACCTTTATTCAGTGGTAAGTACGTTCATCAAGTAAGTAGGTTTTTTTCCGCACCACTCAAGAAGGGGCCGAGACATCTCAAGGAAGCCCCCATGACGCCCGCAAGGGGCGTCACTACTATAGACACATGCCTCGTCTTGCGAAGCCGGAGTAGAGTAGTGACGCCCCTTGCGGGCGTCATGGGGGCCGGACGGCGCTGTGCAAAAAGTTGACGGACACCCGGCCCCTTCTTTCAATTAATTTATGCAAATAAAACAGAATATGCTATACTCACACGTACAACTTCAAACTGTGCGAGAGGTTTTATGCCTGAATATATTTGGGGACGCAACCCCGTTTTAGAAACATTGCATGCTCAACGACCCGTTAAACGACTCCTGCTAGCTGAAGGGCTGCGTGAAGCTCCAGCTCTCGCCGCCATCCTCCAAGTGGCGGAAAAGCAGCACATTCCTATTGAAATCGTGCCGCGTTCTCGCCTTGACCAGCTCAGTCATAGAGCCGTGCATCAAGGCTGCATTGCCCTCGTCGAAGCACGTACCTATGCTACCCTTGAGCAGATTCTGGCTTATGCCGAACAACAACAAGAGCCGCCATTTTTACTCATTCTTGACGCTATCCAGGATGTCAATAACCTCGGTTCGTTGCTACGTACAGCCGAGGCCGTCGGGGTTCACGGCGTCATTTTGCCACAGCATCGTGCCGCAGAAGTCAACGCCACCGTTGTCAAAACATCGGCAGGTGCTACAGAACACCTGCTCATTGCTCAGGAGACCAATCTGACACGCACGATTGACTTCCTCAAAAAACACAATATGTGGGTAATCGGCCTGGCAGAGGAGGCTCAAACAGAATACCAGCGAGCCGATTTAACCGGCCCACTTGCCCTTGTCGTCGGCAACGAAGGCAAAGGCATCAGCCGCTTAGTACGTGAGCATTGCGACCTGCTCATCAAACTCCCCATGCGCGGCCACATCAACTCTCTGAATGCCGCAGTTGCCGGTAGCATTGCCTTATACGAGGCATTGAGACAACGCGAGAAAGCCCCGTAGGGACGCGGCATCGATCACAAAGACATCTTCTTAAAGACAGGCTCTGGAATACTCTTAATAATCAACATGATATACCGCCAGAACCAGGGCAGATAGACCACCTCTTTACAGCTCTTCATGGCTGCATAAACGCCCTTGCCGACAACACTGGCACTGGCGAACAACGGCCCTTTCTTAAGAGTGGCCGTCATTGGCGTATCCACAAAGCCAGGCTTTAGTGTGACCACCGCCACGCCGGACTTACTCAACCGGTTACGCAACCCTCCCAGAAAGATACTGACAGCACCTTTCGCGGCACCGTAAACATAGTTACTCTGGCGTCCCCGATCGCCTGCAGCCGATGAGATCACAGCGATACAGCCACGTTGCTGTTGTTCAAAATAGTCGGCCAGGATGGTCAGAAGCGAGATGACGCTGGTACAGTTCGTGGTAAATTCCTGCAGGGTTTCGGCGACACTTCTCTGGCATTTCTCCTGATCGGCAAGTGTGCCGTGTGCGATCAGCACCATGTCCAGGCCATTCAGGCTGGTAATGGCTGCCACAATCATCTCCTGATGGCGGTCAAAATCGTTCACATCCAGCACGAAGGTTTCGATGCGTTTCGCACCGCGTACCTTGAGATCGTCACCAATAACTTTCAGTTTCTCTGCAGAGCGAGCAACAAGAAACAATTCGGCTCCATCCTGCGCAAAACATTTGGCGGTTTCGTGGGCAATGGCAGAGGTCGCCCCTATCATCAATACTCTCATTTACACAGTTACCAATTTCTCAGAAAAACTCACCCGCCGCCAGAAACTGGAGGAGAAGTGGGGATCAATATAGCGGGCGAACTCTTGCCAGCGTGGGAAAAATGCCTGGAAGTTTTCAGGGCTCATCCGCGCATCTTTGGCCGGATAAACAGCACCACTACTCTGGCGTACAATGGCATCCAGTTCATCAAGCAAGCGCAGAGTCTTCTCGCCACCGTAAGCAAAGTCCAGAGCCAGCGTCACACCAGGTCTGGGGAACGAGAGCATGCCGGGCGATTGCATGTTGCCAAAAGTTTTCAATACTGTCAGGAATGAGCCCTCGCCCGAACGACGAATACGTCCCAGAATCTCACGCATAGCTTCAAAGTCATCTTCAAATGGCACAACGAACTGGTATTGCAAGAAGCCACGTTTGCCATACATGCGGTTCCATTCATGAATTGAGTCAAGTGGGTAAAAGAACGGCTCATAAGGCACAACCTTGCGGATACGTTTGTGCAATTGCGTGTGATAATACAGCTCGTTAAATGCCTTGACCGTGAATGTATTCAGCGTAAAAGACGGTAAGTCAAATGGGACAGCGAGGGACAACTTCTTACTCACCTTCTTGCTCGCTCGTTCCCGCGACTGATCGTTGTTGCCGCACATGAAAATGCCCCGGCACAACTCTTTACCACCGATCAGAATATCCACCCACGACATGGTGTACTCGTATCTCTTATCAGTTTCGGCTGAAATCTGGAGAAATTCTTCGAGCGAACCAAATTGAATACGCTCCATATCAATGAAAGGGTTGACAATAGGCTTAAGACGAAATTCGGCCCACAAAATCACGCCGGTCAGACCCAATCCACCAATAGTAGCCTGGAAAAGCTCTGTACATGGCAGCCAAAGGTGCCAGCCCGGTGATGATTTTTGCCATGCACATCATTGGCGATAGCACCACCCACCGAGACAAATTTCGTCCCCGGCGAGACGGGAATAAACCAGCCACGCGGCACAATCAGTTCAAGGACATCTGCCAGTGAAACTCCAGCTTCACAGCATAAAAGTCCTTGCTCTTCATCAAAAGAGATGAAACGGTTCAGGTGGCTGACATCAAGAGAAACCCCACCTTCATTGAGACAACTATCACCATAGCTACGCCCATAGGCATATGGCAGCAAGGATTGCTCAAAGCGCGAGAAGTCGGGCAGTTCACTACGCCAGTAGACAGACTGCACCTGCGCATGTTCAACTTTAGGATAACGCCCCCATGATTGGGGTTGATATGTTTTATTTTGCAAAGACATAGACAGGTATTTACCTCAAACACACTTAACTATCATGGTATATATAACGTGATAGAAGAAGACTTAGTTACGCCTTTAGCCAAAAGGTAGTATTCGCAACTATCACAGACGACTGGTACCTATCAACGTTATGGTGATAGTGTTGAAGCTTTACAAGCTTATCCAAGCTCAGAGCTTCCGCTCTTACACGAAGTATTGTCAGACCCTCTTATATTTATTAAGGAGAGGAATTCCTTCAGGGAATTGAGAGCCATGTTCTCAATATACATGCTCTGTATCAAGAAGGAGCAAAAGGAGACCGACAATGAGTCAAGATATTCTCGGCATTCATCATGTGACGGCGATTGCCGGCGACCCGCAGCGTAATGTCGATTTCTACACCGGTGTGCTGGGTCTGCGGCTGGTAAAACTAACGGTGAACTTTGACGACCCACGCTCCTACCACCTGTATTATGGAGATGAGCAGGGTCATCCTGGCACCTTGCTGACGTTCTTTGCCTGGCCGGGCGTGCCAAAGGGGCGGCAGGGAACAGGGCAAGTGACAGTGACGTCCTTCTCCATTCCTCAAGCATCACTGGACTATTGGATCGAGCGCCTGAGCCAACGAGGCGTCTCCTCCACACGACCCGTGTCGCGTTTTGACGAAACCGTCCTTTCCCTGCAAGACCCAGATGGGCTCGCCCTTGAACTGGTCGCTCACCAGCAGGCCGAGCTGCGTCCAGCCTGGAAAGAGGGATCCGTGCCTGCCGAACATGCGATTCGTGGTATACACACCGTCACCCTGTCGGAGGATGGCTACGAGCGGACGGCCAGGCTCTTGACCGAGACCTTGGGCTTTCGTCTCCTCAGCGAGGAAAACAATGTGTTCCGCTACGAAGTCGGTGAGGGAGGGCTGGGAGCGTATGTGGATGTGCGCTGTGCTCCAGGGCTGCGGCGCGGGCATGTGGCTGGTGGAACAGTCCATCATGTGGCCTGGCGAACGCCAACCGATGAACGCCAACAAGCCTGGCGCGAGGTCCTTGCTGGTCTCGACCTCAATGTCACGCCGGTGATGGATCGCAAGTACTTCCACTCCATTTACTTTCGCGAGCCGGGAGGCATCCTCTTTGAGATCGCCACCGATCCCCCCGGCTTCACCGTGGATGAGCCCGTCGAGCAACTGGGAACCCATTTGGAGCTGCCACCCTGGTTGGAGCCATATCGAGAAGAGCTTGACCAGGTGTTGCCTGCCCTCCGCTTGCCAGCAGCAGGTACAGGCAAGCCAAGCTGAAGGGACTGGGTTACCATCATAGGCGTTCACTTCAGCACGGCTGTCATCCCTTCGCTTCTCGAGAGGCGCAGGCTCTGAGCGCGAGCTTTGGATCGGCGCTGGGCCCAGCGAGAGATCCAAAGCTCGCGCTCAGGATGACAGGCTGAAGTTCACGCCTATGGGGTTACCATTCCCGAACTGCCGACGAGTCGAAGCTCATCGATTATGTGAGACGGAACTTCGCCATGGTGTAGAAAGGTACACTCTCATGCAAAAGACACTCGCATTCATTTTGCCACTGGATGATGTCTCCGCTCGACTTTCGCAAGTGGGGGGGAAAGGCGCTTCGCTGGCACGTATGGCGGCGGCTGGCCTGCCTGTCCCCTCCGGCTTTCACGTCACGACCGCTGCCTATCGACGCTTCGTGGACGCTAATGCATTACAAGGGACGATCCTGGCGGCTGTGTCTGTTGTCAGCCCTGATGATCCCGCCGGGCTCGAAAACGCTTCTGCTTCCATCAGGGCGCTCTTCGCTCAAGGAACGATCCCGGAGGAGATCGCCGGAGCGGTCCGTCAGGCGTATGCGGAGCTTGGTGAAGGCGACCTGCCCGTCGCGGTGCGCTCCTCAGCCACTGCTGAAGACCTGCCTGAGATGTCGTTTGCCGGTCAGCAGGAGACGTATCTCAACATGCACGGCGAAGCGATGGTCCTCGATGCCGTCAAACGCTGCTGGGCTTCGCTCTGGACAGCGCGGGCGATTGGCTACCGTGCTCGTCATAACATCGCGCAAGAGGATGTGAGCCTGGCAGTAGTGGTACAGGCACTGGTGCCCGCTGATGCAGCAGGCATCCTCTTCACCGCCAATCCACTGACAGGTGTACGCGACCAGGTGATGATCAACGCTGCCTGGGGACTGGGTGAGGCCATTGTCGGCGGGCAGGTCACGCCCGATACCGTCGTGGTTGATAAGGTAAACGGGGCGATCACCAAACAGGAGATCACTGAGAAGGACGTCATGACCGTGTGCACAACTGAGGGCACACGCGAGGAACCGGTGCCAGCCGAGCAGCGCAAACAGGCGGTGCTCAGTCCCGCGCAGATTACTGAACTAGCCCACATCGGAGCGCGGATCGAGACGCTTTACGGCCGACCTATGGATATCGAGTGGGCGATAGCGGCTTCCCGCATCTTCATTGTCCAGGCTCGCCCAATCACCGCCCTGCCCGAACCAACTGCTGAACCTCATGGAGCCGCAGCAGACACATGGAAACTCCCCAGGCCAAAAGGGCGCTATATACGTGCGAGCGTGATAGAACTGCTACCAGATCCGCTCTCCCCGTTGTTCGCCACGCTCGGACTCCCAGCGTGGGCCAGTGCCATGGGTACGCTGGCAGAAGACATGGGGATGAGTGGCATGGTTTCTGATGACATGTTGACCACGATCAACGGGTACGGCTACTATGACTTCGGCTTGACGCCTACGCAGAATGCAAAGTTCATTCTCAGGATGCCGCGCCTTGTAGGAGCCGCGGCCCGCCTGCTGCGGACTTCGCGGACACGCTGGCAGGGGGCCCGTTCCAGGTATGCAGCCGTTGTCGACTACTGGCAAACAAGAGACCTGGCGACCACATCAGCCACCAACCTGCTGGGTGGGGCACGCGCTATCACTGACGAAGCTGCTCAGTACTATCTCTCTGTCCAGAGCGGCATCCTGCCAGCAGCGTATATGAGCGAGTCGCTCTTTACCCTGGTCTATAACCGGTTCCTCAAGAGGCACAATAGTCCCTCTGCCCTCACATTTATGCTCGGCTTTGACAGCGCACCAATGCAGGCCGAGCAATCCCTGTATGACCTGGCACAGTGGGTACGGGGACAGGCGGAGCTGGCCACTCAGCTTTCGAACAGGTCGAGCGAGCAGCTCACTGCAATGTATCGCGAACAGGCCACGCAAGCGGCGGCAGCCGAGGGAGCGTGGCCCGAATTCTGGCGACGCCTGGCTGATCACCTGGCCCGTTTCGGACATGCCATCTACGACCTCGATTTTGCCAAAGCCCTGCCCACTAATGACCCGACACCGATCTTAGAAACCCTCAAGTTCTTCTTGAGCGGTCAGGCACCAGATCCCTATGCACGCCAGAAAAAGGCCTCTGCTGCGCGTGAACAGGCCACACAGACCATGCTCAACCAATCGCACGGCCTCCGCTTGAAGCTCTTCCAGCGCCTTGTGGAAACTGCTCAACGTTTCGCCCCTCTGCGCGAGGATGCGCTCGCCGATGTGGGTCTGGGCTGGCCGATCCTGCGCCGCATGCTGCGTGAGATGGGGCGACGCCTGACCGAGGCGAGCGTGATCGACACCTCCGACGATGTGTTCTGGCTGACGCTAGATGAATTGCAGGAGGCCGCAACCGCACTGGACGCTGGGCAACCAGGACAGCCACCAGCGAACGATCATGCGGTCATCGCCGAGCGGCGCGCAACCTGGGAGAGCGAACGTGCTCTCACGCCGCCAGTGGCCTTGCCGCTCAAAGGCGGAGCCCGCTTTTTGGGGATTGACTGGAGTTCTTGGATGCCAGCCCGCACAGATCAGGCCTCAAAGAACGTGATCACAGGCACTGCTGCCAGCCCTGGACGGATCACCGGCCCGGCGCGGGTGCTTCATGGCCCTGAAGAGTTCGGGCAGATGCGGCAGGGTGAGATCCTGGTGGCGAGGATCACCACACCGGCCTGGACGCCACTCTTTGCGCTCGCCTCAGGTGTGGTCACCGATGTGGGCGGGCCGCTGAGTCACGGTTCCATTGTGGCCCGCGAGTATCACATTCCGGCAGTGCTAGGCACAGGCGTCGCCACCGCACGTCTTTACAGCGGCCAGCGCATCACGGTCGATGGGGATGCAGGGCTAGTCTCGACGGAGGCTTCGAGGGCGTAAGCAGAATAAGGATTCCCTTTCCCCTTGACATAATATGCTATGATTACCTTCTGAGGCGTTATACGTATAACGTCTCAGAAAGTAGGAAGGACCTTCCCCTCCTTCTGCCATCGTGTGTGACAGCGATGTCCTGGCAGTTGGCGTGTACAAAGCGGCCAAAGACCTGCATTACACGATCCCAGAGGATCTCTCCGTCGTCGGCTTCGACGATAGCATCATCGCTCGTCAGCTTGACCCGGAATTGACCACTGTGGCGATTCCCACCACCGTCATTGGAGAGCAAGCGTTCCTGCTGCTACTCGCCGTGCTGGAAAAAGGTCATGTGCCTGCTCAGGTCACGATTCCGCTCGAACTGGTGATCCGAGCATCTACCACAGCAGCAAAGGACAATCATGAAGGATCGGAGAGCAGATGCGGTACCACCTCTTAATCGATGCAGATGATACGCTTTGGGAGAACAATATCTATTTTGAGCAAGCCATTCACGCTTTTATTACGTTCCTCGACCACTCTCGACTCTCGCGAGAGGAGGTCCGGGCGGTGCTCGATGAGGTCGAACGTCTGATGGGCTATGGATCGGCGAATTTCACGAAGAGCCTGGTCGAAACCTATCGTCGTCTGGCGGAAAAAGACCTGCAAGAGGAGGATCTCGAGCAGGTTCGCCGCTTGGGAGAACAGATTCACTCTCAGCCCTTGCAGCTGCTTGAGGGAGTCCGAGAGACGTTGGAGTATTTGTCTCCTCGGCATGACCTGGTCCTGCTGACGAAGGGAGACATCGAGGAGCAGAAGCTCAAGGTCGAACGGTCGGGGATTGAAGCGTTCTTCAGGCAGGTGGTCATTGTTTTGGAAAAAGATATTGCTACCTACCAGCATGTCATCAGCAAGGTGGGGATTGATCGGCAACAGAGCTGGATGGTGGGCAATTCTCCTCGTTCTGATATCAATCCAGCACTGGCTGCCGGACTCAATGCCGTTTATATTCCTCACCCCCATACCTGGCGTCTCGAACACGAGGAGGTTGAGAACGCTGGAGGGGGGCGCTTGTTAACGTTGTCACGCTTTGCAGATCTGCGTACCTATTTCTAGTGGAAGGAGCATACGTATGGCTGTGCAAAGGAAGAGAGGACTGATGTACTCAGCTACCTCTTGGACCTAGCCAACTGTTTCCAGGTCGATCTGGAACAGGCCTTCCGTGCGAAAGAAGAGATCAATCAGTCTAGAACATGGGAATGATGCCCGCAAGCCCTACCCCATGATGTCCGCAAGCCCACCTCCACGATGCCCGCAAGCCCACCCCCATGATGCCCGCAAGCCCACCCCCATGATGCCCGCAAGCCCACCCCCATGATGCCCGCAAGGGGCATCACTACTATACTACGGCTTCGCTGGCCCAGGCAGCGGGTATAGTAGTGATGCCCCTTGCGGGCATCATGCCCCGTGCGGGCATCATGACCCGTGCGGCCATCATGACCCGTGCGGCCATCATGCCCGGCGCAAAAATATGATTCTCACCCCATCCGCAGATCCGCAGTATCCATCTATACATCCTGCTCTATTTCAAGTATAATGATGCAGCTACTTGCTCTCTTATGATCTTGAGACGAAATCTCGATCCCCAGGAACATCAGAAAGCAGCACACAGAGAAAGGAAAAGAGCCATGTCAGAGACGCAACCAACGAACATTCCTCGTACGACGATACTGACGGAACTCGCTCTCGTCCCACTTCCAGACGAAGAGGGCGACTTCCAGACCATCACAACTCTCGAAGATGTCAGAGATGACGTCTTCTCTGCGATAGCGGCTCTCCCAGGCTACACAGCCAGTGTCGACAGCCGCGGTAGACGTGATGCGGGCATCATTCTCCTCTTAGGTGAAATAGCGCATCAGGCCATTCTTAACAAAGATCTCATCATTGAAATATGCAATGCAGGCGCTGCCGCCATTGGTCTGTTGGCAAAGCAAGGGCATATTAAAAGAATCGAAGTAACGCTCGAAGATGAGAGCATCATCATCGACGAACCGGACAAAGTAACAGCTCAAAGGCTCTTAGACACGTGGGAGGCGAAACACCCAGGGAAAGCCACCGACCTTTCATCTTCATCAACCATGCGCATCACTGGCATGGTATCCAAGACATAGCAACCGAGGTCTCACATTCTCCAGCTACGGAACTGCAAATGATGGGTGGTATGCACATGCACGATAATGAGCCCTCACAACCAGAAGAACGAGTGAAACACGGCTTATGGTGAAATCGACGCACACAGAGAACCGCTACGCCGTATGCATCGGCATCAACGTGTATGCGCCCAGTGCTGGCCTGAGTGCGCTGCGTCATGCCGAAGATGACGCTCGTGCTATGGATATCCAGCTCGCCCAACTCGGCTTCACAGATGACAACCGCAAACTTCTGCTCGGTAAAGCCGCTACGCTTGAGGCCATCAATGCTGCCCTGGAGGAATGCATTCTCGACCGGCCACACGAGAACGATCTTGTGCTTTTCTACTTTGCAGGTCATGGCAAGCCGCTCAAATTCAGTGATTCAAATGACGCTGGCGATGATGGAGCAAAGGGCGAAGTATTTCTAGCCTCCTACGACTTCGATGCCAGCAAAATACGCCAGATCCGTTCTTTTCGTTCGCAGCGTGCACTCGGTATGAAACGCCTGCGCGAAACGTTCTTTGAAGGTGAAGGTTCGCGTAAACGTCTCTTCATTTTCGATAGTTGCTATAGTGGTGACTTCTTTGGGCCACGCTACCGTGACGTGGCCGATCCGGTGCAAGGCTACATCAAGCATATGCTCGACTCCAAAAGTACGGGACGCCTGGCTCTCTCAAGCTGTCTCCCCGTTCAAAAAGCGCGTGAGGATGCTACTCTTGGTCATGGCCTCTTCACCTATTACTTGCTCAGGGCCCTCTCAGGAGAAGACCCTGATGCCCTACGCCGTGATGGCCGCCTGACGGTCAACAGCCTGTTTGACTACATCGCGGATAAACTGCCGGAAGAGCAACGTCCGGTGCTTAGCGCGGTGCAACAGGACACGTTTGAACTTGCGTGCTCTCCACATGCAGCACATCCTGTAGAGCTGGAACAAGGGACTGGAGAAACACAGCAAGAGAGACGCCGGATCGAGAAAGACGAGCGATTGCGCATAGCCCTGGCTGATCACAGTGCCTTCTTGCAAAACCGGCTGGCGAGCTTTGTGGGTCGCACGGATGAACTGAAGGAGCTTGGGCAGCGCATCGAGCAACTGCTCCCGACGGGGGGATATATCACGATCACTGGGCAGGCTGGTCAAGGGAAGAGTAGTATCATCGCCAAACTGGTCGAGCAACGCGGCGTTGACCAAACGGCCTTTCATTTTATCCCCCTCAATCCTGGTCCCGAACACCAGATTGGGCTACTACGTAATCTGCTGGCTCGCCTCATTCTGAAGTATAATCTCTCCGATCTCTATCTCGCCAGTGAGAGCCGCGCTGCCCTGCATGATGCTTTGCTTGCGCTGCTCAAGGAAGTGACAGCCAAAGGGGGACAGGAGGTGATCTTCATCGATGGGCTGGACCAACTGGAAGAAGAGCAGACAGGGGTACGTGGCCTCAGTTTTTTACCCTCCAATCCTCCCCCTGGCATCGTGCTTGTGCTAGGAACGCGCCCAAATGATGCGCTGCGTCCACTCGAACTGCTCAAACCGCATGTGACGTATCCATTGCCCAACCTCAGTCGACAGGATTTTGACTTGATCTTGCAGCATCGAGGCGTCTCACTGTCCTCAGTGCTGGCCGATCGCTTCTACGAGGCCATGCAGCAAAACGCGCTCTACCTGGACCTGGTGGCGAAGGAATTGGCTGAACATGACCAGCAAGCGCCAGAGGAACTCATCCAGCAATTGACCGAGAATCCAGAGCGCCTGTTCTCGCTGGCCACGGACCGCTTTAAGCGGCAGCCGTGGCTCTGGCGCAACCTGATCAAGCCAATTCTCGGCCTTCTACTGGTGATCCAGGAGCCCTTGTCGAAGCGTCACATGAGAAAAATTCTTGACGTGGATGCAGATAGCTTGAATAAAGGCTTGGAGCATCTGGGAGGGCTGGTCATTCGCGATGAGCAAGACCATTATAGTCTGCGCAAATCCTCTATTCCCAATCCTTGAAAATTAGGGTACAATCAGCTATAGAAGAGTGGATTGTTTATTAGGAGATCATTATAAGGGCTTCACGATGCTAAAAAGCTGGACTATCGAAAACTTCAAACCCATCGTCAATTTGGGTGAGCTGAAACTCGCTCCTGTTACTGTACTGGCTGGTCGTAATAGTTCTGGTAAGAGTAGCTTACTGCAATCGATTTTGATGATCGTGCAAACTTTAAGCAGTAAAGTAGTAGATCGCCCTTTATTACCTAATGGGTTAAATGTACAACTTGGTACATTTGAAAATATCTTGAATGTAAACTCTTCTTCGCGAGCTTTAACTGTTGGATTTGAGATAGAATTTGAAATCGAAGAGGCATCTACATCGGCCAACTTGGATCGATTATCTCGATCGACTGACTTAAACCGATTTTTAGAGAACAGATCAGATGTTACATCCGTCAGATTAGTTGCAGTATTCAATAGTGCTAGTGGTAACGGTGTAAGCTCCTCTGCTATTGAAGCTGCTAAGGTTGCCGTGGAAAGGGTTTCTTTAGAAATCAATGGTACAAAAACTTCTCTTGTCGAACAAGACTTAGACCAAACTTTTTCTGAACTTAAACGAGAGAGCTCGGATATAAACTTTTCCTTTACTATCGATAAATTGAGTGATCATCAACTCAAGAGCTTTTTGGAAAAGGTCGAAGCAGATTACCTTCGCTTAGTTCCCTATTCTGGGGAGCAACCTAACTACATAGGACATTTTGAGCACCAAATTGAGAAAGCTCAAGAATCGTTCTTAGTTGCCTTATCTCATTTTCTTCCTACTCGCTTAGTACGTAAATATAAAGTGGAGGAGCGCCGTCTACAAGCATTGAATAGGAGTCTTAACTCTGCAATATCCAGGCTCTTAATACGTGATAAAGATACAAACGAATTAGCTCAACGGTATTCTGAGCTGTTTAATCCTAAAGCACCGATTTCAGAAGATATGAAACAGACCATACTAAAATTCTGTGAAGATGCACCCATCGAAAAAGAATTTTCAGGACAAACCATTCTAGAGCTAATAGTATGGGCTCGTTTCGCAATGAGACAAGCACTACATTCGCGAAAAGAGGATGCTCAAAAGCTTCATCATCAGCTTCGTCATCTGCTTATTCATGCTATTATGACCGGAGATTTGGAAAGTGGCAAGGACACTGGCACTGAAGGATTAGAAATTTTCGTTAACGATAACGACGTAGAAAATATCAGTCAAGCTGTCACAAAAATCACGAGTTTCTTCACTAGTAAAGTACGATATCTAGGACCTCTACGTGCGGACCCACAAGCATCTCAAAAATTTGCTCCAAGTAGCGAATTAGATGATGTCGGCGCAAAAGGAGAATATGCTGCTGCTGTATATGATGCTAACCAAAATGCGAGCATAAACTGGTATAACCCGGTTACTAAACAAATTGAGCAAGGAATATTAAAAGTAGCTCTAGATAGCTGGGTAAGGTATCTTGATGTGGCAAACCAAGTCAAAATTGAGACAGCAGGTCAGAGCGGATTTAGTTGGCAAGTAGTTCACAAAAAAGGTCATAAACCATTACCACTTTCAGCCGTTGGCGTTGGTATAAGCCAAATCTTACCCATTTTAGTGATGGGTCTTCTTGCCCCTAAAGATACACTTCTACTGGTCGAGCAACCTGAACTTCATTTGCACCCTAATGTGCAAGCTCGCTTAGGAGATTTCTTCGTCGGTCTGTCTAAATGTAATAAACAATGCCTGCTGGAAACACATAGCGAAAACCTTGTCAGCCAGTTGCGCTACCATATTGTGCAAGCAGGTGGTATGGAGAACAGCGATTGCATAATCTACTTTGTCGATCAAAATAACGAAGGGGTTGCTAGATTTGAGCCTGTCCAAATCTCACCTCAGGGCAATATCCTGAACTGGCCAGACGGCTTTTTTGATGAAACTATGCTCCAGGAAGATCGCATCACTGCCGCAAGTATCAGGAAAAGAGCGAATACACTGAAGAATGTTTAATATTTTTGTGGATCCTGTAATTATGATGGTCCCTTCTGACCATGAAAGCAGGGCAGAGATAGAAGCGTGGCTTGATAACCTCGATATGTGGTTGAAAGAGGCTCTTACGTCTCCTTTTTCTTGGCTGCACTCTATACAGGCAACAAATTACCTACAAAGTAGCGGGCTGTTTCCCAGCTTTGAATTACTACGAAACTGGCAACGTAGATATCAATTGAATATCAATCCAGCACAACTAGCGAAGAACGTTAATGAGTTTTTCCGTAACCTAGATTTTGATCTCAAACATAACCTTGATAAGTTTGAATATGACTTCGAGGTGAAAGCAGGCTCGATTAGCGTTAGTCCAGTACAATTTATTGCTCGCTGGCCAGACTCGATACTAGAGGATATGCAATGGCTACTAGTTGCTACCTGTGTCTCAAAATGTTTAAATCATTCCATCTCGCGTAATTTGCAAATCATAACGTTAAAGCTTTCTCAATCAGAAAGGGAAATAGAGGTATCGGCCACCATTGTAGAATCTCTCCCCGATTTTCCCCGCGAAGCCAACGACGAAATCACAGGAATATTTCCCCTTCTGTTTACGCCTGATGATTTGCTGCCAATGATAGATGTAATCGAGCTATGGAATAAAGGCGAAAAGGGGCTCTCTTACGCTATCAAGAATCAATTCAAGAAAGACTGGCGAGAAACTGTTCCCCAACCATTGAAATTTCATATCGGCTCTGCTTTTATTGAGTCAGTGAATAATGCCGGGCTGGATACCAATGACACCATTCTGAGAAGGATAGTGAGGGCCGCTGCAGCAGTCATCGCGGACCAAGCAAAGCACAGTGAGGGATATAAATTGCACGAACGTCGGCAGAGTAAAGCGGCCAATAGTCCTCAATACACTCGGAGCAGGGATAACGCGAAAGCGTGGCGGTTGATGATCGGAAAACACGGAGCGGGCTGGCGAATGCATTACTGGCAGATCCCTACACAGGAAGGAAGTATTATCGAGTTCTCAAATGTGGTGAAAGAAAGTGATGATACCATTTACGAGTAACATATTACTTTCTCTTTAGAGAGAGCCTTCATATTTTCATCTCTTATTAAGAGAATACCTGTAAGTGCCATGTACCGGCTCATATCCTCAGTGCCCTGCTATTATTGAGCAGTGGTTTTCGATGAAACCACGGACAAGCTATACAAATGATGCAGAAAAACTCATCATTGCAGGACTGAATTAACAAGGATTCGATGGAGAGAGTTAAATACGACTGTTCATGGCTGTTCACTTGTGTTCTTCTTGTGCGTAAAAAGCCATTCTTGTGTCTACTGTAAATTGCGGTTGTCAAGATACTGCTGGCGAACTCCATGTTCGTAGGGGTGAACTCTCACTGTGAGCGTGAAAGTTGGTTCGCATTCCCCACCATGAGGCAAAAACGCCATGTTTTGGCGATATCTTTCCCCACTTTTTGAGTTCGCCAGCAGTATCTTGACAAATGCAGCATTGATCTATAGAATGGCATGACCAACCTCATGAATTTTATTCGGACTGTTTCTATTTACGCGTTGAGCAAGGGGTTAGAAGTGAGAGAGGGTTCAATGCTTTTTGGCCTGGGTGTACGTGGCTATGTTGGTGCTTTATTTCTGCTTGAGGGAAGCGTATGAATATTTTCGAGTTCCGCGATCGGCTCATTGATGATTATGCATCCTATATCAAGAGCTTTATCCAGATTCGCGACCCACACATTCACTCCTTCGTACAGCGG
>WNGL01005779.1_pt1 | contig 22318 bp, 19 predicted proteins | sample 5400591 | NCBI WGS metagenome assembly WNGL01 (sample SAMN13153377, study PRJNA577476) | soil metagenome | isolation source: 80 cm soil or saprolite under Garry oak tree replicate 1 | place: USA:California | collected 2016-06-15 | reverse complement strand
ACGGGTCTTCCTGTCCCCACGCAACCCGGGAAACCGCTGCAAAATGAAACACCGCGTCCATCCCGTCAACGATCTCGCGGACGGAATCGTAGTCGAGTATGTCGCCACGGACTTTGGCAGAGTTCAGAAACCGCGTGTTGGAGTTGAACTCTAAGTCATAAAGCGTGACATCTTCCCCCAACCCTTCTAGTTTTTCGGCGAGGTGGCTGCCAACGAATCCGTTTCCTCCTGTTATGAGAATTCTACTGATGTGTTTTCACCCCAACTGACAGCCGAGAGAATCGGGCATACGCGCCATGCGAGTCCGCGGCAATTCTGCGCACAAAAGCATCACTGGGTTTCAATAAACGGGGGATTCTGACGGAAGTTTTGGTTGAACTATATTGCTATCGCAATCCTATGCAATACTTTGCCGGAATCAAGCTCGCGGCTAACAAAAATCCTTTTGATGATGCAAAGCTGATGGTGAACGGTGACATGTGGCCTCTTTTTCTGGGAAACGCCCGGCCTCTATGTGTTCTAGCGAATATCGAGCAGAGGTGGATGCGAGGGAATTTGTTCCTAGTAATTAATAACCGTCTTCTAGAAAGGATTTGTGGGGAGCTGGTCTAGTTTGTTGAAGAAGGTTGTCGTTCCCGCGGCTGGACTGGGGACAAGGCTCCTGTCGGTGACGAAGGAACAGCCGAAAGAAATGCTGCCGGTGTTTGCGAAGGGAAAGAATGGCGACCTGTGTCTGAAGCCTATTGTTCAGCTGGTCTTTGAACAACTGTACCATGTGGGTTTTCGCGAGTTCTGTTTCATTGTGGGGCGTGGGAAGAGGGCTATTGAGGACCATTTCACGCCTGATTTTTCTTATGTCTCAATGCTCGACAGTAAAGGTAAGGATGGTCCGGCGGAAGATCTAGAGAAATTCTACAAGATGATTGATGGCTCAACCGTGTCTTGGGTGAACCAGCCTGAGCCGCGGGGTTTTGGTGATGCGGTGTTGAAGGCGAAATCGTTTGCTGGAGAGGACAAGTTCATGGTTCACGCTGGCGACAGCCACTTCCTATCGAAGGACGCTGACCACTTGCGCAGAGTCATGGATGCTAGTGTGAAGACGAAGGCGAACGCGTTGTTCTTGTCGATGGAGGTTGACGATCCGAAACGGTTCGGGATCGTGGAGGGCGAGACGATCGAAAACGGGCTTGTAAAAGTGAAACACTTGGTCGAGAAACCGTTGAGGCCAGCGTCGAAACTGGCGATTATGCCGGTATACGTGTTTGACTCGAACATTTTCAAAGCGCTAGAAGCGACGAAAGCAGGATTCGCAGGAGAACTGCAGCTGACTGATGGTATTCAGAAGATGGTTGATTGGAATCTGAACGTGTACACGACAAGGGTCGGATCAGACGAGATCTGGCTAGACATAGGCTCACCCGACCTATACTGGCAAGCCCAGAACCTATCACACAAACACTGGTCACACGAACCAACTCACTAGTGCTCGATTAGGGGCAGACTGGAGATCACCAGGGGTCATCGCTAGGCGAGCGAAAGCAATTCAACAAGGCTAGATTTTAGACGGGCACTTCGCATCTGTTTTTCTCGGGTTCATAGGGATATCAGCTTCTTTTCGTCCTTTTCGGGGTCCAAGCCGTTAATCTTCTGTTTCTTCGCGGCACAGAGTATCCAGGTAGGTTTTCGAAGCGCTTACGCCTCATCTCGCGGACGTCGACCTCGGCCGGCGAGCCCCTTAGGCGGCGCCGGACCCGCTTCCTCATGCCTCTTGCTCCTCTCAGCCGGGCTAGGTAGCTCAACACCTCACCTTCTTAGAGGGCCTGTTTCAGGCTCAGTTCAACTTCTCTGCTGAGGACTTTGAGGCTTCCGTGCTTCTCAAGCACCGATGCCCGGAACTTTGACCAGACATCATCGCTCAAGTATACCGTTACCTTTACCATGCTGGTCTACCGGTAAACCAGTATAACCCTCAAATAAAAAACTGGACGATGCAAGCTCTTGGGACTGCGCATAGTCGTTGACCGTGAGGTAGCCAGCAAGAGAACCGGGAGAGATCGCGCCCTTTCCTATCCCTCTAGAGATAGAGCCCACGCTTGAAGATAGGGCATCCGGTAGGGATTGCTTGCGACGGGATTAGACCGCTCACTACTTAAGAAAGGGTCCAAATGGTCCAAGTGCTAGGATTGAAGGACGCGATCATCAAGGAAGACCTAGGACAGATCAGGAAATCCATTGACGCGGAAGCGTTTCGCGGAAAGAATATTCTGGTATCCGGCGGGTCCGGGTTTCTTGGGAGCTGGATCTGCGACGTACTCAGCGAGGTTGGTTCGAAGGTCATCTGTCTGGACAATCTCTCGACAGGGGTCTTCGAGAACGTTGACCATCTGAAGGAAACCAAGGGTTTCGAGTTCGAAAAAGAGGACGTATGCACATACTCTAGAAACCCGAAAGTTGACATGATCTTCCACCTGGCAAGTAGGCCAGCACCAGAGGATTACCAGAAGCATCCGGTGGAAACGGCCTTGGCGAACTCGGAGGGGACTAAGCAGATGTTGGAGTTGGCGCGAAAACATGACTCAAGAGTTCTCTTCGCGTCTTCGAGTGAAGCTTACGGTGACCCGGATGTGTTCCCTACCCCGGAGTCCTATGAGGGAAGGGTGAATCCTCTTGGTCCGAGATCGTGTTACGAGGAGGGGAAGAGGTTTGGAGAGGCGCTGTGTAAAGCGTATCATGACCAGTACGAGGTAGATGTTAGGATCGCTCGGATCTTCAACAGTTACGGGCCTCGGCTCCGGGCAGAAGGGTTCTACGGCCGCGTGGTCTCCAGGTTCATTCTGCAGTCATTGAAAGGTGAAGACTTGACAGTGTTCGGAGACGGGTCGCAGACGAGGTCGTTCTGCTACGTAACAGATACCGTGAGCGGCCTTATGTCGCAGATGGGAGAGAAACAACTGAGTGGAGATGTTCTCAACCTCGGGAACGAGGACGAGACGAAGATCATTGATCTTGCAAGGAAGATCATTCAAATCTCTCCTACCCGTTCTGGTCTGGAATATTTTCCATTTCCGCTAGGAGACCATCTGCGACGCCAGCCTGACATAACCAAGGCGAGGAAGATGCTAGGATGGGAACCGAAAGTAGGACTCGACCAAGGGCTGTCCCGAACGACAAAATGGTTCAGCGAACCGAGATTCCAATGAGGCCGCTGAGCTTTGAGGGCTACTCCCAGACTTGTTGCTATAGTGGCAGAATTATCTCCCTGAACTCCCCGAGACTATCGATTGAGAATTCCTGGCGTGCAGCTAGAGTGCGAGCTTGTAGGGTTAGTTGGTTCTATGTTCTGAAGACCTGACATATTCCCTCCATCTTCAACTCCAGAGTGCGACCGGTTGCGTCTGGAGGGGACTATCAGGAAGAGGGCCCGTCGCTTTGTGGACCCCGAGGACTTAACTATGCAGAAACCCGTGCGTTGCTGTGACGATGTATCGGGGACTCGTGCTGAGCTGCCTCAAGTTCGGATCTTAGAGAATCCAGGACTCTTTCTCCTAGAGTTGATAACTTGTAGAATGAGTGGTCTTTACCTTCACGTCTCTCGTAGAAGTTCCATACTATTGTTGCATGGGTCAGTGTTTTCAGATGCCGGTTCAACGTATTGTGGTTCGTAGTGAAGATCTTGGCGAGTTGCGAGAAGGACAATCCCTCTTTGTGGCGGCTTAGAGTGAGCATGACATCGTACCGTTCTGGGCTAGAGATTGCTTCGAGGATGCGCCTAGCTTCTTGGCGTAGTTCGAGTGGTCTCTCGATAGTCTTCATGTCGTGCGTGCCTACGGTCTTAGATGCTATAGACGCGTATAAAATTACATTTCCAATACTTAGGTTACCTGGGCGCAACTGAGCTAGCCAACTAGATGGCGTGGCTCTTGTGGGGGGGGGCTGTGTTCTTACTATGAAAGCCGTCTTGTTGGGGCAGGCCTGTTGCGTTAGATTTATTTAACATATGTTAGATAAATTTAACGTGGTCATCTTGTACTTTCGTGGCTACCAGGAGCGTATTGTGGGGTCCAGGTCGAAGGTCAGGCTTCTCCGTGTTCTATTCAGGTTTCCGGATTCGGATTTCACTGGTGAAGACCTTGGCCGCAAGGCGGGTGTTTCCAAGCCCATGACTCACAAGGCTCTGTCAGAGCTTATGGAAGAGAACCTTGTGGTGCGGCGGGTCGCCGGGAGGGCTTACCTGTACCGCTTGGTCTCCGGGAGCTATTCTGCCAAGCTGGTAGCTCCGCTGTTCCGAGACGATGATTCACCGCTTGAAGGGCTCGCCAGGCTTCTCGGGAAGAAGTTTGAGGGGTCCCCGGTCTCATCAGCGACCCTCTACGGAAGCGTCGTCAGGGGCGAGGAGAAGCCGGACAGCGACATCGACATCTACGTCGTTTTGAAGCGCGAGACTGATCGTAGTAGGGTCGAGGCACTCATCTCGGAGCTTAACCGCTTGGTCCTGGCCATGTTCGGCAACAGGGTCTCGGCCATAGTCAAGACTCTGGAGGAGGCCAGGAGGGCCTACAGGGGGCGCCATAGCCTTGAACTCTCAGTGGAATCAGAGGGTAAACTTTTGACGGGTCTGCCCCTAAGAGAGCTGTGACCGACATGGTCGTTTCCACGCGGAAGCTGAGCCCTGCAAAGTCTGGGAATTTCCTGAAGAAGGCTGAAGAGTTGTACCTGGAGATGCTGGAAGCTCGGAGGAACGGCCGGTTCAACTCTGCGGTCATATCAGCGATCCACTGCGGGATAAGTGCCTCTGACGCCTACACCGTCTACTTGGGAGGCGTTCGGTCCGCGAGCAAGGATCACGGTGACGCGGTCAGACTTCTCTCCACTATGGGTGTTGACGCCAAAGTATTGTCTGAGCATCTAAGGTCCCTGCTGGAGGCTAAGAACGCGGCGGAATACGAGGATAGGCTGTTCACATCGAAAGAAGCTGACTTGGCAGTGAAACATGCCGAACGGCTCTACAAGCGGGTGAGAGAGAAACTGGAAGGGTTCAACCCTCGACTGGGCAGCTTCACAGCCAGGGACGAGGCTGAGTCTCATGAGCTTTAGCCACGTCACCGACAGCTACGTTTGGATAGAATATTTTAACGGGACCGGTGCTGGAGAAAAAGTTCAGAACTTCTTGGAGACCGGGCTTGTTGTGATTCCGGCTACTGTCGTGGCGGAGCTCTCGGAGAAGCACAAGAGATTGAATCGGGATTTTGGGCGCGAGTACGACTTCGTCAAGGCTCAGACTAGTGTCGTCCCTCTCGAAGAGGAGCTTCCGCGGGCGGCAGGCGAGCTAAACTTTGAGAGAAAGAAGAAGGTGAAAGGCTGGGGGATGGCCGACGCGATAATACTTGCGACAGCTAGACGAGCCGGGTCGCAGATAGTTACCGGAGACCCTCACTTCAGAGACCTGACAGAAGAAACCATCATGCTCTAGCTTACCGTCCGCTGGTTTAGCGTAACGAGTTTGGCGGAGATTGAAAATCCGTGAGCACGATGGACCACTATTCGATAAGCTTAGAATTGGCCCTAGGAACGGTTTGAGAATGGGAACTAGGTCACGGGTCCATTGGAGGTGCCTTGCTGAACGTCAGTATACTGGTCGAGTTGATTCGAACCGTTGTAATCACCGTCGCCAAGAAGGTACGTGGGATAAGTGAATGTAATGTCGTTCCCTGCCCACCACGATCCGTTGAAACCATCGTAGGTTACCGTATCTTGCACCTTGAAGTTGACAATGTCGTACAGTCTGTACTGAGCTAGCTGATCGGTCACAATCATGGGCACGATTACGTCGAAGCCTACCTGAATCTGCATGGGCCAATTGAATTTGAAATACCCGACATACTTCCAGCCACCAGTCTGGTCCAGATTCTGGTTCATGTTGTTGCTCACAGTCGGAGCTTGGGAGGGAGTAGTTGTGGCTGAGAATCCCGCCTGACCGTATTGCGATCCTCCCTGGAAGAATATTGTCCACGACACCGTGGCTGAGCCTCCTGCATAACCGGAGTAGATTATGTTGCCTTTGCTGTTTATCCAATTGATGACTCCTGATGGGTCGTACACCCACAGGTCGACCTGAGTATATTTCGCTCCGAGCGTCCAGGGCCAACAGTATGATTGTCCGAGTGAGTCGAAGTGAAAGTGGAGGTCGAAGACCTCGTAGTGGTTCGAGTTGCTTACTTGGCTTGGGTCATATTCGATGTCACCCGGCGATTCTGTACTGTAGTTGGTCTGGTCTGAAATTGACCCGCAAAACGTGCTGAATTGTGGGTTCGGATAATAGCCCTCGTACGCTCTGGACGTGGTGACATCGGTGGTATAGAATGAGCCAGTATACCATCCAACCGAGGTACTGCCGTCCTGAGCATAGGAACCAATCTGGAAGTAATATCTCACATGAGGAGTCAACCCGGTCAGGGAGACCGACTGCGTCCCGCAAGGGGGATTGAAAACGATCGCGTTTGACCATGAAGTCGGAGAGGTCGTATATTCAAACACGCCACACGAAACTACAGCCGGGGATAACAACCACGAAATGGTATCTGTGGTTCCAGACAGGGAATTGCCGCTTGACACCACGTTGTATATCACTTGAGGGGAAGAGGATCCGCCCCCTCCACCGCCATCTGCATACGGGTCAACGATAGCCTGTTGGCCGTTTGCTAGACTGAAGTCGCCGAAGAACACGCGAACGTTCGACCCCATTCTAGAATCGGATAACACACCGCCTCGATAATAGGCTCTCGCGTCTTGCCAGTTCAAACCAAAACGGACGGTTAGCAGATCAGACGAGAGCGCCACGAGAGAGTTTTCTCTGCCGGAGAATGACAGCTGATTTTTCACCGGACCCACTGGCCCATAAACCGGGGTTGAAACAGTGCCGATTCTGTTGTCTAGGCGAAAGAGCTGGGGAGTGACGCCATCAAATTGCCACACAATTCGATAGGTCCCGTATCCCTTGATTGACTGTATCTCCACCGTCGCCTTTAGCGCTGCTGTGGGGGCATTCGTTGCTTTACCATCGTAGTAGATCCCTACAGCGAGAACATCGTTCATGATTCCTCTGATGCTTACCCTGTGATTTGTTCCGATATTCTCGGTAGAGACTGTTGGTTTCAGCGTCCATGACATCGGGACCCAGCTCCCGTTGGATCTCATTTCCACTCCCCAGTTCATGTTCTGCACAAGCAGGTCGCCTTGATTGATGCCGTACATTACCGAGGACAAAGCTCCGATCTCCATCCTAAGGTGGTCGTTCGTGAAGGTAGTTCCGGTGAACGTTGAGGGTGAAACCGTGCTTGTCGCTCCCCGCACCGACCCGACTACCCCGATTATTAGTATCAGAGTGGGTAGAACAAGTTTCAAGACGCGGGTAGAACTCGTTACTTTTCGAAGAAAAGGTGACACAATCTCTTCATTTCCGTAAGATATTTGCAAATAAGATCAGCGTACACGACATAACACATTTGACTAGGAATTAGTCACTTGTGTACCGATGTTGACTCCGGCTATCGGACCAGACTCTTAGACGACCGGTTTCTCTTTCTAGACGATCGTATGTTTTGGATCATCTCTTCTTCGGACCAAGATGCGCTCTATCATATCTGGAGATAACCTCACTAGTGGAGGTTTGTTGCTAGAACGTAGTCAACTATTGCAAGGGGAGTGGCTGTGAGTATTGATACGAGGAGGGCTTTGGACAACCCCCGTGTTATGGGCACGTGTAGGACTCTGCGCAGCGTCCACCATGCTAGGGTCATCATTCCGATGGCGAGTAGTGCTCTGCCGATCGCTCCAGCGGTTGTTCCGAGGGGTCGTGCTCCCAGACTAACAGTTGCTAGATCGAGGATGGTGGTGGCGAGACTGATCCCTAGGATCGGTTTCGTCTTTCCGATGGCTTGCAAAGTCGTGATCAATAGAAGGCTCTGGGCTGAGAAATTATCGTGACTGCAAGTATCGCGAAGGGGACCGCGCCTGCTACGAGTGAGGGTCCATAGACCGCCTCCAGGGCTGTACCTGCGATTACTGCCAGGGCGGTGCTGGTGGGGAGGACTGTTAGGTTGACGAGTCGCATTGCGACTCCAAGTTTCTCCGATACTCCTGTTGGTCCTTGGCTGGTGTAGCTGGAGGATAGCGCAGGGTAGCATGTTATCCTTGTAGGGGGCCGGTTGAGCTGTCTAGACCCAGATGCGTTTCACTTCGGTGAAGTGAGGGTCGTCGGTCGCGCACGGCACCCGTAGCTTCCTCGCGGTCGCCATTATTAGCGCGTCGGCCATCGGAACCTTGACACGGTGGCTTATTCTCGCCGCTTCCTCTGCTATCATTGGATCAACGTCTATTATGGTGAATCCTTTCTTGATGGAGTTCACGCGGATCTCTGCTACTGTGCGGTCTTCTTCGCTGATTGTGAGCTTGTAGACTTCGTAGATGCTTATCGTGGAGGCGTAGGTGGTCTTTGAGCTGTCGAAGATGGTTCTGAGCTTCTTCAGGAATTCGGGGTTCTTTGAGGTGAAGACTGCCCAGAAATATCGAGTATCGAAGAGCACTAGCTCTCTTCCCGCATCTTATCGAGAAGCTTGAACGCCTCGTCCTTGGTCATCTTGCTCTTCCCAGCAAGGTCAAAGATCGATGGCACCTTGCTGAAGACGATTTTTCCGCCCTCCGCCTCCACCGTTAGCCTGGTACCCTCGCGGATGCCCAGTTTCTTGCGAATCTCTTGCGGTATAGTGGTCTGACCACGCCTCGTAACCACAACCTCCTGAGTCATATAGGATTCGATTCCGTTTCCTACTATTAAACTATTCCTATCCCTTCAGAAATCCTATCGCATGACCCGTGAGGCTCCTGAACGATTAGACGCGTCGCCGATTTCACGCTAGCTCTGCCAGGGCTTTGTCGGCTCGGTGTTCTTCTTCCTTCCAATGTTTCAGCCTACCCCGCATAGTCCCCAGCTCAGGGTTCTTCGTTTCGAGTATCTTCTCGCATCTCCAACATACTAGAGTTTGGCTGGACCTATGGCCGGGCGTGCGTTCCGTTCTTGTCCATCTAGATTTCTCATGGCTGCATGATCCTTGCAGATGAGAGAGCCTTCTCTCGAATTCTTCCCTGATCTTCTTCGCCGTTTTAGGAAGTATGACCAGTTCCTTCTCTTCCCTAGTAGCCTCAGCCTCGACTATTCTGTCGAACTTTCCGTTGGTGATCTTTGCATATGCTTCTAGCCATGAGTCGCAGTTGCAACAGCTCGTGTGTACTGGAACCTTGCCATTCAGTATGAGCGGAGCGTCGCTAAGATACTCTTTGGTCCTCCGGAGAAAGGGCGCCAGTGGTTCGTCTCCGTATTTCCTCTTCCTTTCCTTCTCCGGGACTCTTTCTATTTTGGTGTACTGGACAAAATCTCCCTTATGCCATGACTCCATGAGAGACTCCAATCTTTTAGTCTGCCAGCCTTGTTCTATCCTTCCCCGGCACTTTGGACACCTCGAGTCCTCATCGTAGAAACTATCAGACAATCCCACTATTGCAGGCCTCGCTAGAAACGGCCGCGTCGACAGGGGACTCAGTACTTAAGACTCGTCCCGCACAGGTTTTTTTCAGCTTCCTCTGTTCCAAGGACTAGAATCGTGACCACTATCAGGACTGCGGCGACTGGCCTCTCGCATTGAGGAAATATTAATAGGCGTGATGAGGCCAAGATGCAGTAGTACAGAGGTGTTCGTAAGACTCATGGCAACGTATTACTCGCGGGTCACTAGGAAAGGTCAGGCCACCATCCCTTCCGAGTTCCGGAAGAAGCTTGGGATCGAGGAGGGCGATCGGGTAGTTTTCGAGGAACGAGAGGAGGGCTTGATTCTCAAGCCAGCGGCCGATGTTGAGGATTCTGCCGGGGCACTGTCCAGTTTCGGGGATGCTGGAGAGGTCTTGGGGAAGCTTCTCAGAGAGAGAAAGAAGAGCTTCCGGTAGCGACGCGATTTCTTGCTCGTGACGTTAGATACATCATTTCTGATACTCCACTACTTCTCCAAGGAACCCGACGTCTTGAGGAAATCTAGGAGTATCTTGCACTTTTGTAGGCTGGCCGGAAATAGCGGGGTCCTCCCCACCGTTGTCTTGGCGGAGTTCTACGCCATCACTCGAAGAGATGCGGGGAGGGATGTGGCTGAGCTACGTTTGAGGGAGCTGGTGGATTCCGGCTTGGAAGTTGTCCAACTGTCCCAGGAGGCGGCCAGGGAATCGGGTGTGATACGTGCGAAATATCACGAGAAGATACCGTGGGGGGACTGCTTTATCGCTGGGACTCACATTTCCAAGAAAGCGGATATCGTTCTAAGCGAGGATCCACACTTCAGAGACATCAAAGAGATCAAGACCAGGAAACTAGGAGAATTCAAACTCTAGGGCCGTCGCGCTTTAAGGCCACCCCTAGACTTGTTGCAATAGTGGCTGTTATCATAGCCACGGTTGTGGTAGGGTCACGTTCGGGAGCTACTACTGCGGCTTGTACAGAAGCTCACCACAGAAGACCGCCTCGACCTGCAGCGACCCTTACTCGACTGAGAGCCACATCTACAATCCGGATAGACTGGTAGTTTACAGGGATTGCCAGACTGCATCAGGGATCGTGGATAGCGTTATTTTTGGAGGCTGACAGTGATTATCATATTCGACTAGGACTTGACGCTGTTTATCAGAATCTCACGAACACTGTGAATGACAGCGACCAGTATCGCGACCTTGTTCTAGAGTCGTCTGCGCGAACACTGTCACCCAGCAGGATGCCATAGGTGCCTGCCAGAGCTACCTGAACCACGTCACTGTTCTCCAGGAGGGCCAGCACATTGTCGCCACTGGCCCGTATGTGTTGGATACTGATCATGGCTGGTCAGAAATCCACCCAGTCTATTCCCTCACGATTACGGCGTCGCCGACGAACACAGTAACCGTTAACGGGGAAAACTTGAACATCAACTATCCAGACGGTGCGGCGAACGGTTGGCTAGGCCCATCAAGGTTCCGCGACGTGGCTGTAACCGTCAATTCTGGAGAGCAGTTCACCGGCACTCTAAGCTTGTACAGCACATCATCAAATACACAGCAAGTTCAAACTCCTCTAGTATGGTTCGAACTTCAGACGGAGTTCTAACCTCCGCCAGCCATGGAGAACATTAATGATCTACTTTGGGGAGATCGATCGAGCCCCTGGGTTGGAAGGAAAGCAGAGAAGTCTGTCGTAGTTTGCTTTGGTGCAGTTTTCCTATCCGAGAGTGACCCACTCTACTGATTGTTTGGACCTTAGTATCGTCAAGCGTTAAATACGTTGACGGGTGAATTCGCCATTTGTGATAACTACAAGTCAGCCCTTTTGGGCTTTTCGATGCTTCTACTGGAGCCTTCCGAGGGGAAGAGTGCCGGTACAATTGTTCCGAAAGTGTCGAAAAAAGTGAGAAAAAACCAGACTGCTAAACTGCTAATCATCGCGTTTCTAGTGCTTTCAATTATTCCCCCAGCAATACACCCCGCGCGGGCGCAAGGTGCCAACTCCATCTATCCCTTCACCGACTTTGCCACTGGGTTCGGTAGCAGCGGCGGTAGCCTCGGTCTCGGTCCCATCGGCGTAGGCATGGACCCTTCAGGTAATCTGTTTGTGGGAGATTTTACAACTAAAAACGTGTACAAATTTCCCCCAGGGGGTGGTGTCGCCTCCCCCCTTACGGAATTTTCAACGTCAACACAGCTTGGTGGCCACAACCCCCATGGATTGGCGGTTGACAAAGATGGGAACATCTACCTTAACCTTGCAGATGTCGGTCAGGTCGTTCAACTCGATCCTATCAGCGGAGCGGTTAGCCGAATAGTCGCCACCGGGCTGGGCTGGGCCAGCGGCCTCGCAATTGATCCATTGACGGGTGACCTGTTCGTGTCGCAATCGGGTCTAGGCAACAGCATTTACGAAGTCTCTCCCAGTACAGGAGGTATGAAGCTCTATGCCACAGTACCCCACGCAGACGGGCTCGCATTTCAATGGAACGGCACCCTCTATGCTGCGGCAGGTGGCTTGGGAGGAATTGTGAAAATACCCGCAACGAATTCCCCACAGCCAACACCCAAACCATACTCTTTCGTTGTCAGCGTTCCATCCATAGATGGTATGGCAGTTTCGCAAAAGCCCGGCCATGATCTGACCCTCTTCGGCAACCGGAATGACGGTAACATTACTCAAGTTACCTTTGACAAGCCACAAGACCCCCCTGGAGTCACTACTATTTTCACCGGTGGCACACGTGGAGACTTCCAGACCGTAGGCAATGATGGATGTCTGTACGCGACCCAATCAGATCGCGTCATCAGAGTGGCGAACCCGAACGGCGGGTGTCCGTTCGGTGGTTTTCACGACGCCAGTGAGAATCTCTTATCGTGCCTCGCGACTTGTTCAAGTCAACCACGTATCGCGACTGTTGGAAGCGACGTGTATGCAGCGTGGTTGAACAACACCTCAGGCAACTCCAATATCCTTTTCAGGGCCAGCTACAACAACGGGACTAGCTTCGGACCGGTAGTCAAGATCACCAACTCCACGAATGGGAATGCCGCTAATGAGCAGATCGCGGCCGCTGGCAGTGATGTCTATCTCGTCTGGCAACAGAATGTCTCTTTGACCAACGACCACGTATTCCTTCGTAGAAGCACCAATAGCGGGACCAGTTTTGGACCAGTGCTTGACCTTTCGGGTGGTGGTCCTAGTGGTACCTCGGAGTTTCCTGAGATTGCTGCCGGGGGAAACGCGGTGAACATTGTATGGCTAGGCTGTACGGATACTAACTGCGATACCACGGGGGGCAATTTGATAGAGATTCTCTTCCGATCCACGACCTCGGTTGGCTCGGTTACTCTCAGCACCACGGCCTATGGCTCCGCAAGGCCTCAGGTAGCTGCCGTCGCCAGTAATGTCTATGCGACCTGGAGCGATGTCAGCCCCGGACGTCCACAGACTTTCTTTGCGGTTAGCTCCAACGGAGGGACAAGCTTCGGAACCCCCGTCAGCTTAAGCAACACGCCCTCAGGTGAGGCTGATCTCGACCAGAAGATGATCACTGCCGGAAACAACGTCTATCTAGCCTGGACAAATCACACATCTTCAAGTGATAATACGATGTTTGAAGCAAGCACTAACAACGGTGCGAGTTTTGGTGTAGCTCTCGACCTCAACAAGGCTATTGTGACCGACCTCCACCCGGAACTCGCTGCTTCAGGCAACAGTGTCTATGCTGTCTGGAGTGAGACAAGCGGCGTAAACACTGAGGTTCTCTACAGCGCCAGCGTTAACAATGGAGCAAGCTTCGGAAGTCTGCTGAACTTGAGTAACGTCCCCGGGACTTCGAACGAGCAGGTGATCTCTGCTTCGGGCAACAATGTCTACGCCACTTGGATCGAGAGTAGCACTTCTAACAACGGAGTTTACTTCGTATCAAGCAGTGACGGAGGGTCCACGTTCGGAACTCCACTCAACCTCATCAATGATACTGTCTCACACAATCCTGTGCTTGCAGACCCGACGGGCTACGCTTTCGTGGCTTGGGAAGACGACACTACCGGAAACGGGGACATCTACATTGTCACAGGCAAACCCTTCGCCTTCGACTTTTCTGTAGCCAACTCGGGGACCATCCACCTTGGACAGGGAAAGTCAGGCTCCACCAGTATCAATCTCGCACTCACAAGCGGAACCTCTCAGAGCGTCACCCTCTCATGTAGCGGTGGACTACCTTCAGGGGCTTCGTGCGCCTTCAACCCTATCTCCGGCACGCCAAGCTTCTCAAGCATTCTGACGATAACCACGCAACCATCGACACCGTTCGGATTCTTCACTGTAATGGTCACCGGTACAGCAGGAGACCTGGGTTTTAGTGAAACTCACTCGACACAAGTCACACTAGTAGTCAATCGATCATCCAGCACTGCGACTGTAGTCTTTGATGCTTCTACCAACGCGGCATGGTCTGGTGCTGAGGTGGCGGGTGCTTCCGCCTATGATACTGCTAGCGTGACGGGTATCCCGGGGGTCAATCCTTCTGGCAGTGTCACTTTCGCATTCTACAACAACGCTGGTTGCACTGGTTCTGGAACCACTCAGTCTGTGTCGTTGACAGCTTCTGGTTCAGTGCCCAATTCTATGTCTCACGGTCCTCTGGCTGCTGGGATGTACAGTTTCAATGCCGCGTACAGTGGTGATTCGAACTATGGGGGTTCGACTAGCACGTGTGAGCCGTTCAGTGTTGGCATTCCTACGACTGCAACTGTCGTCTATGACAATTCTACAAAGGCTCCCTGGTCTGGTAATGAGGTCTCCGGTGCTTCGGCGTATGATACAGCTAGCATGACCGGTTTCAACGGTGTTCCGCGTTCTGGCACTGTCACTTACGCGTTCTATGCCAATGGCGGTTGCATTGGTTCTGGAACCACTCAGTCTGTGTCGTTGACAGCTTCTGGTTCAGTGCCCAATTCTATGTCTCACGGTCCTCTGGCTGCTGGGATGTACAGTTTCAATGCCACGTACAGTGGTGATTCGAACTATGGGGGTTCGACTAGTCCATGTGAGAGCTTTACTGTCTTTATTGCCACGTCGACTTCGACGGTTGTTTTTGATGCCTCCACGAACGCTCCCTGGTCTGGTAGCGAGGTTGCTGGCGCTTCCGCGTATGACACTGCTACCGTGAACGGTGTCGGCGGTGTGATTCCTTCTGGCACCGTCACTTACGTGTTCTACACCGACAATGATTGCTCTGGTTCTCCCTTTAGGAGTTCGTCTGTGACGCTAAAAGCTTCTGGCTCTGTGCCCAATTCTGCGATTCAGCGTAATATGGGTGCTATCATGTACAGTTTCCAAGCCACCTATAGTGGCGATTCCAATTACCTTGGCTCGCAAAGTCCATGTGAACCGTTCACGGTTCTCTCATCCCCCGTGGGTGGAACGAACCTCCCAATTGACAGGCTCGCATTACTGGCTCCGTACTTGGGCCTACTATCGGTTCTGCTCATCGGAGTGATTGCCTTCACCTTGAAGCGGGTCAGAGCCGTCCAGAAGACCGTGTAAGCCTGGAGGGATATAGAGAGAATGCGAGCGAAAGTTTTTCCGGTCCTTTTGCTTCTCGTTCTAGTGACACTCGGCGCTTTATTATCTCCAATGATTGAACCTGTCCAAGCGCCCCCCAGTTTCCACTTTTCCCTGTCGAATTCTGGTGGTATCGAAGTTGGCCTGGGTGGGTCCGGGTCTAACATTATAACCGCTAATTTCTTGAGTGGCACCCTTCAAGCTGTGAGCCTGGCGTGCACAAGCGGGACCTCGGGAACGATTTCGTGCTCTTTCAATCCGACATCTGGTACGCCACAGTTCTCCAGCACCCTTACAATCACCACCTCCTCCCAAACGAAAGTGGGTCGATACAACATTGTGGTGACAGGGACGGCGACTGGAGGTGCTACTAATACTACATCGTTTATTGCGACTGTCGGCTTGTTTTCCCTCTTCAATTCCGGTAATATCGAGATTGGTCAAGGTGGATCCGGCTCAAATATGATAACGGCCACGTTGACCCCAGGCGCCACGCCCCAACCCGTGAACCTAGCCTGCACAGGCGGAACAGGTGGAGCGATCTCATGCTCGTTTACCCCCCCATCGGGAACGCCCCCCTTCTCCAGCAACCTTGCGCTAACTACCTCCTCAGGACCGAATGTGGGTCGATACAACATTACGGTTACTGGGACGTCAAGCGGAGGGGTTACCAACACTACCTGGTTCATTGCGACAGTCGGCCTGTTTTCCTTGTCCAATTCTGGTGATATCGAAACTGTTCAGGGTGGGTCTGGCTCTAACACGATCATGGTAACATTGGCGTCAGGCGCTACACCTCAATCCGTGAGCCTGGCCTGCAACGGGCTTCCTGGATCGAGTTCATGCATGTTCACTCCAATGTCCGGTACGCCATCTTTCGCCAGCACCCTTACCCTTACCACCTCCTCGAACATAAACCCGGGTCGATACAACATTACAGTGATCGGCACTTCAACCGCATCGATTACCAATTCTACTTCGTTTGTTTTGGACGTGCCCTTGTTTTCCTTGTCTAATTCTGGTGATATCGAAACTGTTCAGGGTGGGTCTGGCTCTAACACGATCATGGTAACATTGGCCTCAGGTGCCACACCTCAATCTGTCAGTCTTTCCTGCAATCATCCTTCGATGAGTTCCTGTTCTCTCATGCCGCAATCCAGTCTGCCATCCTTCTCAAGCACCCTCACCATTTCCACTTCCTTATCCACCCCCGCGGGTCAATACAATATTACAGTAACAGGCACGGGGGGAGGGGTCACCAATACGACCAGGTTCGTTCTAACGGTAGTGCCGACCTTTTCCCTCTCCAACTCTGGCAGTATCGATTTGGCTCAGGGTGGCTCTGCGTCTAACACGATCATCGTCGCGCTGACCCCCGGGGCGACGCCTCAAATGGTCGGTCTCGCATGCAATCGTCCATCGGGGCTCTCGGGCAGCTCTTGTTCTCTCAATCCTTCGTCGAGTACGTCGCCTTTCTCCAGCACCCTCGCTATCACCACGTCCTCCTCCACACCTCTCGGTGTTTACATTGTTACAGTAACAGGAACAGCTGGGACCACTGTCCTTACAACCCAGTTCGTTCTAACGGTCGACTTTTTTTCCCTATCAAACTTAGGAGATGTTAACATCAACATCCTTCGAGGTAGCGCCGCTTTGGCTAATCCCGCAGCGGATACCGTGACGCTGACTAACTTCGTAACAGTGACGCATCTGTCGGGCCCGACGAATTACCCCGTTTCTGTCTTCTGCAGTGCCCCTTCCGGCGTGTCCTGCTCTTTCACTCCTACCCCCAGTTTGCCAACATTCACTGGCAACATTACTCTCCAAATCGGGCAGAGTGCAATTTCAGGCTCGTATCTAGTTACTGTGACGGCCACAGGCGGGGGCGGGAGCGCGGGACAAGTCACTCACACAACTCAGTTCATCCTTAACCTCACGGTTAGCTTCTTCGGCGGCGGAGGGGAAACTCCGCATCTTCAAGAGTAGATCAGGCCAGCCTTACGCCAACCCAACACTCATTGACCGAAAGAGCGGAAGTGGATAGATGGTTCGTGATTACTCGTTCTCCATGGCGGGAAAATCCAACACTTTTCGGAAAGACGGTCTCCTGGCCTTATGATCGGAAGAGATTCTCTTCTTCTCCGTAGTAGTATGTGTTTGAGAGTTTCTGGAGGGGCGTACTGAGTAGAGCGCGAGCTTGTAGGCTAGGGAGATTCCGCGTTCTGAGCCGGAGTGGGGTGAGCAGGGGGTCCTGCGACAGTAATCTGTCTGTACCTTTCCGAGTTAGAAAGGTGGGTTTTGCATATCTACCAGTGCTGAGACCGTCGAAAGATGTTGCAGACTAGTGTTCGGAGTCTCACAGTCAGAGACCGAATCCTACTCCACCTCGCAACCTTCGAGCTATACGAAACAGACCACTGGTCCCCCAGCCAGGTAAGCCAGAAGGGAATCGCTAAGGCGGTCGGAATACTGCAGAGACACATTCCCCAGTACGTCAGGCCTATGATTACCGAAGGCCTTGTGGAAGAACACTCAAGCTACATCCAAGGTGGAAAACAGCACCAGAAAGTGTACTTTCTCACCAAGAAGGGGCGTGCAGCCGCCGTCTGGATGCACGACAACTCCGAGAATCAAACAACGGGTCAAAACAAGCGAGCTTCCGGAAAAGGCGTCTTGAAAAATTCTGGGACATCGATCCCTCGAGTTAAGAAACGCTGGCGGATGCCTAGACGATTCGAACGTGTAGCTTTCGTACGATAGAATAATCTGTGGCAAGAACTGACAGTCGCGATCAGCCCTGAGATTGCCGTGTATAGGTATACCTAGGGCTAGCCTAAGGCCAGCCTCCAATCGCAATATAACACAACAACTCGCTGAATCTCAGATCGAAACCTGTTGCTAGACAAGAGAGCAGTATTCACAGTAATCATTGTGACCGGAATTATGTTAGGAATAGTGTTTGCAGACGCAGGAATGCTTAGTCCAGGCGCGAGTATCCCTGTTAAACCCGCGCCGACAGTAAACAGCCCGACTACCTATCCAATGCTTTCTGATCTCTGGAACGGCAACGCCTACTTCGAAAAAACCCAATACATCGTGAACCCGTCGATACTCCTCGATGAAGCAGCTCCGTTTCCGAACCCTGGAACAACGGGCACGGGTCCAAACACAGTGTACACTTACTACCGATCACACAACGCTCCTCATGACGGTATCGGTCTGGCGATATCAAACGATGGAGGGGCCACCTACAGCCTATACAACAACGGAGTCCCGGTTGTAAGTGCCAACTCTAACTCCTGCGGCTGGGATGCAAGCAACGTGATAATGCCAAGCGTCGTGAAAGTTGGGTCAACCTTCTTCATGGTCTACGAAGGCGCCTCGATCCTGACGCTATCAAACTACACTTCATGCTCCATCTACTACCTGACTTTTGGAGATATTGGGTTAGCGACGTCCATCGATGGAATAAGCTGGCAGAAGTATAACGGCGCGGGTTTGTTTCTGCAACATAATTCAGACCAAAATTCTTTCGGATGCCAGAACATCGGCGCACCCTCCGTAACATATCTCAGTGGCCAATTCTACATATTCTTCCATGGAGACTGTGGTGCAGCATCTGGCGCCGCTCTCATTGCATTATGCACGAACCTGAATGTAGCGGGTTTGGTCTGTAGTCACGGCCTCACGGCCTGTCCGCTAACTTACCCGAATACTGCAACCTCGTGTCCTTACGGTTTCAGATTCGATGGCCTTCGTAACAAAGTCGGTATGGTTCACGCGGCCGGAACTGACTTGGCGGCTCTCCACGACATTCTACAGAGCGCTTTCACGACTACACAACTTCCGGTCATGGACATCGGAGTAGGTGCGCAAAGCTGGGACAGCAGGGTCAACGGGAGAGCCAACGTGATCCAGGAGGGCGGCTACTACTACATGTTCTTCGAAGGCTCACAGTACGTCTTCACCACCACCTACGATAGCCTCCCGTTCATAGGAGGCCAAGGTGTTAGTGAGGGAAACTGGGGCTGGGGAATAGCTCGGACCTTAGACATCAACAACGCAAACATAAACAACGGACTCTGGCAGAAATATCATTACAACCCAATCGACCAGCTCTTTCAGAATCAGGGATCAGGTGGGGGAATGCAACAGCCATACGTGTATTATCTTAACGGAGCCTATCGTGTCTATATCTGGAACACGATGCAGCCGAATTATAATAGTGCTGTGCTGCTCTCGGGAACGGACCCGTATCTACGAGTTTACCCCGCGATAAACGGTGGCAATGGACAATGCGAGAAATTCCACAACCTTGGATTCGTTGATGTAGACGGCTGGGCGCAAAAGACCGGGGTCAACAATGACTATCTGTGTTATGGACCCTACCAGAAGGTTCTCAACTCGAATGATTATTCTTCGCTCTGGAACACTTGGACCCCGGGTGCTGGCGGGATTCCTGCAGGGAACTATGCTGTGACTTTCGAGAACATGATAGACTCGCTTAGCTGCGCCAACGACTGGCTCACTCCTCCCTGCGCACCGATCGTAACCCTGGACATAACTCACAATAGTGGAAACTATCGAGACAGCATATTCGTTCCTTACCGGAACGATTACCAATTCTCCTATACCTATCAGGATTTTGAACAGCAATTCGCGGCAGTAACAACCAACCCCACGACCAGCACTCCTGTCTATGAATGGCGTACCTTCTTTGACAGCCACGCATACACCCGAGCACACTACGTCTTTCTCCGCCAGCTCGATGGGAAGTACGACACCACTGCGCCGACGGCATCGATCAATTCTCTTCCCTCTAACAGCCCTGTCCCATCCTTCACAGTATCTTGGAGTGGCAGCGACGCCAGGACTGGGATCTGGTCCTTCGATGTACAGTATCAGGACAACGGCGGAAATTGGATCCCTTGGCAAATGGGAACGACAGCAACCTCGGCCACCTTCTCCTCGGCGCTATGCCACACCTATGGTTTCCAAGTTCGAGCCAGGGATAATGCGGGAAATATCGCGGGATACTCCCCTACGGTGAGTACTTCTACTTCATGCGGATCCGGCAACCTTCTCTCAAACCCCGGTTTTGAAACCGGCACCTTTTCAGGCTGGTCACAGACGGGAATGGTGATACGGGCGGACGCCGGTAACGTCCATTCGGGAAGCTACGCGGCTGCACCCTACTACAACCCCTCGACATGGGTCTATTCCGCGTTCACTCTTCAGCAAAACATAGTGACACCGGTAGCAGGTGCCTACGTTACCTCGATCCAGCTCTGGTACCTCTACGGCAGCGGTTCTGACTACGCCCTCGTCCTCTACACGGATGGTAGCTCTACGCAAACCAATCTTCCAACTGTTTGGAGCTGGACGCTGAAAGCACTCGCGTTTAACAGCGCAAAACAGGTTAGCGGGATCGAAGTTGTCAGACCTTCGGGGAGCGGGACTAACATCGACCTCGACGACTTCCAGGTCACATCAACAAGTCACATCCTGAGTAATACTCCTACGAGTTCGGACTGGACAGGCCAGTCAGGGACTTGGAGGGTTGTGAATGGCTTCATGGACGGATCAGGTACATCGCCGCAGATACGATCCAGCGCAACCTTTCCTTCCGACCGCACTGTCTCAGTTCGGGATGTGACAATTACTTCGGGCGGTTCGGTCTGGAAGGTTGCTTACTTGTACGGGAAATATGTTGACTTCAACGACAAGTTGTACACGTATATTCAGACGGACGGGACAATCGTCCTTGCCATGTGGCAGGGAAGTACGAACCACGGTTATGTTTACTACAACAGTGGTCTGAGTCCGTATAGTTGGCACACGTTCAAAATGGTCATCTCGGGCAACACAGCGAGCGTGTACGTTGATGGAACTTTGTACATCACTGCCACCGATCCGATAATTGGTGCTCTCGGACCCGCTTCGGTCGGCCTAGCTTCATGGGGAACCAGCGAGTCACAGTTCGACAGCGTAACAATCAGCTGAGGATCCTTAAGCGAAAAATGAATTGCGATTAGGATTCCCAGACTAGAAGCCAGCCCTCCCACGCTAGGAGGATCGATCATAAGTTCTCTTTTATCTTTGCCGACGATTTCTTTTTTAGCCACGCGAGTCTGTTTGTCCTCGACGATTGGTTTTTCAATTCCAGAAATCATGAATCATATACTTGCGGAAGTTGGGTTCTGAGCGTATGGTTCCAGGTTGTTGAGGAAGCGGTTATCTCTGCCGCAGGGCTGGAAAAAAGACTATTTTCAGGAACTAAAGAAATGCCGACTGTCAAGCTGTTGTGCGATTAACCAAGAACCGCTCAAGCAGGTCGAGTAATCTTCCTAGGATCCTAGGTAGAGCATTCTCTAACAATTGAAAGTCTGTCTCGCTGAAGACGAAAAGCTGGCGACAGACGAGGAGGAAGGAGAGGGCGAAGACGATTCCGAGCGCGGGTAAACGGACGAGTGGTGTAACGTGGAGATTTGTTGCTAGAGCGTAATCGATGATTGCCACGGGAACGGCTGAACAGACTGAAACAAGAAGAGCTTTAGACAATCCATGAGTCAGAGGCACGTGTAGGACCCGACGCAGCCTCCACCATGCTAGGGTCATCATTCCGATGGCGAGTAGTGCTCTGCCGATGGCTCCAGCGGTTGTTCCGAGGGGTCGTGCTCCGAGACCGACGGCTGATAGGTCGAGTATGGTGGCGGCGAGACTGATCCCTAGGATCGGTTTCGTCTTTCCGATGGCTTGCAAAGTCGTGATTAATAGAAGGCTCTGGGCGGAGAAAATTATCGTAGCAGCGAGTATGGCGAAGGGGACTGCGCCAGCGACGAGTGAGGGCCCAAAGACCACTTCCAGTGCAGTGGGTGCGATTACAGCTAAAGCAGTGCCGGTGGGGAGGACAGTTAGGTTGACGAGCCGCATTGCGACTCCAAGTTTCTCTGGTACTCCTGTTGGTCCTTGGCTGGTGTAGCTGGAGGATAATGCAGGGTAGAGTGCTCCCGCGGTTGGGGTCCAGAGGATGGAGAGAAAGGACACGCTTGTCACGACGAGGTAGTACGCGCCAGTCGTGCCGAACTGTCCCAGAATCGCTTGGAGGAGTGCTATGTCTCCCCAGCCTTGCAGGAGGGTGACAAGGGCCGAGGCGAATAATGGGAGGCTGAAGAC
>WNGL01005339.1_pt1 | contig 22335 bp, 19 predicted proteins | sample 5400591 | NCBI WGS metagenome assembly WNGL01 (sample SAMN13153377, study PRJNA577476) | soil metagenome | isolation source: 80 cm soil or saprolite under Garry oak tree replicate 1 | place: USA:California | collected 2016-06-15 | reverse complement strand
CGCGCCGCCTGCTGCTTGGCCTTGCCCTCCTCCTTGTTGACTTCGGCCTCGGGGATGTTCGGCTTCGCCCCCGGCAGCGGCATCTGCTTGCCGGCCTCGATCATGTCGAGCTCGCGCGGAAGCAGCATGACGAAGCGTCCGGGATGGCGGATGCGACCGGCGATCCGCGCGGCATCATCGCCGGCCCCCCAATAGAGGTCGGCGCGCGCCGGCCCGACGATGGCCGAGCCGGTGTCCTGGGCGATCATCAGCCGGCGGAACGGCGTGTTAGGCTTCGCACTCTCGATCGGCAAGCTCGCATCGATGAAGAACGGGGTGCCGTAGACGTGGATCTTGTCGACCGCGATCGAGCGGCCGGGTATCAGCGGAACACCCTGCGCGCCGACCGGCTCGCCCTCGTTCGACAGGCCGGTGATGCGAAAGAACACGAACGAGCGGTTCGTGGCGCGCACGTTCGGCGCTTCGTCGGGATTGGCGGCCATCCAGTCGCGGATGCGTTGCATCGACATTTCTTCGCGCGGCACGAGGTTGCGCTCGATGAGCACCCGACCGACCGACGTGTAGGGATAGCCATTGTGGGAGTCGTAGTTGAGGCGCAGCGGCGTGCCGTCTTCGAGGATCACCCGCGCCGAGCCTTGGATTTGAATCGCGAGCGTCTCGAAGGGATCCCTAAGCCAGCAGATTTCGAGCTTTTGTCCATCGAGCGCGCCTGCCTCGATGGCGCCGCGGTCGTGGTAAGGCACGATCTCGCTGTTTTCGTTGCGGCGCCCGATCAGCGCGCCCTTGTTGGGAAAGGTGCCGGAACCCGGCGTGTAGCCCGCAGCCACGAGATCGTGTGGACGTCGGTAGAGCGGGACGTGAAATTCAGGATTGGGAAAGCGCGAGCCCTCGACGATCGGCTCGTAATAACCGGTCAGAAAGCCCTGCGCTTCGCCGAGCCGCGCGATCTGCACCGGGCGAAAATTGTCCTCGAAGAAGCGGCGCGCGGCCTCCTTGTTGGCGGGCCGCGCCGCGGTCGCGCGCCGGCAGACCTCCCGGAGCGCGCTGTAGATCGGCCGGTCGTCGTCAGGGCGTTTGGCGTTGCGAAGGGTCTGGCAGCTCGCCTGGAAAGCCGCGAACGCAGCGAGGTGATCGTCGGCCGCCCAACCGTCGACATCAACCCATCTGACCGGCTCGAGCTGGCTGTCCGCGAGCCTCAACGGCCCGTCGCCCGGCTCGGCGCAAGCCGGGATCGACAACCCCAGCGCGGATGCGGCGATGCTTCCGAGGAAGACCCACAGACGCACCGGCATCGCGCTCCGCCCCGGTTACTGCCCGGCTTCGGTGGCGACGAGTTTCCAATTGGGATCGCGCGAGGAGAGGTCGCGCGCGAAGGTCCACACGTCGGTGACGTCGGTGACTTTTTCGGCGTTGCCTTCGATCACATTGCCGGACTTGTCGCGGGTGACCGAAATCAGCTGCGAGACGAAACGCACCGTAATCTGCGCGGTTCGCCCGCGCAATTCGACGCCGGCAATGTCGGATTTGTCGATCGCCACGAAACGGGTCTCGACGATCTCGCCCTTGGTCTCGCGCTCCCGGATCGCGGCCTCGAACCCCTCGTAGACGTCGCGGGACAGCAGATTCTTGAGCGTGCGCCGGTCGCCCTCGGCATAGGCCAGGACGATCATCTCGTAGGCGGCCCGCGCGCCGGCGACGAAATGTTTGGCGTCGAAAGTTTTGTCCTCGCGGGCGACCGCGTCGAGTCCGGCGGCGACCGTCGAGCCGGCCTCCGCAATGCCCTTCCAGCGCTCGGCCGGCTCGGGCGTCTCGACCGGCTTTTGCGCAGTCTCACCGCCCCGGCCGGGCAGCGTCACCACATTGTCATTGGTCGCACCGCGCACCGCGTCGCGGGCGGAATAAGGGTCGTAAGGCGGCCGTTCGCGGCCCGTGCGCTGACCCAGCACGCTTCGCAGGCGGAGGAAGATAAACACCGCCAGCGCCAGAAAGATGATGGTGTAGATATCGAACACGTCTGGCACGCTCTCGACCGCCGTGACGGGAACCGCGGATCAGTGGGAAGCCGGCAGACAGGAAATCTGCATAAGCAGAGATCGGTTCCCGTACCAATATGTAAGTGCGCGACCGCACTGATCCAAGGCTTGCGCCGAACCGCCGGCGCATGTCGCACCTTCGGGACCATAGACGATCCCAACCGTGGCGCCAACAAGGCTGATGCCCAAAGCGAACGCAGGAATAAGGCCGATGTCCTTGGTTAAATGGACATTAATCGGGCTGCTCGTGCTCCCCGCGGCGGAGCTCTTCGCCTTCTTCCTGGTGGCGGCGTTGATCGGCTGGTTGTGGGCGGCAGGTCTTTTCATCGCCACCTCCATCGCGGCCGTGCTGTTGCTCAGAAGGTTCGGACGCGCCGATCTCGACCGCTTGCGCACCGCCTTCGCTCGGGACGGGGTTCGAGCACTGCATTTGGAAACGCCCGGCGTGGCAGCGATGGTCGGCGGAATCCTTCTGATATTTCCAGGTTTTATAACGGACCTCTTGGGCGCCGCGTTGTTGCTGCCGGTGGTTCGCCGGTGGGCTGCGACGAAATTCGCAACGTTGGCGCGCAGTTCCCGGCGTACCCCGCGCGATGATCGCGTCATCGAGCTTGAGCCCGGCGAATGGCACCAAATCCCCGATCGGGGGCGCCGCCGCCGGCGTAGTCCAAGCGCGGCGCGTGATATCCTTGTCCGACCGGAGCGCCTGTGTTAGCCACGCCGCCGACTGCGGCAATTGTGGGCAGTGAGAGGTAGAGTCGATGGCGACCACCGGCGGCAATGGCGGGCCCGCGCCGGGCCCGAGCACTCCGCAAGGCCAGGCACAGCTCAGCGTGCTTGGGCAATACATCAAGGATTTCTCATTCGAAAATCCGAATGCGCCGCGCTCCTTGGCGCCCAACCAAACGCAACCAGCGATCAACATTCAGATCAATGTGAGCGCGCAGCAGCTCGCTCAGACCGACTACGAGATTTCCCTCAAGCTCGAAGGCAAGGCCGAGAGCGCCGGAACGCTCCTGTTTGCCTTCGACCTGACATTCGCTGGCGTTTTCCGCCTCCAGAACGTACCGGCGGAGACATTGCAGCCAATTGTCATGATCGAGTGTCCGCGTCTGTTGTTCCCGTTCGCGCGCGAGATCGTCGCAACCTCGGTGCGCAACGGGGGCTTCCCACCCCTGCTGCTCGACCCGGTCGACTTCGTCGCGCTTTATCAACAGCGCGCGGCCCAGATGCAGGCGGCACAGCCAACGCCGACGTCGACCTAGCGATCTACTCGTCACCCGCTTGGCCCACCACGCGAGGCGGATTGATTCGATTTGCGATATCGGATCGGTCGCGGGTCTAAAACCCGCCCGCCCGGCGCTTCAGGCGTTCGCGCTGGGCCCGCGCAAGTCCAAATAGTCGCACCAGATCGCGCTCTCCCCGAGCGTCGCCACGAAGGCGAGATGCGCATCGCGCTCGTCGGCGGTCAGGCGGACCGCGAGCGCATTCGGCCGCACGCGAATGGGCACGGGACCGGCAGGCGCGCCGGTCGGGCTGCTGCCGGCTTCGACCAGGATGAGCTGGGCTTGCCGGGCTCCGATCAGCTCGAGATAGACCTCGGCCAAGAGTTCGGCGTCGAGCAGCGCGCCATGCTTGGTGCGGCGCGAATTATCGATGCCATAGCGCGTGCAGAGGTCATCAAGGCGGTTGGGCGCGCCCGGGTACTTGCGGCGCGCCAATAACAGCGTGTCGACGAGCCGCTCGCGCGGCACCAACGTTTTTCCCGCGCGCTCGAGCTCGGCATTGAGGAAGGCGAGATCGAACAGGGCATTATGCGCAACAAGCGGCGCGTCGCCGATGAACGCGGCCAGGTCTTCGGCGATCTCGGCGAAGAACGGCTTGTCTTTGAGGAACTCGCTCGACAGGCCGTGGATGGCGACGGCCTCGGGCGGGACGTCGCGCTCTGGATTGACGTAGCGATGAAAGCTCTGTCCGCTCCGAATGCGATTGACGAGCTCGATGCAGCCGATCTCCACCAGTCGATGTCCCTGGAAGGGATCAAGCCCCGTCGTTTCGGTATCGAGCACGATTTCGCGCACGTTTATATTCCTGCATCCGCTCGCGCGGTCATGGGCGGAACCGACGAATCACCGCCGCCGCTTCGGCATTGTAGCTACCGCGTCGAGGATCGCACGTACCTCGGCGCGCGCCGCCTCGAAGCCGCGCGACGTATCCACGACAAAATCCGCGCGGCGGCGCTTTTCGTCGTCGGGCATCTGCTTGGCCAGGATCGCTTCGAGCTTTTCCACGGTCATGCCGGGGCGTTCGAGCACGCGCGAGCGTTGCACTTCAGGCGGCGCCGATACCACCACCACCGCGTCGACCCGGCTTTCTCTGCCGGTCTCGAACAGGAGCGGAATGTCGAGCACCGCCACCTTCTCGCCGCGCGCCTCGGCCTCGGCGAGAAGACGCCGCTCGGCCTCTTGCACGAGGGGATGAACGATCGCCTCGAGTCGTTTCAGCGCCGCGCCGTCACCCAGAACGCGCGCAGCCAGCTTATCGCGATCGACCTTGCCGCCCGCAGTCGTGCCGGGAAACGCCGCTTCGATCGCCGCCGCGGCCTCCCCCTCGTAGAGGCGATGCACCACCGCGTCGGCGTCGTGCACCGCCACGCCTTGCTCGGCGAAAAAGCGCGCCGTCGTCGACTTTCCCATTCCCAGCGAGCCGGTCAGACCGAGAATGAACATGCGTCCTGAATGACCCCAGAGTGCGCGGCAATTCACGCCGCCAGCCATCCCGCCTGCCGCATATATCGCAGCAGCGCCACCAACGGCAGCCCGAGAATCACAAAATGATCGCCCTCGATTCGCTCGAACAGCTGGATACCGATCCGCTCCAGCTGGTAGCCGCCGACGCTCGCCGTGACTGCCGCCCCGATGGCATCGAGATAGGCTTCGAGGAAACTGTCCGAAAAGGCGCGCATGGTGAGCCGCGCGACCTCGCGGTGCTCGAACAGGATCGCGCTCTCCCGCACCAGCGCAATCGCGGTATGAAGTTCATGGGTTCGCCCGCGCAGCGCTTCGAGCTGCTCGCGCGCACCGGCGCGGTTACCGGGCTTGGAGAACCGCCGCTCGCCGAGCGCCAATGTCTGGTCGGCGCCCAGCACCAGCCGACCAGGAAGGCGAGCGGCGATCGTGCGCGCCTTTTCGCGCGCCAGCAACGCCGCGAGTTCGCCCGCATCGCGCGTCGGACTCCGCTGCTCGATGGTCCGCTCGTCGATATCGGCCGGCCGGACCTCGAGCGGAACTCCGGCGTCGCGCAGGAGGGCGTGGCGGATCGCGCTCTTGGACGCGAGCACGAGCGGTTCGCCGGCGAGCCAAAGCGGCATCGCTCACGCGACCGGCTGGCGGCGGCGCTCGGCAAGAAAGCTCATGACCGCGGCGGCGGTCTCTTCGATCGAACGCCGCGTGACGTCGATGCTTGGCCAATTGTGCTTCGCGCACAGCTTGCGCGAGAACGCCACCTCCTCGGCGACCGCCTTGCGGTCGATATATTGGTCCCCGTCGTGGTGCGCCCTGAGCCCGAGCAGGCGATTCTGCCGAATCTGTACGATCCGCTCGGGGCTGGCATAGAGCCCGACGACGAGCGGTCGCGACAGTTCCTCAACATGCCTTGAGACTTCAACCCCTGGCACAACCGGGACATTGCCGGTCTTTACCCCGCGGTTCGCCAGATAGATCGAGGTGGGTGTCTTCGACGTGCGCGATACGCCGACAAGCACCACATCGGCCTCCTCCAAATCCTCGAGATGCTGGCCGTCGTCGTGCAGCATCGTGTAGTTGAGCGCATCGATGCGCTTGAAATAGTCCGCGTTGAGCGTGTGCTGCGCACCGACGCGATGCGAGGTCTCGGTGCCGAGATAGGATTGCAGGAGCTGCAGGACCGGCCCGAGGATCGACAGGCAGGGCAGGCTCAGCTCACGGCAGTGATTTTCCAGCCGTTGCAGAAGCTCGTCGTCGAGCAGCGTGTAGAGAACGATACCCGGCGACTCCTCGATCTCCGTCAGTACACGATCGAGCTGCTTCTGGGTCCGTACCAGGGGATAAACGTGCTCCACCGCCGAAACCTTGGTGTATTGCGCAGTTGCCGCCCGTGCGACGGTGGTCAATGTTTCACCGGTCGCGTCGGACACGAGGTGAAGGTGGAAATAGCTACTAGCACGCTGTGCCATGATGACAACGGGACGAATTGTGAACTTCTGGGGAGAAGGCCACGAGCGTAGGCCAAGTGCAAGCCCGCAATCGGCCGACCGCCTCAGGCCGTCCCTATCGTTGCTTTGGGGACAGTTTTCCGGGCACTTGGCTGGTATGCGGGGTAGATGTGAGTGAGGCGTAGACTTCACCGCCACCGAAACAACCTGGAGCAGCGATCAATCGCACTTTGTGACCGCTTCATGTGAAGCGCATTGGCTCCCCACAGGCAGGGAATAACTTGTGATGACGTGGATAGCATGTGGACACCAATGTATGAGTCAAATCAACGGTACAACAATCACAACAAGAGTCTTTAAGATTTAGGTTTAGAGGAAAGGCAAAGCTGGATTACGCGGTGAATAAACCTCTTCTCGATGTCCTCGATCACCAGCGCCGTAGTCCGCCGCCCATATGGTTGATGCGGCAGGCGGGCCGTTATCTGCCGGAATACCGGGCGGTGCGGGAGAAGATCGGAGACTTTCTCAAGCTCTGTTTTACTCCGGAACTGGCGGCTGAGGTGACGCTTCAACCCGTGCGCCGGTTTGGTTTCGATGCAGCAATCCTGTTCTCGGACATTCTGGTCGTTCCATACGCACTTGGCCAGCCGGTGCAGTTTGCTCTAGGCGAGGGTCCGCAGCTCGATGCAATCGCCGATCGCCGAGGGTTGGCGCGGCTCAAGGCGGAAGTCGACCATGGCGTACTTGCGCCGATTTACGAGACGATCAAGCGAGTGAAAGAAGATCTTCCGCGGGATGTTGCGTTGCTTGGCTTCTGTGGCGCACCGTGGACGGTTGCAAGCTATATGGTTGCCGGCGGCGGCACATCGGAGCAGGAGCCCGCACGGCGCTTTGCTTATGGGGATCCGGAGGGATTTGCCGAACTCATCGACAAGCTAATCGACGCATCCGCCAGTTATCTGGTCCGGCAGTTGCAGGCGGGCGCGGACGCGGTGCAGATTTTCGATACCTGGGCCGGCGTTTTGCCGGCGCTCGAATTCCAGCGATGGTGCGTCGATCCCACGGCGCGCATCATTGCGAAAGTGCGCAGCCATGTACCGGGGGCAAAGGTAATCGGATTTCCGCGTGGTGTCGGCACTGCGCTCCTGCGCTACGTGGAAGATGTTCCGATCGATGCCGTCGGCCTCGATTGGACGGTCGATCCTGCTTTTGCGCGTGACCAGATCCAGTGTCGCGTGCCGGTGCAGGGAAACCTCGACCCGTTAGTGCTGCTCGCCGGCGGCGGCGCGCTCGACCGCGCGGTCGATAACATACTCGAGGCGTTTTCCGAGCGGCCCTTCATCTTCAATCTCGGACACGGCATCTTGCCGCAGACGCCGATCGCACATGTGGAGCAGATGCTTGCGCGCGTGCGCGGGACATAGGATCACCCGAGATGACGATCGGAGCGACGCATGTACGTGTGGTTGAAGGCATTCCACGTCATCACGATTATCGCCTGGATGGCGGGAATGCTCTATCTGCCGCGGCTCTTCGTCTATCACTGCGAGGCCGAGCCCGGCTCCAAGCAGTCGGAAACCTTCAAGGTGATGGAGCGGCGGCTGCTCAACGCGATCATGACGCCGGCCATGGTGGTGAGCTGGGCGCTCGGTCTATGGCTGGCGTGGACGGGGGGCTCCTACGCCGCAGGCTGGCTACAGGCCAAAGTGGTCTTGGTCGTCGGGCTCTCTGCCCTGCACGGCTTTTTTGCGCGCTGGGTGCGCGACTTCGCCGCCGACCGCAATCGCCACTCTCAAAAGTTCTATAGGATTATCAATGAGATACCGACAATTCTCATGCTCGGGATCGTGATCCTCGTGGTCGTCAAGCCGTTCTGACCGCGCCGCTGCCGCGGCCGCCAAACCGCGTTCCAGGTTGCGGCGATGCTTGCCGCCGTCCACACGCCGTCGGCGCCACTTGCGCATGGAACCGTCTTTACCTATCTTGGGTTCATCTCCCCGAACGCAGGCACATACATTTAGTACCGGCCCAAGTGCGGGAGCCGGCCGTTGTATCGGGCCTCAAACGCCTCGCTCAAGACCTGCGATTCCCCTTCCGTATCGATCGGCAGCTTTTTCAGTCACCGATCCCCTCCATAGGACTCCCCCGTATGCGGGAAATGAAACTCCAAGACCTCAAGGCCAAAACACCGGCCGAGCTTGTCTCGTTCGCCGAGGAGCTCGAGGTCGAAAACGCCAGCACCATGCGCAAGCAAGAGCTGATGTTCGGCATTCTCAAACAGCTCTCTATGCGTGAGACCGACATCATCGGCGAAGGCGTGGTCGAGGTGCTCTCCGACGGCTTCGGCTTCCTGCGCTCGCCGGAAGCGAATTACCTGCCCGGTCCGGACGACATCTACGTCTCGCCCTCGCAGATCCGCCGCTTCGGGCTGCGCACCGGCGACACCATCGATGGTCACATCCGTTCGCCCAAGGAAGGCGAACGCTATTTCGCGCTGCTCAAGGTCAATACCATCAATTTTGAGGACCCGGAGAAGGCGCGCCACAAAGTCAACTTCGACAATCTCACCCCGCTCTATCCCGAGGAGCGGTTGCGGATGGAACACGAGGATCCGACCAAGAAGGATCTCTCCCCGCGCGTCATCGATATCGTCGCACCGATCGGCAAGGGTCAACGCGCGCTCATCGTGTCACCGCCACGCACGGGCAAGACGGTGCTGTTGCAGAACATTGCGCATGCCATCACCGCCAATCATCCGGAATGCTATCTCATCGTGCTGCTCATCGACGAACGGCCCGAGGAGGTGACCGACATGCAGCGCTCGGTGAAGGGCGAGGTCGTGTCCTCGACCTTCGACGAACCGGCATCGCGTCACGTCCAGGTGGCCGAGATGGTGATCGAGAAGGCCAAGCGTTTGGTCGAGCACAGCCGCGACGTGGTCATCCTGCTGGATTCGATCACGCGCTTGGGACGCGCCTACAACACCGTGGTGCCATCGTCGGGCAAGGTGCTCACCGGCGGCGTCGATGCCAACGCGCTGCAGCGGCCGAAGCGCTTCTTCGGTGCCGCGCGCAACATCGAGGAAGGCGGTTCGCTCACCATCATCGCCACCGCGCTGATCGACACCGGCAGCCGCATGGACGAGGTGATCTTCGAAGAGTTCAAGGGCACCGGCAATTCCGAAATCATTCTCGATCGCAAGGTGGCGGACAAACGCACCTTCCCGGCGATGGACATCACGCGCTCCGGCACGCGCAAGGAAGAGCTGCTGGTGCCGCCCGATCAGCTCAAGAAGATGTACATCCTGCGCCGCATCTTGAATCCGATGGGCACGATGGATGCGATCGACTTCCTGCTCGACAAGCTGCGCAACACCAAGAACAATGCCGACTTCTTCGAGTCGATGAACGCGTGATCAGTGGCGTGTCGCGGTGACAGCTGCGGCAATGGCGTCGGGCTCAGTTACTGGTAGCGAGCAGGTTTCGCCGACGCAGATGAGGGCTGCGCTCTGCGCCGTCGCCTTGATTTTCTCTTGGGCGGGATGCGAGGCCGGCAACGCCGGGGAAGCGCGCAGCACGATGCGGTCGAGGAAGGGGAGCTTGCGGGCGGCGGCGAGGAGATCGTTCGCGCGCGCTCCCTCTCCTGCCACGACGATCTCGGCCGCGCGCAAGCGCAGATCAAGGGCGTTGAGCAATGCGAGATGCGCAAAGAGATTTTCGCCCGCGCTGGCAGCAATCCCCTCGAACAGCCGATCGGCCTTGTCGCGCCAAGCGTGCTGACCGGTAAAGACCGCGAGGCGGATCAGGTTCTGCGCCGCCACGGCATTGGGGTTCGGCGTCGCATCATCGGTGGTGGCGTTGGGCCGCACCACCAGGCCAGCGGCGTCGTCGGCGGTGAGGAAATAGCCGCCGTTGTCGGGATTGGCGTAGTGGCGATCGAGCGTCCCCTGCCAGGCAAGTGCCCGCTCGAGATGGGCATGCTCGCCGGTCGCCTCGTGCAGCGCCAGCGCCGCCCGGATCATGGCAGCATGATCGGAGGCGAGGCCGGGAACGAGAAGCTTGCCCGCGCGCCAGGAATGGCCGAGCCGGTCGCCATGGGCCATCTTGGCGTCGACGAACAGGAACGCGCGCGCGGCCATTTCGAGCCAGCGCGGTTCCTCGAACGCGAGGCCGGCATTGACGAGCGCGGCAATCATCAGGCCGTTCCAGTCCGCCAGCACCTTGTCGTCGAGGCCGGGGCGCGCCCGTCTGCCGCGTGCGGTCAGCAACGTCTCGCGCATCGCCGCGAGCTTTTTCTCGTCCTCCATGCTGCGCGGTAAGTGCTTGAGATGATTAAGAATATTGTGACCTTCAAAGTTGCCCCCGGCGGTCACGTCGTAGTGCGCAGCAAAGACGGCGGCATCGTCATTGCCCAGGACCGTCGTGATCTCGGGCAGCGACCAGACATAGAATTTGCCCTCCTCGCCTTCGGAGTCGGCGTCGAGCGAGGCGCAGAACGCCCCTTCCCCCGTCGTCATTTCGCGCGCCAGCCAAGCGACCGTCTCCCGCGCGCGGCGGCGGAATAGCTCATTGGCCGAGCGCTGGTATGCGAGCGCAAGCAGTTCGAGCAGGAGCGCGTTGTCGTAAAGCATCTTCTCGAAATGCGGCACCAGCCAGCGCTCGTCGACCGAATAGCGCGAGAAGCCGCCGCCGAGGTGATCGTAGATGCCGCCGTCGCAAATGCGGGTCAGCGTGAGTTCGACCGCACCGAAATAGCGCCTGTCGTTCAGGCGCCCCCCGGCGCGCCACAGAAACTCGAGCATCATCGGCTGCGGGAATTTCGGTGCCCCGCGCATGCCACCGTTGACCGGATCGATCATGCCGGCAATCTGACTGGCCGCGCGGTCGAGTTCGGGCGCGGCGATCACGACCCGCCCTTTGGGCCGCGCGCTTTCCGCAAGACGCGCCATCAGCGCGCTGCGGTTTTGCTCCACGCTTTGCGGGTCCTGGCGGAAAACGCGCTCAACCTCGCGCAACAGGTCGACGAAGGCGGGCTTTCCATAGCGCGAGGTCTTGGGAAAATAGGTGCCGCCCCAGAACGGCTCGCCGTTGGGGGTGAGAAACATCGTGAGCGGCCAACCGCCGTGCTCGCCGAGGTGATGCAGCGCCGACATGTAGATCTGATCGATGTCGGGGCGTTCCTCGCGATCCACTTTGATATTGACAAAGAGATCGTTCATCACCTGCGCGGTTGCCGCGTCCTCGAAGCTCTCGTGCGCCATGACGTGACACCAATGGCAGGCGGCGTAGCCGACCGAAAGCAAGATCGGCTTGTTGGCGCGCTTTGCCTCGGCGAGCGCCTCGGTTCCCCACGGCCACCAGTCGACGGGGTTGTGCTTGTGCTGGAGCAGATAGGGGCTGGTCTCGCGGGCGAGACGGTTTTCGTGGGACGTAACGGCGGTATCGGTCGACATTCGATCACAATGCCGGACAGCGTCGTTGGTTCAGTGCGTGAACCCAACAATCATCGGTGGATGGTCGGCTGCGGCTCCATGTAACCTAGTTCGGCGCTCCCGCGCTCGCAACCTACGGACGATCCGAATACGAACAATGGCCAGCGACCGCGACACCATCTTCGCCCTCTCCTCCGGCCGGCCGCCGGCGGCGATCGCGGTCGTTCGCATTTCGGGTCCACGCGCACGCGTCGCGCTCGAGCAGCTGATCGGCCGCGTGCCACAGCTGCGGCGCGCGTCGCTCGCGCGCGTGCGCGATCCGGCGACCGGTGACGTCATCGACGAAGGGCTGGCGTTGTGGTTTCCCGGGCCGAACAGCGAGACCGGTGAAGATATGGCCGAGTTGCAAGTGCATGGCGGCCGCGCGGTGATCGTGGCGGTTCTTGCCGCGCTGGCAAAGCTCGCAGGCTTGCGCCATGCCGAACCAGGGGAGTTCACGCGCCGCGCATTCGAGAACGGCCGCATGGATTTGACCGCGGTCGAAGGGCTCGCCGACCTGGTCGCAGCCGAGACCGAGGCGCAGCGCCGACAGGCGTACCAGCAGCTCAGGGGGCTCCTCGGCGAGCGCGCCGAGACATGGCGGCAGCGGCTGATCGAGGCGCTGGCTCTGGTCGAGGCCGGCATCGATTTTTCCGACGAAGACGATGTCCCGGAGGACATGATGGCGCACGCGCTCGAGCTCATTCGGCCGTTGACCGAGGAAATCAGCAAGGCCGACGCAGGGCAGGGCGAGCGTCTACGCGAAGGCCTGCGCGTTGCCATCGCGGGCCCACCGAATGCTGGTAAGTCGACGCTGTTCAACCGGCTGGCGCGCCGCGAGGCTGCGATCGTGTCGCCGTTTCCCGGCACGACGCGCGACGTCCTCGAATTACATCTCGATCTCGGCGGCTATCCCGTGACGGTGCTCGATACCGCCGGCATGCGCGAAACTAGCGATCCAGTCGAACGCGAAGGCGTGCGGCGTGCGAGCGAGCAAGCCGCCAGCGCGAACCTGGTGCTGTGGGTCGTCGATGCCACTGCGATCGAGTCGCAGGCACTGCAATGCCCCTTGATCCAAGCTCCGCCCGAATCCACCGCTTGGCTGGTGGTTAACAAAATGGATCTGGTGGCGGAGGAGGAAAAGCGAAGAATTGAATCTCGGTTCAATAAGGAGGAAGTTGTTAACCTTGTGTCCAGCACGACGGGTGCCGGTGTCGATGAATTGGTTAACGCGCTCGCACGCTTTGCCGGGTGCTTCTTCACTCCCGAGCCCGCGTTGGTGACGCGCGCGCGTCAGCGGGCACATCTTAGAGAAACTGTGCTCGCGTTGCAGGGCGCGCAGCGCGCCGCGCAAGACGGCAGAGAGGAAATCATGGCGGAGCAGCTTCGCCTGGCGACCAGGGCATTGGGCAAGCTTCTCGGGCGGGTGGACGTGGAGGACGTTCTCGACGTGATCTTCCGAGATTTTTGCATTGGCAAGTAGGAGCGCGAGAGGCGCGCATCGACGACTGGGCCGATGGCCGAGAGACTCCGTTCGCGTTCGACGGTTGAGCATGTTTCACGTGAAACACGCCCGGCACCGGCAACGTCGTTTGGGAAATGGACGCTGCACCCCCAGTCGGGTAGAAGCTCGGCGCTCGGAGAATTTGGAACGATGAACCCGCAGTACGATGTCATCGTCGTGGGCGGCGGCCATGCTGGCTGCGAGGCCGCCGCGGCCGCCGCGCGCATGGGCGCGGAGGTCGCACTCGTCACCCATCGCTTCGCGACCATCGGCGCGATGTCGTGCAATCCCGCAATCGGAGGCCTGGGCAAAGGCCATCTCGTGCGCGAGATCGACGCGCTCGACGGCCTGATGGGGCGCGTGGCCGATCTCGGGGGTATCCAATTTCGCGTGCTCAATCGTCGTAAGGGGCCTGCGGTGCGCGGGCCGCGCGCGCAAGCAGACCGCGCGCTCTATGCCGGGGCCATGCAGCAAGCGATCCGCGCCACCGCGAATCTCGCCGTGATCGAAGCCGAGGCGGACGACCTCCTGATCCGCGGCGAGCGAATCGCCGGGCTCAAGCTCGCGGACGGGCGCGAGTTCGGGGCAGGGGCCGTCGTGCTCACCACGGGAACCTTTCTGCGCGGGCTCATCCATATTGGCGAGCGGCAGACGCCGGCGGGACGCGTGGGCGAGGCGCCGGCACTCGGCCTGTCGCTCACCTTGCAGCGGCTCGGATTCGCGCTAGGGCGGCTCAAGACCGGAACGCCGCCGCGGCTCGACGGCCGCACCATCGACTGGGCGGCGGTAGAGATGCAGCCGGGCGACGAGCCGCCCGAGCCGTTCTCGATGCTGACGGAGCGCATCGATAACCCCCAGGTCCAGTGCGGCATGACCCGCACGAACGTGGCGACCCATCGCATCATCCGCGACAACGTTCACCGCTCGCCGATGTATTCCGGCCAGATCTCGAGCAAAGGGCCGCGCTATTGCCCCTCGATTGAGGACAAGATCGTGCGCTTCGGCGAGCGCGACGGACATCAGATTTTTCTCGAACCGGAGGGGCTCGACGACCCGACCGTGTATCCGAACGGCATCTCCACGTCGCTGCCGGAAGAGGTTCAATTCGCGCTGATTGCCACCATCCCGGGGCTCGAGAACGCGCGCGTCATCCGGCCCGGCTATGCCATCGAGTACGACCACGTGGATCCGCGCGAACTCAATCCCACCCTGGAGACAAGGCGCTTGCCCGGGCTGTTCCTGGCGGGGCAGATCAACGGCACGACCGGTTACGAGGAGGCGGCGGCGCAAGGCTTGGTCGCGGGCCTCAATGCGGCGTCCCGAGCGGGTGGGGGAGGCGACATCACATTCGACCGCGCTGAGGGCTATCTCGCTGTTATGATTGATGATTTAGTGACGCGCGGGGTCACCGAGCCGTATCGCATGTTCACCTCGCGGGCCGAATACCGGCTCACGCTGCGGGCCGACAATGCCGACCAGCGCCTGACCGCCAGGGGCATTGCCCTCGGCTGCGTGGGCGCCACCCGCCGTTCCCGGCATGCGTCGAAAATGGCGGCGCTCGAGGCGGCGCTCGATTTCGCCCACTCGGTGTCCCTCACCCCCAACGAGGCGGATCGCCACGGCCTTGCCCTCAACAAAGATGGCCAGCGGCGCAGTGCGTTCGAGCTGCTGTCGCACCCAAACATCGGGATCGCAGACCTCGCCAAGATCTGGCCTCGGTTCGCCGATTTGCCCCCGAAGATCGCGGAGCAGGTCGAAATCGACGCGAAATACGATGTCTATCTCTCACGCCAGGCCGCCGACATCGCGGCCTATCGCCGCGATGAGAGCCTGGAACGACGCGTTGCAAAAGCGGCAGCCGCTGGACGCTGATGCCGAGGGCCCGCCGGCCTTATCGCGATCGGGAAGAGAAGACCCCGCGGCGCGCGCGGACTGGCCATGAGCCCGGGCTTGTTGAGCCTGCCGACCGCGAGCGCGCGCTGGCGCTGACGCATGTTTCACGTGAAACCTTGGAGCGCCTCGATCGATTCGTTGCGCTTCTACTGGCTTGGCAGCGGACCACCAGTCTCATCGCGCCATCCACTGTTTCGCATCTGTGGACGCGGCATATCGCCGATTCCCTCCAGCTTCTCGACCTTGCGCCCGAGGCGCGCGTTTGGGTCGACCTCGGCACGGGCGGCGGATTTCCCGGCCTTGCGATCGCCTGCGCGCTTGCGGGTCGGCCCGGCGCTCATGTCCATCTCGTTGAAAGCAATACAAAAAAGGCCGCATTCCTGCGCGAGGCTCAGCGCCTCACCGAAGCGCCGGCAAGCGTGCATGCCGCGCGAATCGAGGATTTCGCAGCGGGCTTCGAGGGCCAGGCTGACGTCGTCACCGCGCGCGCCGTCGCCCCCCTCAAGTCCTTGCTCGATCAGTGTTTTCCGCTTCTGGGGAAAAGCGGCGCGATGGGCTTGTTCCCAAAGGGGCAAAATGCAGAGCTTGAACTCAGGCAGGCGCGCGAGTCGCGCACGGCAAAGGCCTGGACCATGAACGCCACGCTCGCGCCCAGCCGCACCGATCCCGCCGGCCGCATTATCGTAATCCGGGATGTGGAGCGCACCAGGACAACGTAAGATTCCACCCGATTCGCGGACCGAGGCCACTCCCGATGCTGGACGCAGTATCATGACCGACTACGCGGACGTGCCGGTGCCATCGGCCGAAGCGTCGCCGCAGGTCATCACGCTCGCGAGCCGCATCCCCAACCCTGCGCCGCCGCGCGTGATCGCGATCGCCAACCAGAAAGGTGGCGTCGGCAAGACCACGACCGCTATCAATCTGGGCACGGCGCTCGCCGCCATCGGCGAGCACGTGCTGATCATCGATCTCGATCCGCAGGGCAATGCCTCGACCGGGCTCGGCATCGACCGCCGCAGTCGTCGCCGCTCGACCTACGATGTGTTGATGGGCGAGGCCACCTTATCCGATGCGGTGCTGGCGACGGCCGTTCCACGCCTGTCCATCGCGCCGTCGACGCTCGATCTCTCTGGCCTCGAGCTCGAAGTCAGCCAGGAGCACGACCGTGCGTTTCGATTGCGGACCGCGCTCGCGCCGCTGCGCGCCGCAACGCCGCGCGTGAGCGACTTCAGTTATGTCCTCATCGATTGTCCGCCGTCGCTCAACCTGCTCACGGTCAACGCCTTGGCTGCCGCCGACGCGATTCTGGTGCCGCTGCAGTGCGAGTTCTTTGCGCTCGAAGGATTGTCGCAGCTGCTGCAGACGGTGGCGACGGTGAAATCCACGCTCAATACCGAACTCATGATCCACGGCATCGTGCTCACGATGCACGACGCGCGCAACAATCTCTCCAACCAAGTCGTCGCCGACGTGCGCGCGAACAGCAAACAGAAAGTCTACGACACCATCATCCCGCGCAATGTGCGGGTGTCGGAGGCGCCATCCTACGGCAAGCCGGTGCTGGTCTACGATCTCAAATGCGTCGGCAGCGAAGCCTATCTGCGGCTCGCGACCGAGATCATTCAACGCGAGAAGGAATTGATAGCGAACGCACCGCGCGCGGACGCTGCGATCGAATCGGATCAGATCGAATCGGATCAGCAGCACGGCGCAGCGTGACGTAGGAAGGTCGGGAGACATGGCAATGGCAGATGACGGCCGATCGCGACTGGGACGCGGTCTTGCCGCGCTCATGGGCGACGTCAGCGCCGAAGCGACGACGACGCCCGAACGTGCGCGCACTCAACGCCGCGTCCCGATCGAATATCTCAGGCCCAATCCGCGCAATCCTCGCCGCAACTTTTCCGACGCCGAGCTTGATGAGCTGGCCGCGTCGATCAGGGAACGCGGCATCATCCAACCGGTGGTGGTGCGTTCGGTGCGCGGCGCCAAGGACGCCTACGAGATCATCGCCGGCGAGCGGCGCTGGCGAGCGGCGCAGCGCGCGGCCCTGCACGAGATTCCCATCGTGCTGTTCGAAGCGAGCGACAGCGAAGCGCTGGAGCTTGCCATCATCGAAAACGTGCAGCGTACCGATCTCAATCCGCTGGAAGAGGCCGGCGGCTATCAGGCGCTGGCGAGCGAGTACGACCACAGCCACGAGGACATCGCCAAGATCGTCGGCAAGAGCCGCAGTCACGTCACCAACACGCTGCGCCTGTTGAAGCTGCCGGAGCCGGTCAAGGCTTACATCCATGCCGGCAAGATCTCGGCCGGCGCTGCGCGCATGCTCATCGGCGCGGCCGATCCGGAAGAGATGGCGCGCGAGATCGTCGATCGCGGACTCAACGTTCGTCAGGTCGAGGCGCTGGCGAAGGATCGCGCGCCAGGATCGGGCAAGGCGGCAAAGAAGCGGGCGGTGAAAAACGCCGATACGATTGCACTCGAGCGGCGGGTATCGAACACGCTTGGCCTCGCCGTCACGGTCGACCACCGCAGCAAAGGCGGCGTGCTGCACATTCATTATCGCAACCTCGATCAGCTCGAAGAGGTGCTACGGCGGTTGGAAAAGAATTGATCCAGCCAAACGGCTTCGCGTGAACAGTTGTCGTTTGCGGCAATCGCGTGAGCCGGTTGGCCGCATCATTCCTTCCGCCGCGCGTTGACGGCGAGCGTCAGCAGCGCGCGCTGCGCGATCAGCTCGGCCATCGCGGACTGCCGGCGCGCTTCGAGCGCGGCCTCGGCGAGCTCCGCCATCGCGCGTTCGAGGCGCGCCGACGTCCACGTCTTGAGCGCGGCTTCGATCACTCCCTTGCGGCTGAAATGAACGAACGGCTGGATGCCTTGCGCTGCGTCGCTGACCGAGCCGCCCGCCTCGACGGCAAGCCGCGCCTTGTGCAACTGCGCGACCTGCCGCAGCGCAGCCGAGACGATCGCGCCCGGCGCCGTGCCGGCGGTGCGCGCCTTGCCGAATTGGACTTCGAGCTCGCCGGTGCGCCCGGCGAAGGCGGCATCGATCAAGCCGTCGAGCGCGAGCGTCGAGGCGTCGGCGACCGCCGCCATGACATCTTCGAGCTCCACGCGCGCCTTTCCGCGCGCGAACAGCGCGAGCTTGCGAATTTCGTGGCGGGACGCGAGCCGATCGCCGCCGAGCAACGGAACGAGGGCAGCGCGCGCCTGCGGTGAGATGACAAGACCCGCATCGCGCATCTCGTCATCGATGAGGCGAACCAAATCCTTTTCCGAGTCGACGTAGCAAGGAAGCGCGACGGCATTCCTGGCGCGCTCGCAGATGACCCGCAGCGGCGCGTTGCGTTTGAGATCGCCGGCCTCGATCACGACTCGGCAGTCCGGCGCGGGCGCCGCAACGAGCGCCTCGACCGCGGGAGCAAAGTTGCGTGCACCGGCTTTCACCCAGACCGCGCGGCGGCCCCCAAACAGCGGAATGGTGTTGGCCTCCTCGACGAGGCGGGTGGGTTCGCCGGCGAGATCGTCGCCGTCGAGCCGGGCGAGTTGAAAGGGATCCTTCGGGTCGTCAACCGACATGCGCACGAGCGCTTCCGCGCGCTCGCGCGCCAGGCCGGCGTCGGGGCCGAAGATGAGCACGATCGGCCGATGCGGACGTGCGAGAAACTTGTCGATCTCGAAGCCTTTCAGCGCGACCATGAGATCTCCGTCACCACAAGGTCGTCACCGAAAAGTCGTCATGCCCGCGCCGGCGGGCATCAGCATCCGTCGGCGGCGCCATGGAGCAGAGCGCGGACCAAACCCGGTTGCGGTGGTTGCTGGCGGACGATGACGATGAGAGGTGTCTCACGTGCCGGCAATGAAATAGGACGCAAGCCGCGACCTGATATTGTCGGCGACGACTTTCGCCGCGCGCAGCTCTGCGTCACGCAATCCGCGCACGCGCGCGTACCGTTGCTCCTGGCCGGGGATGTCATAAGAGACGCGAGCAAAGGTCGTGCCGGTCACCACGATTTTGCCGGTTGCGATTTCGGTCAAGGTATAGGTCGCATTGATGCCGAAGTTCTCGACATCCGGCCGCGAGGTATTGACATCGACGATGATCGATGCCCGCGAGGAGGCCATCGCGATCTTCAGCCGATGGGTGGGTGGGGCCGCGTAGCCGCCGCCGGTGAAGTCGTAAAGCAGCGCGTTGCGAATCTCGACCGCGATCCGCGCCTCGTCGGTTCCCTTCGGGGCCGTGATCTGGACGACATCGACGGCGCTGAGCTGGTCGCGCAAGACCGGCCCGCCGGTCGGGGACTGCTCGCCATAGAGCGGCTGGAAGCAGCCGCCGGCGAGCGCGGCGATTGCCAACGCGGCGGCGGCCCGCATTATTCTTCCGTGCGCCACGATTCGTCCATGCGCCAAGACTCTTCCATGCGCCAAGACGGTCGGCGCAGGCGCGGCTCCCCGGTGCCCCGCGCCCCCACGGGCGGAGAACCCGGACCGATCCGTGCGTTTGTCATGCCACCACATTCACGATCCTTTGCGGCACCACGATCACTTTCTTCGGCGGCCTGCCATCAAGCGCCCGTTTTACCGCATCGAGGGCCAAAACGGCAGTCTCGATCTCGGCATTGGCAGCATTTCGGGCGACTGTGACATCTCCGCGCTTCTTACCATTGATTTGGACCGGAAGTGTGATCGTGTTCTCGACCAAAAGGTCCGCTTCAAGGCGGGGCCAAGGCTCTGATGCGACAAGCGTTTTATGGCCGAGCGCGGCCCAGCACTCCTCCGCCAGGTGCGGCATCATGGGGTGGAACAGCCGCACCAGGATGTCGGCCGCTTCCCGTACCGCCCACCGATAGTCGGCCATTGGCTCAGTCTCGAGGCTGGCGAGCGAGGCCTGGAAGGCGTTGGCAAACTCATAAATGTGGGCGACGCAGACGTTGAAACGTAGCCGTTCGATGTCCTCGGAGACGCGCGCGAGCGCGCGGTGGGCAGCCTTGCGCAAGACGAGCGCTGGCTCGCTGAAGCGGGGCGGGCGCGGCAGGTCGGCGGGTGCCGCCGCCTGCGCGGCTTCGCGCACGAGGCGCCAGAGTCGCTGCACGAAGCGCCAGGCGCCCTGCACGCCCTCCTCGGTCCAGATCACGTCGCGCTCCGGGGGCGAATCGGAGAGCATGAACCAGCGCGCGGTGTCGGCGCCGTAGCTGGCGATGATGTCGTCGGGGTCGACGGTGTTGCGCCTCGACTTCGACATCTTCTCGATTGGGCCGATCGCGACCGGTTCGCCGGTTGCGAGCAGCGTGGCGCGCCGCTCTTCGCCGGTGCCTTCGACCTTCACCTCGGCGGGCATGACCCATTCGCCGTTCGTCGCCTGATAGGTCTCGTGCACGACCATGCCCTGGGTGAACAGGCCCGCGAACGGCTCGTCGAGATCGATGTGCTTGGTCGCGCGCATCGCGCGGGTGAAGAAGCGACTGTAGAGCAGGTGCAGGATCGCATGCTCGATGCCGCCGATGTACTGATCGACCGGCATCATCCGGTCGGCGACCGCAAGGTTGGTGGGTTTCGTCGTCCAGGGATCGGTGAAGCGGATGAAGTACCAGGACGAGTCGACGAAGGTGTCCATGGTATCCGTCTCGCGCCGGGCCGGAGCGCCGCACTTCGGGCACGCGACGTTTTTCCAAGTGGGGTGACGCTCGAGCGGATTGCCCGGTCGATCGAAATCGACGTCGTCCGGAAGCGCGACCGGCAGATCGCTCTCCGGCACCGGCACGATGCCGCAGCGCTCGCAGTGGATCACCGGAATCGGACAGCCCCAGTAGCGCTGGCGCGAAATCCCCCAATCACGCAGGCGGAAATTGACTTGGCGCGTGGCGACCGGGCGGTTGCCCTGCGACGCCTGCTCGAGCAGGCGCGCGGCCTCCTCTTTCGCCTGTTCGACGGTCATGCCGTCGAGAAAGCGCGAATTGATCATGCGCCCATCACCTTCATAAGCCGTGTCGCTGATGACGAAGGTGTCCGGATCCTGTCCCGGCGGGCACACGACCGGCGTATTGCCGAGCCCGTATTTGTTGGCGAAGTCGAGGTCGCGCTGATCGTGCGCCGGGCAGCCGAAGATTGCGCCGGTGCCGTAGTCCATCACGATGAAGTTGGCGACGTAGACAGGAAGCTTCCAGCTTGGATCGAACGGATGCAGAGCCTTGATCCCGGTGTCGAAACCTTTCTTCTCGGCGGTGTCTATCAATTGCTGCGCGGTGCCGTGGCGTCGGCACTCGGCGATGAATGCGGTGAGCGCGGGGTTCTTGGCCGCTGCGGCGGCAGCGAGCGGATGATCGGGTGAGAGCGCCATGAACTTGGCGCCGAACAACGTGTCGTGGCGCGTGGTGAAGACCTCGAGTTCATCTTCCGCATTCGGCGTGGTTGAGGGATCGAGCGCAAAGCGGATGAGCAGTCCCTCCGAGCGGCCGATCCAATTGCGCTGCATCACGCGCACCTTCTCGGGCCAGCGGTCGAGCCGGTCGAGGGCCTGCAGCAGGTCTTCGGAAAATTTGGTGATGCCGAAGTACCATTGCGGCATTTCACGCTGCTCGACCAGCGCGCCCGAGCGCCATCCGCGCCCGTCGATCACCTGCTCGTTGGCGAGTACGGTCTGGTCGACCGGATCCCAGTTCACCTTGCCGAGCTTGCGTTCCACCAGACCCGCTTTGAGAAAGTCGAGGAACATCTTCTGCTGGTGCTTGTAGTAGGCGGGATCACAGGTCGCGATCTCGCGCGACCAATCGAGCGAGAGCCCCATCGACTTGAGCTGCGCTTTCATCGCGGCAATGTTCTCATAGGTCCATGCCTTGGGATGGACCTTGCGCTCCATGGCGGCGTTCTCCGCCGGCATGCCGAAGGCATCCCAGCCCATTGGATGGAGCACGTTAAGCCCCATGGCGCGTTTGAAGCGCGCAACCACGTCGCCCATGGTGTAGTTGCGCACGTGCCCCATGTGGATGCGCCCCGACGGATAGGGGAACATCTCCAGCACGTAGTATTTTTGGCGCGGGTCGTCGTTACGGGTGGCGAAGATGCCTTGCTCGTCCCAGACCTTTTGCCAGCGGGCCTCCGCCTCGCGGGCGTTGTAGCGCTCGGTGGTCATCGGCGTGGCTGCCGCTATCCTTCCCGTTCTCGGGTCTCCAAGACTGAGACGCAAAAACTAAGCATTTGCATGCTAATAAATCGTGCGTCTTGGTCTGTTTTTCGA
>WNGL01004041.1_pt1 | contig 22348 bp, 18 predicted proteins | sample 5400591 | NCBI WGS metagenome assembly WNGL01 (sample SAMN13153377, study PRJNA577476) | soil metagenome | isolation source: 80 cm soil or saprolite under Garry oak tree replicate 1 | place: USA:California | collected 2016-06-15 | reverse complement strand
TACTCCATCCCCCTTCATCCGTAGTGCGCATTCGCTGCGCGGTTGTAACGCTTTCAAGGCCGTAGTTGTGCCCGATTCCGGCGGGGAATTCTGTCACGTTCGCGCCTAGCGCACACGCGGCACGCCGATAACTCCTGACGCGCCCGGGTTTCTGGCCCGCCGACGAGCCTGTTTCCCTGTCCGGTTACGCTTCCCGCCCCTGACTACGTTCCGCGTCCCGCTCCGGGTTCAGCTGGCTGAGGAAAGTTTCGAGCTGCTGGTAGAGGCCCGGTCCGGCGGCCACCGCCATCGAGGTGCTCTCGGTCCGGCCGGCCAGCCCGCCGACCATCGCACCTGCCTCGCGGGCGATCAGGCCGCCGGCCGCGAAATCCCAGTAGTTCAGGCCGCGCTCGTAGAAGGCGTCGAGCCGCCGGGCGGCCACCGAGCACAGGTCCACCGCGGCGGAGCCGCCCCGGCGGATGTCCCGGATGTACGGCAGCAGGGCCGCGAGCACCTCGCCCTGGACCCGGCGGCGCCCCGCGTCATAGCCGAAGCCGGTACCGACCAGGGCCTGGCCCAGCGGCACGTCCGAGGAGCAGCGCAGCGCCAGCCTGGCTTCGCCCCGGTGCAGCCAGGCGCCCTGGCCGGCCATCGCGGTGAACCTCTCGCCGTACCGCGGCACCTCGACCACCCCGGCGACCACCGTGCCGTCCACCTCCGCGGCGATGGACACCGCCCAGTCGCGCAGGCCGTACAGGTAGTTGACGGTTCCGTCCAGCGGGTCGACGATCCAGCGCACCCGCCCCGGCTGGCCCGCGTCGGTGCCATCGCCGGCCGGGCCGCCCGCGGTCTGGCCGCCCTCCTCGCCGAGGACGGTGTCGCCGGGACGGTGCGCGCGTATCCGGCTGGTGATCAGCGCCTCGGACCGGCGGTCCATCTCGGTCACGATGTCGGTCGGGCTCGATTTGGTCTGCACGACCTCGGGTCTCTCGTCGCCCCGCCAGGAGGCCAGCAGCCGCCCTGCCTCGGCCGCCGCCGCCACCGCGATTCGCAGCAGCGCCTCGGCGTCCTCGCTCGCCCCGGGGATGGTCATGCCCTCGCTCCTCCCCCCGGCCGGCCGACAGCCGCCACGTACCGGCAGCAGTCCGCCGGGCAGTCCTGGCCCGGCACGGTGTCATCGGGGAGCGTGAGGCGCTCCCGTACGAGTTCGGTGATCATGGAGACGAACGCCGGGTGGCTGCCGGGGGTGGCCGCCCGGGCAAAGGCCAGGCCTAGCGAGTCGGCCGTCTCGGCCGCCTCGACGTCCAGGTCATGCCGGACCTCCATGTGGTCGGACACGAAGCCGACGGGGATCACCACCGCGGCCTTCGTCCCGGACTTGGACAGCTCACCCAGGTGATCGCGGATGTCGGGTTCCAGCCACGGCTGGGAGGAAGGACCACTCCGGCTCTGGTAGGCCAGCGTCCACGGGTGCGTGCCACCGCCGGCCCGTTCGGCAACCAAGCCGGCCGCCTCGGTCAGCTCGGCCACGTAGCGGTTGGTTCCCCCGGGGCCGCTGGCCTCGGCCATCGCGACCGGGATGCTGTGCGCGGTGAACACCAGGTGCGCGTCGTCCCGAAGGTCGGCGGGAAGCGTGGACAGCGCGGCGCGGGTACTCGCGACGAACGGCTCGGTGAAGCCGGGGTGGTTGAAGAAGCGCCTGATCTTGTCGATCCTCGGCGCAGCCGGGCCCACCTCGGCGCGTGCCCGATCGATGTCCTCCAGGTACTGCCGGCAGCTCGAGTAGGAGCTATACGCGGAGGTCACCAGCGCGACGGCTCGCTTCACGCCATCGGCCGCCATGGCCCGGACCGTGCCGGTCAGGTACGGCGTCCAGTTCCTGTTCCCCCAGTAGACGGGCAGCGACAGGCCGCTGGCCGGGAAGGCGGTGCGGATCGCGGCCAGCAGGTCCCGGCACTGCTGGTTGATCGGGCTCACCCCGCCGACCGCGTAGTAGTGCTCGGCCACGCTGGCCAGTCGCTCCGGGGGGACGCCGCGGCCGCGGGTGACGTTCTGCAGGAACGGCATGACGTCGTCGGGGCCTTCCGGACCGCCGAACGAGACGAGCAGGAAGGCGTCGTAGGCCGGCATGTCTCCATCCAACCAGGGCGGCCGGACGGCTATGCCCACGGAACGCCATGAAACCCCGGATCCAGCCGCGTTCTAGCGCAGTGAAAGCCCCACTGGTTCCAGTGCGTCCGGCATCGGATGAGGGAGCCGCCGACCCGGTATCAGGAGTCACGGCAGCACGCCGGAGACTCTGCACGCCCAGGAAATCCGGTTGGCGGTGTCCGATATCGTGATCTTCATGGGGCAATGCGGCCGATGACCGGGCTTGATGAGGTGGAAAGGCCCGCCAGTCGCTCCCCCGCCGGCCTGCTGACCAGGCCGCTGCGGCCGTACGCCGAGATCTTCACGATCCCGGGGGCCTGGCGCTTTTCCGTGGCGGGCGTCATCGGGCGGATGCCGATGTCGATGTTCGGGCTGGGTACTGTCCTGCTCATCTCGGCCGTCACCGGGAAGTACGGCGTGGCCGGCACGGTATCCGCGGTCGGCTCGCTCGGCTACGCGTTCACCTCTCCCCGGGTCGCCCGGGCGGTGGACTCGCATGGTCAGCGGCGCGTCCTGATCCCGCTGCTCATCGTGTTCACCGTGGCCACCGCGCTGCTCATCGTGGCCGTGGAGCTTAGGTTGCCCACCTGGGCATTCTTCGTACCGGGGGCGGTCGCGGGATCGGCCATGCCGTCGCTGGGCGCGATGGTCCGGACGCGCTGGAGCGTCCTGCTCGCGGGCTCGCCCCGGCTGCACACCGCGTTCTCCTTCGAGTCGGTCGCCGACGAACTGTGCTTCATCGTCGGCCCGGCGGCGGTGACGCTGCTCGCGACCGAGGCCTTCCCCGCCTCCGGCGTCGGCGTCGCGGCCGTGCTGTGCCTGGTGGGGACGCTGTGGTTCGCCGCGGAGCGCGACACCGAGCCGGCAGTAGTCCGGTCTGAGCGGCCCGCCAGCCGGGCCGGGCGGCGGGCCGGCCGGGTCCGCGGCGTGCCCGCGCCCGGGCTGATCGTGCTGGCTCCGGTATACATGCTCCTCGGTGCGATGTTCGTGTCGATCGACCTCAGCACGGTGGCGTTCGCCCAGCACTTCGGGCACAAGCCGCTGGCCGGCTTGATCCTCGGCACATACGCGTTCGGCAGCGCGACGGGCGGAATCTGGTACGGGACCAGGCACTGGCGGGCACCAGTGGAGAAGAGGTTCGCGCTTGCCCTCACGCTGACCGTGCTCGGGGTGGCCACGTTCTGGGCGCAGCCGAACCTGGTCTCGCTGACCTGCGTGATCTACCTGTGCGGGCTGGCCATCGCGCCGACCCTCATCGCCGGGTTCAGCCTGCTCGAGGCGCAGGCCAAGCCGGGCCGCCGGACCGAGGCCATGTCGTGGCTGAGCAGCGGCATCTCCATCGGAGTAGCCGTCGGCGCGTCCGTGGTCGGCTTCGTGATCGACGCGCACGGCTCGCGGTTCGGCTACGTCGTCGCCGCCGTGTGCGGCGCCGCTAGCGCCGCCATCTGCCTGGCGGGCTTGGGCCGACTCAAGCCAGGCCAGGGCCACCAGGCTGGGTTGCGGCGGTTACGCGGAGTTCTTGGCGTACTCCCCGGCCAGCGCCAGCACCTCGTCGACGTACCAGGTGGCGTGGTTGTAGGCGAAGATCGCCCCGCGTAGCGTCGCGGGAGTCCCGGCGCCGGCCGCACAGAGCATTCGCGCGGCTGAGGGTATGGCGTCGAGCGGGTTCATGATGTCCGGAGGGCCGGGCGGGCCGAACCCGTTGATACCCCACTCGGCCCAGGTGGCCGGCATGAACTGCATCGGGCCCAGCGCGCCCGCGCTCGACGGGCCGTTGTTGGCGCCGTCGCCGCTCTCGATCTGACCGATCGCGGCCAGCACCGTCCAGGACATTCCCGGGCAGTACTTCGCGGCCGAGGCCTTGAAGAGGTTCAGGTAGTTGGCTGGCGCGCCCGCCGGGATGTTCGTGGCAACTGGTCTCTGGCTCGCCGTCGCCAAGCCGTAGGAAACCAGGTTCACCACCTGACCGCGCTTCCCGATAACGGACTTGACCTGGGACATCAGCGTCGGCAGGCTGGCGCTGGGCGGCGCGCTGATCAGCACGGCGAAATTCCGCGCCAGCCCGAGCTGCGCGGACCTGGCGAAGTTCACGATCGCATCCGCGCCGGTCACGCTCAGCGCGGTTGATCCGCCGAACGGCAGTCGGGTGAGAACCGCGGCCGACACCGGATAGGAATGGCCGGCGGCGAGGTGCAGCCTCCGTGCCGCCGGGCCCGTGCTGACGAGCTGCCCCTTGCCCAGGTTCGACCAGATTGCGGACGAGCTGGCCGTGGCCAGCGGCGTCCAGGACCGGAACGCTTGCGGCGAGACGCCGAGCACGTTGGCGCTCTGGCCGTTGACCTTGACCTTTCCGCCGTCGACGGGCAGAGCCGCCTGGACCCCGCGCAGCTTAGAGATCGCGGCCAGCTGCGAGGAGGTGATGCCGCTCGGCACGGCGGCGATGAGGTCGGGCACGTAAAGCTGCTGCCGCTGGGAATTCCCGTCCGAGCCGGTTGCCGTCAGCGACGGCGCGGCCGCGCTTGTCGGGGCGGCGACGCCGGGAGGCGGGTTCAGGGTGAAGCCGAAGGGATCGCCGACGGGGCCGGTGCGGGCGCCGGCCGGAACGGCGAAACCCGCCATCGTCACGCCCGCCGTGGCGGTGACGGCGACGAGCTGGGCGATACGCCACCAGGGGCCGGTGCGGGCGGCACGGGCGGCGGGCCGCTGGGACAGAGGCAGCACAATGTATAGACGATATAAGGCCACCCCCGCCAACAGAAAGTCCCCGGGCGGATTGTTAAAGGGTCCTTAAGCCTCCTATTAGAAGATCTTCAGCTTTCCCTGACCCCGGAGTGTGCCTGCAGTGCCGCCCGGTTCGTCCGCGGCTCACGGGCTCGTGACCAGCGGCGCAAACCGGACCGAGCCGTCCGCGCCGGGTGCTGCGAACGCGAGCACCCGGTTCGCCTCGGCGGTCAGCGCATCGCGTTCCCGCTCCGGGCCGAACATCTCGATGGTCACGGTGGCCTGCTCCTGGGTCCGGGCCAGCCGCCACATCCCGGCCACGAACCCGTCCACGAGCACGGCCCCGGGGATGACGCCGTTGACGGTGGAGAGCCGGCTGGCGGCTTCGGGGCTGACAACCCGGGACCGTTCGGCGTGCGAGAGCACGAGGTTGTCGAATTCCGCGGTCAGCCGGACCGGCGCGGGCGCGTCCTCGCCGGGGCGCGGCGCGGTGGGCAGGTCGAACAGCTCGGCGCCCTGCTCGTCGCGGAAGGTGACCAGGGACGGGCGGAGCTGCTCGAGCACTGCCTTGAGCCCGGTCAGCCCGGACCAGGCCTGCACGTCCCGCACCGTGGCCGGGCCGAACGCGCCGAGGTACCTGGTCACCAGCTGCGCCAGCTCGGCCGGGGAGGCCGCCGGGACCGGGTAAGCGGCCACGCCGGACGGATGCCGCCGGCCGAGCCAGTGTTCGGCCGAGGTGTGCATCGACTGCCCGGCCCGGCCCCAGACGGCACGCGGCGGCACCTGGACCAGCGGCACGTAGGTGCGCACGCCCTGGGCCAGGGCGGCGGGCGGATGCTCCGGCCACTGCGCCGCTAGCGCCTGGCCGAGCCGGGCGAACGTCATCGGCTCGGCCTCGACCAGGCGGCGGCCCGCCGCGGCCAGCTCCGCGGGATCCACCCCCGCCAGCTGCTTGCCGAACGCGCCGCGCATGCCCCGCTCGATCACCGGCTGGAGCAGCCGGCGCAACGGCAGGCAGTCCCGCGCGGACACCAGGTGAATGGTGCCGCGCATCAGCGCGATCCGGACCACGCTGCGGTCGGTGATCAGCGTGGCCAGGTCCTCGGGGCGGAACCCGTCCAGGCGAGAGTGCAGCCCGTAGTAGGGCGGGAACGGCGCCTGGGCCTGCAGCCCCACCAGGTGCTCGATGACCTGCACCACCCGCGCGGCCCGATCCGCCTGGCCGGCGGGCAGGACCTGGCGCTCGAGCAGCAGCTGGCGGGCCAGGAGCGCGCGGTTGACCGCAAGCAGGCTCAGTACCCGCGCCGAAGCCATCAGTAGCAGATGTCCGTGTGCAGCCGGGCCGCCAGCGGCGGATGGGCCAGGGCCTGCGCGGTGCGCGCGTCGGCCGGGCGGTGCAGTACCACGTAACCGTGGTCGGCGTACACCAGCGCGTACCCGTGCGCGCGCAGGTACGCCACCTCCTGGGCTTGCTGGCTGGGCGTGCAGAACGGGAAGTCCAGCCCGAGCGTGTCCCCCACCACCCACGGCGCCCACCGGGGCGTGCCGTCGAGCAGCAGCACCGTGTCCCGGCCGGACAGCGCCGGGCCGATGTTGTTGGACGCCTCCACCTCCACCCCGGCGGGTACGTGCGCGACGGCCGCCGCGGCCGCCCGCATCCGCGCGTTGGTGTTGTAGAAGCCGGGCTTGAGCAGCGACCCGAACGGCGAGGACGGAAGGTAGACGAGCGCCGCGGCACAGATCGCGGCGGCCCAGAGCGTGGCCGGGCGCCTCGGGATCCAGCGGGCGGGCCAGTGCCGCTGCAGCCGCGCCGCGCCGTCCACCGCGGCGCAGCACAGCATCATCACCAGGAACGCGTCGTACTGGAACTTGGCATGCCACCACAGCGGGTAGCCGGAGGCGAGCATCCGCTCGGCCAGCAGCGGCAGCACGGCCACCACCATCGGCGAGGCGAGCGGCAGGAAGCCGAACATTGCGAGCAGCCCGATCATGGTCCGGGCCTTGACCGACGGAGTGACGAACACGTGCAGCGCGTGCAGCGGATGGGTGAGGACGTTGAGCAGGGCACTGCCCAGCGTGGACCCGAACTGGCCGTAGGCCCAGTAGAAGCTGGCCGAGCCGCCGAACGCCGGGATCAGCAGGTGGGTGGCCGCCCAGGTCGCCGCCATGCCGCCCACCACGAAGGCCAGGCCGGTCCAGTCCCTTTGAGCCCATTGACGCCGGCGGGTCAGCAGCAGGTACCCGCCGAAGCCCGCGACGAGCAGGCCCATGTCCTCCTTGACCAGCAGCAGCGCCACCGCAGCGAGGATGCCGTGCCAGCGCTTCCCCGCATCGAAGCGCTCCACCATCACCGCGGTCAGCACGGGAACGAAGGCCACCTCGTGGAAGTCGAAGATGACGGCTTCCATCATCGGCAGCGACAGGGCGTAGGCCACGCAGACGAAGTACGCGGCCCCCGGTCCGATCTGGCGTCGCGTGTAGGCCCACAGCGGCGGGATGGCCAGGGCGAACAGCACGCCCTGGGCGACCAGCAGGGTGGCCGGGCTGTCGTGGATCCAGTACAGCGGGGCGAGCAGCGCCAGCACCGGCGACCAGTGGTCGGCCAGCAGCTCCAAGTGCGCGCCCTGCCCATCCGAGACGCCGCGGGCCACTGACACCGGCGCCGCCAGGTGGGCGTAGCCGCGGATCCCCTGATCGAAGATGACCAGGTCGAACGTGCTGGCCAGGAAGCGGCGCAGGAGGTTGAGCGAGTCCAGGCAGTAGATGAAGGCGGCCGCGACGGTGAGCGCGCCCACCTTGACCGGGGAACGCCGCCAGAATTCCCGCGACCGCCCTGTACCCGCGGCCGCCCCGTCGGCCGTGCGAGAGGCGGTCGCCGACCAGCCTCCGGCGGCCTGGCTGCTCACCGCTGGAAGGGTAGCAGGGCGCGGCGTTGACCGAATGCACGGCAGGATAACCAGGGAAGGCTACTCTCTTGCTATGAACCAGGAGGCAAGCCGCGGCCCCGCCAACGCCGCGTCGCGCGGGACCGGGCGGCCACCGAGGAAAAAGCTCGCCAGACCATCGCTGGGCGGGGGTACCCCGGCCCAGGACCGTGAGCTGCGCGCGCAGGGCCGGGAGACCGTCCGCCGGCTGCTCGAGGCGGGCATGGTCGAGTTCGAGGGTCGCGGCTTCCACGGCGTCCGCGTGGACGACGTGGTGCGCCGGGCCGGCATCTCGCACGGGACGTTCTATCTGTATTTCTCCAACAAGGAAGACCTGTTCAAGGCCCTGCTGAAGGACGCCTTGCACGACATGGAGATCGTGGCAGGCGATTTTCCCGTCGTCACGCACGACGACACCGGGCTGGTCGTGCTGCGCCAGTGGGTCCGCAAGTTCTTCCGTGCCTACGCGGCGCATGCCACCGTGATCCGCATCCTCAGCCAGGCCGACCTGGTCCCTGAGGAGGTGTTCGGCGACGGGCTGCGGCTGTTCTTCAGCATCGCCGAGGCGATGACCACGGGGATGACCGCCGCCGCCCAGGCGGCCGGCAAGCAGCAGGAGCACGCCGAGCTCACCTCGGTGGCCTGCCTGATGATGCTCGAGCGGGTGAACTACCTGATCAGCGCCGATGTCCGGCTTCCGGAGGACGAGATGGCCGACCGGATCGCGGACATCATGTTCGCCGCGTTCGGCCTCAACGTTCCCTGATCGCGGCTGCGCGGAGGACCGCCACCGCGGCGAGCGCCTCGCGGGTGGCAGGCACGTCGTGCACGCGGAATACCCGCGCGCCCAGCCAGGCGCTCACGGCCAGGGCGGCGACCGTCCCCTCGGCCCGCTCGCCGGCCGGCAGGCCGAGCGTCTCGCCGATGAAGTCCTTGTCCGCCACCGCGACGAGGACCGGCCAGCCGGTGCCCGTCAGTTCGCCGAGGCGCCGGGTCACCTCGAGTGACTGCCATGTGTTCTTCCCGAAGTCGTGCGCCGGGTCCACCAGGACAGAATCCGGCGGTACGCCCCCGGCCACGGCCCGTTCGGCATATTCCGTGACATAGCCGGTCACCTCGCGCACGACGTCACCGTAGGCGGGCCGGTGCGGGCGGGTGCGGGGCGGCAGGCCGCCCGCGTGCGAGCAGACCAGGCCGGTACCGTACCTGGCCGCCACCTCGGCCAGCCGCGGGTCGACCCCGCCCCAGGCATCGTTCAGCAGGTCCGCGCCCGCCTGCGCGACCACCTCGGCGACCTCCGCCCGCCAGGTGTCGACGCTGATCACCACGTCCGGGTGGCGCTCGCGCACCGCCGCGACCAGGCCGGCCACCCGGTCGATCTCGGTCGCGGGGGTGACCTCGTCGCCGGGTCCCGCCTTGACCCCGCCGATGTCGACGATCTCGGCCCCGTCGACCACCGCCCGGCTGGCCGCGTCGAGGGCGGGACCGAAACCGATGGTGGCCCCGCGATCGAAGAACGAGTCGGGCGTCCGGTTGATCACCGCCATGATTCCGAACGAGCCGGGTGGCCACGCAAGCGCGCCGAGCCGGAGCGTCCGCGGGCGGGCGCCGGGCCAGCGATCTGTCACCGGTCGAGGCTATAGCACTCGCCGGCGTCGGGAAGAATCTCTAACGTGCGATTTCTCAACGAGGCAGCCCCCGGGTACGACCTGACCTACAGCGACGTGTTCATGGTTCCCAGCCGGTCGGCGGTCGGCTCGCGGCTCGACGTCGACCTGACTGCCACCGACCGCAGCGGCGCCACCATCCCGCTCGTGACCGCCAACATGACCGCGGTCTCCGGCCGCCGGATGGCCGAGACGGTGGCCCGGCGGGGCGGTATCGCGATCTTGCCGCAGGACATCCCGGCCGACGTGGTGGCGGACGTGATCACCTGGGTGAAGTCACGGGACCTGGTGGTGGAGACCGCACTGACGCTGGCGCCGACCGACACGGCGGGTGACGCGCTCAGCCTGCTGCCGAAGCGGGCGCACGGCGCGGTGATCGTGCTGTCCGACGAACGGCCCGTCGGGGTCGTCACCGAGGCCGACTGCCTCGGCGTCGACCGGTTCACCCAGCTCAGCCACGTGATGTCGGCCGACCCGTTCACGCTGCCCGCCGGGACGCCGCCGGAGCGGGCGTTCGCGCTGCTGCACGACGGGCGGCACCGGCTGGCGCCGGTGGTGGACGGGGCGGGCCGCTGCCTCGGCATCATGACCAGGACCGGGGCGCTGCGCGCGACCCTGTACTCCCCCGCCGTCGACGCCGCGGGCCGGCTCCGGGTCGGGGTGGCCATCGGGGTCAACGGCGACGTCGCGGCCAAGGCCAAGCTGCTGCTCGACGCGGGGGCGGACGTGCTCGTGGTGGACACCGCGCACGGGCACCAGGAGAAGATGATCGGCGCGCTGCAGGCGGTGCGGGGCCTGTCCCCGTCGGTTCCGGTGGTGGCGGGCAACGTGGTGACCGCGGCCGGAGTCGACGACCTGGTGTCGGCCGGGGCCGACGTGGTCAAGGTGGGCGTGGGCCCGGGTGCGATGTGCACTACCCGGATGATGACGGGGGTGGGGCGGCCGCAGTTCTCCGCCGTGCTGGAGTGCGCCGAACAGGCCGGGCGGCTCGGTGCCTCGGTGTGGGCCGACGGCGGGGTCAGGCACCCCAGGGACGTGGCGCTGGCGCTGGCGGCGGGCGCCTCGAACGTGATGATCGGATCGTGGTTCGCCGGGACCTATGAGTCCCCCGGCGACACGTTCCGGTCGCCGGAGGGGCGGCTGTACAAGGAGAGCTTCGGGATGGCGTCGGCGCGGGCGGTCCGGCTGCGTTCGGCCAGCGACTCGGCGTTCGAGCGGGCGCGCAAGGAACTGTTCGAGGAGGGCATCTCGTCGGCCCGGATGTACCTGGACCCGGTGCGGCCCGGCGTGGAAGACCTGATCGACATGATCGTGGCCGGGCTCCGTTCTTCGTGCAGCTACGCAGGCGCGCGCGACCTGGCCGAGTTCGGTGAGCGGGCCGTGATCGGGCTGCAGAGCGCGTCCGGCTACAGCGAGGGTATGCCCGTCCCGACCAGCTGGTTAAGGGGCGGGTTAGCCGGTTGCGTTGAGCCAGCGGACGGGGGCGCCGTCGGCGGCGCGGCGGAACGGCTCGAGCTCGTTGTCCCAGGCCGTGCCCAGGAGCCTGCCGAGCTCGTCCTCCAGTGACGCCGTGGCGCCGCCCCGCTCGGCCAGCAGCATGACCGACCTGAGCCGGTTCTCGGAGACCATGATGTCGCCGTTGGCGCCGGTCGCCGCGGTGAACAGGCCGAGGTCGGGCGTGTAGCAATGCCGCACGCCGTCACAGCCGGGCGAGCTGTCCTCGGTGACCTCGAACCTGAGCCGGTTCCAGCCAGCCAGCGCGGACGCGATCGCCCCCGCCGTGCCCGGGTGGGCCTGCCAGGTGAGTTCGGCCCGCAGCGCGCCCGGGGCGGCCGGCTGGCCGGACCACGGCATGCCGACAGGCACCCCCACGATTCCGGCTACAGCCCACTCGATGTGCGGGCACAGCGCCGGGGGCGCCGAATGAACGTACAGAACACCTAGAGCAATAGGCGCAGACACCGTGCCTCCTTGTAGACGAGGTTCGCCTTCCCCTGCGACCTCGCTACTGCGGCACGGACTGCCCAGCTACATATTGTGCCTCATGCCCTCGCTTGACGCCAGCTCTCCGGCCAGGAAAACCGCGTGAATTCGCAAACATGACCAGTGTGGCGAGGATCACGATGGCGACTGCCGACCACGGGACGTAGTCGCCTGCGCGGTCGTAGAAAGTCTTGGCCGAGGTCGGCGGGAGCCCGAGCCGGACGCTGACCACGCCGTGCGAGGACTGCCCCATCCAGGCCAGCAGCCGGCCTCTCGCGTCGAACGCGGCCGTGACCCCGGTCAGCGCGGCCTGTACCGCGGGCCGGCCCGTCTCGGCCGCGCGCACCGCGCTGAGCGAGGCGTGCTGGTCCGGTCCCCAGGTGCCCTGGAAGGTGGACGTCGCGGACTGGTAGACGATGAGCTGGGCGCCTTTATCGGTATCGACGCGGGACATGTCGGGGAACGCGGACTCGAAGCAGATCAGCACGCCGATCGGCAGCGGCCGGCCGGCCCGGTCGACCGGGTAGAGCAGGTGCGCGCCGGTGCCGGGGATCATGTTGGACGCGGCGGCCTTGCTGATCTTGGTCAGCCAGCCGAGCTGCTGCCGGAACGGTATGTACTCGCCGAACGGCACCAGCCGGGTCTTGATGTACTGGCCCCGGATGCCCGCCGGGCCGACCAGCACGCCCACCTTCTCCTGGCCCCGGCCGGGGACCGTAGTGTCCTGGTTGACCAGCAGGTCGGCGCCGTCTTGGCTAGCCAGGGACTGCATCTTGGCGAGCTGGTCACGGTTGTGTGGCAGGGTCAGGTCCACCGCGGTGCTGCTCTCGCCCCACACGATCAGGTCGGGCCTGACCCCGCTCAGCTTGCCGGACCGGCTCAGCTCGGCGGTCAGCCGCTCGCTCGCGTCGACCCGCTGGACCGCATTGTTCACGATTCCCGGCTGCACCATGGCGATCGTCGCCTCGCGCGCCACCGGGCTGGCCGGGGTGAGCGCGTACGCCAGCGGCCCGGCGCCGACGCCGGCCACCGCGACGGCCGCGCCGAGCACGGCGAGGCCCGCGTTTGGTTTCGCGCCGGGTGTCACGCGGGGTGTCACGCGGGGCAGGGATTCCAGGGCAAGCACGATCGCCACGTTGACCATGACCAGCGCGAAGCTGATCAGCCACACCCCGCCCACCGCGGCCAGCGCCAGCACGGCCGGATGCTGCCACTGGCTGACGCCGAACACCGCCCACGGGCCGCCCAGCGCCTGCCAGGACCGCAGCCATTCGCCGAGCAGCCAGCAACTCGGCACCACCACCAGGGCGGCCAGCGCGCGGGGCCAGGTCACCGGCGGCCTGAGCAGCTTCCAGGCCGCCACCCCGAACGGTATCCACAGCGCGCCGACCACCGCGCCCACCAGCAGCACCGCGGGCCCGATCTCCGGCGTCATCCAGTACAGCGCCGCGATCAGGTACCCGGCCCCGAGCCACCAGGCGCGCGTCCCGCCCTCCCGGGCCGTGGGCGACCTGACGATCAGCACCAGCCCGGGTACCAGCCCGAACCAGGCCAGGAACTCCAGGTTCGGACCGGGGAACGTGAGGATGAGCAAGGCCCCCAGGAGCAGCATCAGCCGCCTGGGCGACCAGATCCACCGCCCCGTTCTTCTCAGCGCCCTGCGCACCCTTCCATTGTCAGCCAGCCACACGCCTGTTCGCGACCGCCTCCCCCTCGGCCGCGCGGGCGGGGCGCAGGAACCCCTTTCGCCACTCCAGCACCATCCGCTCCGGAGCCTTACGACATGGCTGGGGCAACCATGCAGTATGAGCTAGCGGGGCGGGGCAGCGGACGGGGTAACAGGGGTCACGGGAGTGGGTTGGAAGCACGTGAGTGCCAGGAGTGAGGGCCGGAGCCGCTTCAGGCTAGCGCGGCGACGGCGTCGGGGGTCAGGTCGGTGAGGGCGGGCAGGACCAGGCTGGCCGCGGCGAGGGCGTCGGGGTCGGGCGGGTACTGCGGGTGCGGGATCGCGATGACGTGCAGGCCCGCGGCGGCCGCGGAGCGCAGGCCGTTGGAGGAGTCTTCGACGGCGGCGCAGGCGGCAGGTGAGACGCCGAGCCTGTCCGTCACGGCCAGGTAGATGTCCGGGGCCGGCTTGCCGTGCGGCACCTGCTCGGTGGACATCGTGACCTGGAAGTACGAGCCTAGGTCCGCGGCCTGCAGCACGGTCTCGATGAGCACCGCCGGGGCCGAGCTGGCCAGGGCGAGCGGCCAGCGGGCGGCGAGCCTGCGCACCGCCTCGACGGCGCCAGGCAGGAACGGGATCCGCTCCCGGTACCGCGCGGCCATCCGGTCCACGACCAGCGACGCGACCTCGGCGGGAGGCAGGCCGACGCCGAGGTCTTCGCCGAGGTACCTGGCCCACTCCGGGGTGCTCATGCCCATGAGCCTGCGCTGGGCGTCCGGGGCCCAGTGGCCGCCGCGCTCGGCGACCAGGCCACGGCGGACCTCCTCCCAGACCGGTTCGGAATCGATCAGCACCCCGTCCAGGTCGAAGGCGACCGCTTCGATCACCGGGGGCGTCCGGGTTCATGATCCGGGCCGTCGCGGCGCCAGGGCACGCGCCACGGCCCGTTAGGAATCATGATCGTGAACTTGCCTCGGTGAGGGCGCGGGAGACCAGGACGCGGGCCAGGTGCTCGCGGTAGGCCCTGGTGGCGCGGATGTCGTCGGCGGCGTTGGTGCCCTCGGCGGCGTGCGCGGCCGCGTCGGCCGGCGAGGCGCCGCCGGCCAGGGCCGCTTCGGTCGCGGCGGCGCGCAGCGGCGTCCCGCCCATGTTGACCAGGGCCACGCGGCCGTCCTGCACGGCGCAGCCGACGATGGCCCAGTCGATGGCCCGCTGGGTGAACTTCTGGAACGACCACGCTCCCGCCGAGGCCGGCTTGGGCACCCGGATCTCGGTGAGCAGTTCGTCGGGCGCCAGCGCGGTCTCGAACAGGCCCTGGAAGAACTCCCCGATCGGGATCTCCCTGGTACCGCCGGGGCCGCGCGCGACCATGGTTGCGTCCAGCGCGAGCAGCACGGCGGGCAGGTCCGAGGCGGGGTCGGCGTGCGCGATCGAGCCGCCGATCGTGCCCCGGTGCCTGATCTGCGGATCGCCGACCTGCCCGGCCGCGTGGGCCAGCAGCGGCACCTCGCGGGCCAGGACATCGGAGTGCTCGACGTCGTGGTGCCTGGTCAGGGCGCCGATCGCGACGTAGGAGCCCTGGTCGTTGACGTACGACAGGTCGTGCAGGCCGCCCAGGTCGATGATCACCTCGGGGGCGGCCAGCCGCAGCTTCATCAGCGGCAGCAGCGAGTGGCCGCCGGCCAGGAACTTCGCGTCGTCGCCGTGTTCGGACGCGAGGCTCACCGCCTCCTCGACCGAGCCTGCCCGCTGGTAGCTGAACGTGGACGGGATCACGCCGACACCTTCTCTGCGTCCGCGGCCGCCAGCGCGGCCCTCACGATGTTGTGATAGCCGGTGCACCGGCACAGGTTGCCTTCGAGGCCGTTGCGCACCTGCTCCTCGGTGGGATGCGGGTTCTCCTTGAGCAGCGACACGATGGCCATCACCATGCCCGGCGTGCAGAAGCCGCACTGCAGGCCGTGCTCCTGATGGAAGGCCCGCTGCACCGGGTGCATCTCCCCGTCCTGGGCGAGCCCCTCCACCGTGGTGATCTCGTGCCCGCTGGCCTGGGCGGCGAGTACCGTGCAGGACTTGACGGACTCGCCGTCGAGCAGCACCGTGCAGGCCCCGCAGGAGGTGGTGTCGCAGCCGACGTTGGTCGCGGTGAGATCGGCCACGTCGCGCAGGAAGTGCACGAGGAGCATGCGGTCCTCGACGTCCGCGGTGATGTTCGTGCCGTTGACGGTCAGGTCGACCTTCACTGGTGACTCGCCTTCTGTGCTTCGTTGATCGCCCTCCATACCCGCTGGGGTGTGGTCGGCATGTCGATGTGCCGGACGCCGAGATGCGCGACGGCGTCGATGACGGCGTTCTGGATGGCCGGGGTCGAGCCGATCGTCCCCGCCTCGCCGATGCCCTTCACGCCCAGCGGGTTCAGGTCGGTCGGCGTCTCGCTGTCGGCCAGTTCGAAGCTGGGCAGGTCGGGCGCTGAGATGGCCGCGTAGTCGGCGAGCGTGGAGGTCAGCGGGTTGCCGTCCGAGTCGTAGAGCACCTCTTCGAGCAGGGCCTGGGCCGCGCCCTGGGCGATCCCGCCGTGCCGCTGGCCCTCGGTGAGCACCGGGTTCATCACTATCCCGGCGTCGTCGACGGTCACGTGGCGCACCATCTTCGTCTGGCCGGTTTCGGTGTCGACTTCCACCACGGACACATGGGTTCCGAACGGGAACGTGGGCCGCTCCTGGATGAAGTTCACGTCGGCGATCAGGCTGCCGCCGCTGGTATGACCGGCGACCTGGGCCCAGGACAGGGCCGTGTCCGGGTCGCCGCGCACCTGCCACAGCCCGGAGCTCGTATCGAGCACCACGTCGGCTTCGGCGGCCTCGAGCATCTCGGCGGCATGGCGGCGGGCCTCGTCCTTGACCTCGACCGTGGCCTTGTGCACGGCCGAGCCGCCGAGCTGCAGCGACCGCGAACCATAGGTCCCGACGCCGACCGGGATCAGGTCGGTGTCACCGTGGATGACCGTGATCCGGTCCATCGGGATGCCGAGCTCGTCCTGCACGAGCATGGCCCACGCGGTGTGGTGCCCCTGCCCGTGCGCCGAGCTGCCGGTGTAGACCGTGGCAGAACCGTCGTCCGTCACCTCGATCTTGGCGGTCTCGCCCGCGTCCGGGTCCGGCGCGGTGATCTCGACGTAGGAGGACACGCCGATGCCGAGCTGCCTGGGGTCACCGCTGGCCCGCCGACGCCGCTGCTCCTCGCGGAGCTGGTCGTAGCCCGCCGCGGCCAGCGCCTTGTCCAGCGCGTCGGCGTAGCGGCCGGTGTCGTACATGGCGCCGGTCTTGGTCTGGAAGGGGAACTTGTCAGGAGCGATGAAGTTGCGCCGCCTGACCTCGACCGGGTCCATGCCGATCTCGGCGGCGAACAGGTCGACCGAGCGCTCGATGGCCGCCGTGGCCTCGGGCCGGCCGGCCCCCCGGTAGGCGCCGATCGGCGTCGTGTTGGTAACGGCTTGCCGGAACCCGGCTTGCACGTCCGGGATGTCGTACACCCCTGGTGCCATCAGGCAGGTGAGGAAGGGCAGGAGTCCGCCGACGCGCTGGTAGGCGCCGGCGTCCTGGATGACGTCGATGCGATAGGCGAGGATGCGGCCGTCCCGGCTGCCGCCGATCTTTATGCGCTGCAGCTGGGCGCGGCCCTGCGTCATCGCGACCAGGTTCTCGCTGCGGGTCTCGGCCCAGCACAGTGCCCGGCCGGTCTTCCTGGCCGCCCAGGCAAGGGTGATGGTGTCCCGGTCGATGCCGATCTTGGCACCGAACCCGCCGCCTACGTCGGGCACCACCACGCGGATCTGCTCGGGCGCCATGCCCAGGGCGCCGGCCAGGATGAACCGGCTCACCTGCGCGTTCTGCGAACTGGCCCAGACGGTCAGCTTGCCGTTCTCGTAGCTGACGGCTGAGGCCCGCCCCTCCATCGGGAGGCAGGCGACCCGCTGGTTGACGATGTCCTGCTCGACGACGACCTCGCAGGCGTCGAAGGGCGCGTCGTCGGTCGGCACCGGGTTCGCGATCGCGACGTTGGTGCCGGCCGCCGGGAACAGCAGGGTCTCGTCGGCGACGGCGGCCGTCGGTCCCAGCACCACCGGCAGCTGCTCGTACTCCACGGTGACCATGTCGGCTGCGTCTTGGCCCTGGTAGCGGCTATCGGTAATCACCATCGCAACCGGCTCGCCGACGAACCGCACCGTATCGATCGCCAGGAGGGGCTCGGCCCACGGGCCGCCGAGCGGCGCCGGGCTGCCGTCCCACTCGCCGGAGCTCGGCGGCGGCGGGGCCAGGTCGTCCATGTCGGCGACGGTCAGCACGGCGATCACGACGCACGCCGCCCCGTTTAGTTCCGGCGTCCGCAGGTCATCGACATAGACTCCGCCGGCGGTCAGCAGCCGCGGGTCCTCCGTCCGAATCACCCGGGTGCCCAGGATGCTCATGTATCCCTCCGCAGCTCTCCGCCCCTTCAGGGCTCCGCCAGCGAACCTACACCCGGGTAGGCCGGCGAACTATGGCTGGCCCCACAAACCAAACGGGCCTGGAGCACATTTTGACTACTCCCCGTCCTGACGGACGGGGATTCCAGCCCTCGCGGGCCGGGGTTCCTGTTTCACAGCCGACCGCACCGGAGATGTCCCCAGATGTCTTACGCCAGCTCCGCAGGCAGAAACGGCAAGACCTGCCGCCAGGATGTTCTTCGCGGCGTTGGTGTCCCGGTCGTGCCGGGTGCCGCAGGACGGGCACGTCCAGTGCCTGGTGGAAAGGCTCAGCTCTGCGAGCAGGTGCCCGCAGGCCGAGCAGGTCTTGGACGACGGATACCAGCGGTCGATCATGATCAGGTGCCGTCCGGCCCCGGCCGCCTTGTATTCGACCATGCGGCGGAAGGTGCCCCAGCCGCAGTCGGAGACGGCCTTGGCCAGCGACCGGTTGCGGACCATGTTCTTCACGGCCAGGTCCTCGAGCACAATCATGTCATGGTCGCGGACCAGCCGGGCAGAGGCACGGTGCAGGAAGTCTGCCCGGGAGGCGCGGACTTTCCGGTGGGCGCGGGCGATCTTGGCCCTGGCCTTGGCGCGGTTGGCGGACCCCTTCCGGCAGCGGGCCAGCCTGCGCTGGTAGCGGGCGAGGTTCCGTTCCCGCCGGGCCAGCCTGCGCGGGTTCGGGATCTTCTCGCCATCAGAGGTGACGGCGAAGTCCTTGATGCCCAGGTCCACGCCGGCGAAAGCGCCCGTCGCCGGGAGCTGTCCGGGATCGGCCACGTCAACGGCGAAGGAGATGTACCAGCGCCCGCACGGGTCCCGCGAGACGGTCACCGTGGTCGGGTCGATCGATGTCACGTCAACATCCGGCCAGGACCAGGTGAATTCCAGAGACGTGTCCATCTTGGCGAGGAACAGCTGCCCGTCGCGGTATCGGAACCCGGAGCGCGTGTACTCTGCGGACTGGCGGCCGTTGCGGGACTTGTACCGCGGGTACCTGGCCCGCTTCGCGAAGAAGTTGCTGAACGCGACCTGCTGGTGCCGGATCGCCTGCTGGAGGGGGACGGAGGACACCTCGCTGAGGAACGTGAGGCCTTCCGTGGCTTTCATGCCGGTCAGGTAGGCGTTGGCCTGGGTGAAGTTCGTCTTGGCGTGCTCGTCGTGGTACCGGGCGTGGCGCCAGGCCAGGGTGCGGTTCCACACCAGGCGGACGCAGCCGAACGTGCGGTTCAGCACCGCCGCCTGCTCCGGTGCCGGGTACGCCCGGCACTTGTACGCCATCCTCACCAGCTAACCTTAACAGGATGGCCCATTTTGGATAAGGCAACGCGCCGGCTGTGCCCGGCCTTCCTCCCGGCCTGAAGGCCGGGTCTCCAGCCTTTAAGGAGTCGGCTTGTGACGAGGATCGGTACAGGATCCTGAGCGTCACGTGACTTGATGCTGGTGTTACGCGTCGTCCGCTGTGAGCGCCGGACGTCACTCACGGGGCTCTTGCGCGAATTTTGTGATCGGAGTTACGCAGGGTGAAAATTACGCGCTTGCGGAGGAGGGCAAAGCTGGCGCGGCCGTACATCTGGCGCTTGATCATCTTGATCTTGTTGACGTTTCCTTCCATGGCGCCGGAGTGGTAAGGCAGGGCCAGGCCGGCGGTGACGGCCTCCTGGTCGCGCCGGATGCCGGCGGCGAGTGAGTGGAGCTCGGGCTGGTCGTCGGCCTCGACCCTGGTGAGCCAGTCTTCGAGTGCGAGCAGGCCCTGCCGGCGGGTCATCATCTCGGCGAAGTCCCGGATGTGCCTGGCCAGGGCGTCCAGGTGAGGGCAGTCGGCCCTGACCGCGGCGAGCCGGGCCTGGTCGCCGTCGCCGAGGTTGCCGGGGCGTGACAGCAGCCAGCGGGTGATCTCGCGGGTTTTCGGCACGGCCGGGGCGGGCGTGACTGCCGCCCCGGCCTGCCGGAGCAGGTGGACGTACCGGCGGACGGTCTGCGGGCTGCCGGACCAGCCGCGCTGCCGGAGCTCGGCGTGGATCTGGGCGGCGTCGGCGAGGCCCTGGTTCCACCGCTGGCAGATGTACGGCTTGAACTCGTCCAGCTTCGATTCCCGGCTCACGCCGGCCAGCAGCTCGCCGGCGCTGGCGGCCCGGGCGTACCGCTGCACGGTCCTGCGGTCCAGGCCGGTGGCGCGGCGGATCGCGGCCTCCGGCTGCCCGGCGCCGGGCCGCTCGCGGATGTCGGCGTAGCGTTCCCTGGTGCGCCTGCCCGTCTGCCGTTCCCGGCCGCACACGTCCAGGGACCCGTCCGGCATGGCCGGCGCGTCCTGATCGCCGACGTCTCCGGCGGCGGGCTGCTCCTTCAGGCAGCCGCGGTGCCGGGCCGCCGTCTTCTCGGCGTATTCTGCCAGGTTGTGCCACAGGTGCCAGCGATCGGCGACCTGGATCGCGCCCGGCGCGCCGTCACGGGCTCCCTCGGCGTAGGCACCGGCGCGGTCCCGGCAGATGACCTCTGCGCCAGGGCGGGCCTTCAGCCATTCCCGCAACGTGGCCGCCTCGCGGTCCGGCAGCAGGCCGGTCACGTCCCCCGACTCCGCGTCGGCCACTACCGTGCCGTACACATGCCCCTTGCGCAGCGCGAAGTCATCCACCCCGGTGACCGTCGGCGCGGCGGTGACCGGCGGGTCGGGCAGCGCCATGACCAGCCGCAGCACGGTGGAGGAATGGACCGGCATGCCCATGGTGCCGGCCAGCCGGGCGGCGGCCCGCCCGGCCAGCTCCAGGCCGAAGCCGGCCAGCATGCCCAGCAGCGGTACGCTGCGCCGCCGGTACCGCTCCGACAGGCCCCCGGCCTGCTCGGCGAACGTGGCCTTCGGGCACGAGGGCTCCGGGCAGCGGAACCGGCGCACCGACAGCGCGATCAGCACCGGCCGGCCGCCGGCCGCGCCATCGGCCACCACCCGCCCATACCCGCCATGGACCCGCCAGGACACCGCCCCGCACCCAGGGCACCGCGCCTGCGCCGCCCGGCACCGCGCCCGGATCACCACCGCGTCCCCGGTGTCCTCCACCTGGTCCACCCGCAGCCCGCCAAGGTGCGGGAACAACATGAGCAGCAGCTCTTCGCCCTGCCCGGAAATCTCCAGGACACGGCCGGCCGCGGCCGGAGACGACATGGCAGACTGAAGCGGCAACGAGGCTCCCGGGGCAAGAGATCTTGGCAGACCTCCGCGTGCTACCGGAGCCTCGTTGCCAGATCACGCCGACACGCCGCATCTCCGCCAGATCGTCACATCCCGGCACAGCAAAGCCCGACCTGGCTCTTTCACCCACCGTGACCCATCACAAAATTCGCGCAAGAGCCGGAAAAGACCTGGCCCCGAACGGGCCTGGTGCCTGCCCAGCCGGCCGGCTTTACCCCGCTATGGCGGCGAGCTGGGCCTTGACCTGCACCGCTGACGGATTGGTCAGCGCGGTGCCATCGGGGAACACGACCGTGGGCACGGTCTGGTTGCCGCCGTTCACCGACATCACGAACTCGGCCGCGGCGTCGTCGCGCTCGATGTCGACCTCGGCGATCTCGATCCCGTCCCGGGCGAGCTGGCGCTTCAGGTTCCGGCAGAATCCGCACCATGGGGTGGTGTACATCGTCAGCTGGCCGGGCACCCGCTGCCTCCTCGAGTTCGGTGGAAGAATTCCAGGTTGTTCTAACACCGGCGGGCACCCCTGCCTTCCCGGTTGCGTTCCCCGATGCGGCAGGATGAGGCAAGGGAGGGGGAGGGGAGGCGGCGAGTGACGGACACGACACTGGGCCCCCCAGACCTGGGCCCCCCAGACCTGGACTCCTCTGCGGCGCTGCTGGCCGGGCTCGACCCGGAGCAGCGCGAGGTGGCCCTGGCCGCCCGCGGCCCGGTCTGCGTGCTGGCCGGCGCGGGCACCGGCAAGACCCGGGCCATCACCTACCGGATCGCGTACGCCGCCTCCGCCGGCCTGGTGAACCCGGCGCACGTGCTGGCGCTCACCTTCACCGTCCGGGCCGCCGGGGAACTGCGCGGCCGGCTCAGGCAGCTGGGGGCCGGCGGGCTGGGCACCGGGCTGGTGCGGGCGTCCACCTTCCACGCAGCCGCGCTGCGCCAGCTCAACTACTTCTGGCCGCGGGTCATCGGGGGACGGCCGCCGCGGCTGATCGACTCGAAGGCCAGCCTGGTCCGGGAGGCGGCCAAGCGGGCCGGCGTCCGGCTGGGCGGTGCGGCCGGGGGAGCAGGCGGAGCGCTGGCCGACGCCGCCGCCGAGATCGAGTGGGCCAAGGTCACCCAGGTCCGCCCGGACGGCTACGCCGCCGCGGCGGCCGCCGCGGGCCGCTCGCCCGCGGCCGGGGCGGACAACCTCGCCGCGGTCTACGCCGCCTACGAGGAGCTGCGGCGGGAACGGCAGCTGATCGACTTCGAGTCCGTGCTCGAGCTGACCGCCGCCATCCTGACCGACAGCCAGGCCGCGGCGGACCAGGTGCGCGACATGTTCAGGCACTTCGTCGTCGACGAGTACCAGGACGTGAACCCGCTGCAGAAGCTGCTGCTCGACACGTGGCTCGGCGACCGCGACGACCTGTGCGTGGTCGGCGATCCGCACCAGGTGATCTACTCCTTCACCGGGGCCACCCCGTCCTACCTGACCGGTTTCACCGCCGAGTTCCCCGGCGCGACCGTGGTCCGGCTGGTGCGCGACTACCGGTCCACGCCGCAGGTGGTCGCGGTGGCCAACCAGCT
>WNGL01004797.1_pt1 | contig 22351 bp, 16 predicted proteins | sample 5400591 | NCBI WGS metagenome assembly WNGL01 (sample SAMN13153377, study PRJNA577476) | soil metagenome | isolation source: 80 cm soil or saprolite under Garry oak tree replicate 1 | place: USA:California | collected 2016-06-15 | reverse complement strand
CTGGTGATCTCAACCGGCGGGGTGCCGGCTTTCAAATCCTGCAGGTACATTTCGCTTTTAGCCCAACCCTGGAATACGGTGATGAGCAGCCAGCGATCATCGTCTTCAGCGAGTTGCACACCGGGTATGTCTTGGGCTTTGCGGCCTTCGCCGAAGATCAGCGGATCCTTCGCGGGGTCGGTTCCCATGACGTGATAGAAAATTTTGACGTGATAGACCTCTTCCCCGGAAGGCACATCCCCCTTTTTCGGATGTCTGCTGTAAAAAAAGGCGGAGTTATCTTTTTTCCAGGCGACGCTGGCGAAGCGGGTACGCTCGATGGTGTCAGGCAATTGTTTCCCGGTTGCGGTTTCGATCACTTTCAATGTGCTTTCTTCCGAGCCGCTGGCGGAAGTGCCATAAGCGACATACTTGCCGTCTTCCGAGGGAAACCACCAGTCGAGGGCGACCGTGCCGTCGGCGGCGAGTTGGTTCACGTCTAGTAAGGTGCGATCTTTGCCGTTGATTCCTTCGCGTACAAAGAGTACGGGCTGGTTTTGTGTCCCTTCACGGCGGGTATAGAAATAAAAGTTGCCACCGAGTTGTGGTGTGCCAATGGTGCCGATGGAAAGGAGTTGCGTCAGGCGCTGATGAGTCTGAGCGCGTCCGGGGAGCGGGTCGAGGATGCTGCGGGTGTAGGCGAGTTCGTCGTGGACATATTGTTGAGTGTCCGAGGCTTGGGAGTTCTCCAACCAGCGGTAGGGATCGGCGATCTTGTGACCGTGAATGTTGTCTTCGACAACTTCGGTCTTGGCTTTGGGAGGAGTCGCGGGAGCAGTCGCTGTGCTGGAGGATGAACTATCATCCGCCCAGAGCGCGATGGCAAAAAGAAACAGGCAAGTTAAAGTCCAGAACAAACGGCACGCTCCTGGCATAGGCACCTCGTTACGGGGACAATTTAATAGGGTAACAAAAATGAGGGTTCCCGACATATAGACGTCGGGTGCAAAGTTGGAGGAAATTGCAGCCGCGAAGGCGATGCGCTATAGACTAATACCTGTGGCGCTGGCGTCGCGCCGGCAATTCAATCCCAGGAAGACGTCGGCGTCACAGGAGCGGCCTGCGTTGCCGGCGGGACGCTGGCGCTACGATAAAGATAAGCTCATCAGATTCCTCATGTTGGTACGCATACTGTTTTTCGGCATCCTCAAGGACCTTGCGGGTCAGGGAGGAGAGTCGCTCGACCTTCCGGACGATGCCACTTTGGGGGATGTGCTCAGTCACTATGAGGCGCGCATTCCTCGGCTGAAGGAATGGGTGTCTGCAATTGCGATGTCGGTGAACCAGGAATACGCGGGTCCGGAGGCGAAGTTGAGTCAGGGTGATGAGATCGCTTTGCTTCCTCCGGTCAGCGGGGGTGCTGGAGAATCAGAGCAGGCGAAGGGTAGGGATCCGAAAGGCCGCCCCATGCATGCCGCGATCGTGCGCGAACGGATTGAAACTCACGCAGTGTTGGAAGGAATCAAGCGAGCGCAGGACGGTGCGGCGGTGGTCTTCGAGGGGGTCGTTCGCGATAACACGCGTGGGCGGCGAACGCTCTACCTTGACTACGAAGCTTACGAAGACATGGCGTTGAAGCAGATGGAAGAGCTCAGCGAACAGGCAGTGTCGCGTTTTCCGATCCGTGATGTTGCCATACTTCACCGCCTGGGGAGGCTGGAAATCGGCGAGACCAGCGTGCTGATTGTGGTGGCGTCGGCGCATCGGGCGGCTGCTTTTGATGCCTGCCGCTGGCTGATCGATACCCTTAAGCGCACGGTGCCGATCTGGAAGAAGGAATACTTTGAGGACGGCGTGCTTTGGGCAGATGGGGAGCCATTTCCAGCGGAGATTCCTCGCGCCCAAGGCACCCCGGCAATCAAGCGCGCATCTAAGTGACCAGCTTCCCGATGAGACAAGCTGCTACCGCTGGTCTGTTTCTCTTTTTGTCTGCAGCAGTGTGCCTTACTTCTGGCGCGCAGGAACCGGACACCACTTTCAAAGTTAATGTGAAGCTGGTGAATGTGTTCGTCACTGTGACTGACGAGCACGGAGCGCCAATTGCCAGCCTGAAAAAAGATAACTTTGAGCTGCAAGAGGATGGAAAGGATCAGAAAATCTCGGTCTTTGACAAGGAATCGGCGCTACCGCTGTCGATTGTCCTGGCTGTTGATACGAGTCTAAGCACACGCAAAGACTTGCCGCTCGAGCTGGCTTCGGCTCGGCGTTTTGCCCATGCCATTCTGCGGCCAATTGACGCACTTTCACTTTATCAATTCAGCGAGATTGTGAATGAGGTCGTCCCGTTTACTTCTGACCTTGGCAGAATTGATCACGGCGTGGATCGCATTCGTATGGGTGCCGCTACTGCAATGTATGACGCGCTTTACCTGGGAGCGCAAGCATTGGAGCCGCGGCAGGGGAGAAAGGTAATGGTGATCATTACCGATGGCGGCGACACCATGAGCAAAGTGGACTATAAAGACGCGGTGCGGGCAGCCGAGGAAGCGGAAGCCATCTTGTATAGCATCATTGTTGTTCCCATCGAAGCCAGCGCGGGGCGGGACACCGGCGGGGAGCATGCGCTGATCCAGCTTTCGAACGATACGGGAGGGAAATATTTTTATGCCAAGTCGCTGCCTCAGTTGGACGACGCCTTCCGGCAGATCAGCGACGAACTGCGTACGCAATATATGCTTGCTTACTATCCTTCACAAAGGCTGTCTGATTCGGAATTCCGGCGGATCCAAGTGACGGTGAACGGGCTTCCAGCGAGTTCCAACTTCAAAGTGCGGCACCGGATTGGATATTACAGCTCGAAGTCGCGCTGAGATTCTCAACACAACCGATACTCAGTATCTACGTCAGGACTACTCAGTTTTGACGAAAGTTGATTCTCCATATAACCGGATTCAGAATTCCAGATTTGGAAACCGGGGAACGCCGGCGTGAATGGGCTTCTCTAAATCGCTTAAGGCAGAATAGAATGTCTCACCGCTATTTTGGATACTTGGTTGCTTTAGTCTGCTGAAGGGGCATATCGCTTTCGCATCGGGTAGGCTGATCAACAGAGTATGTTGTCCCCTGGCTGGGATGAGGGAACGAATTCTGTTGAATGAGGAACTGCAAGGCCACCGTTTCTTTCCGTACTCATTTCCTGAGCAGGCGGATTGTCTGTAGGGCATAGTTTCGAGTTTCGGGTTTTCTAGTAACCAGAAACTGGAAACCAGACTAAGTAGGAAAGGCTTGGTGAATGAAATGGTGTCCCCTCGCAATTCCGAGATTGTGACGCGATTCAAGCTGATTTGGATTCTGCTGCTGACGTTTACAGCCAGCGGACTCGCCCAAACCACGATTTCGACGGGAAGCATTCAAGGCACCGTCCTCGATCCCAGTAACGCACTGGTAAGTGGGGCCAAGGTCACCATCACCAATAAAGCTACCGGGCAGGTTCTCACCACCACGACGAATTCGGCTGGGACCTATACCTCGGGCGCGTTGATCCCTGGCGATTATGTTGTACGCGTAGAGCAAAGTGGCTTCAAGAGCGTCGAACTGCCGATCAAGGTCGAGGTCGGGGTCACTGCACCCGGCAGTTTGAAGCTGCAGGTGGGGAACACCAAAGAACTAGTTGAAGTTGCTGCTACTGAATTGCACGTCAATACAGAGCAGGCCACGGTTCAAGGTGTGCTCAACGCAGATCAGATCGACAATCTTCCCATCAATGGGCGCAATTTCCTCGACTTGGCACAGCTTGAGCCGGGAGTGCAGATCCAAGATGGAGGCAACTTTGATCCGACCAAGAACGGATTCTCTTCCATCTCGTTTGGAGGACGTTTCGGACGAACCGCGCGGATTGAGGTGGACGGCATCGATATCAGCGATGAGACGGTCGGAACCACAACACAAAACATTCCCGAGGGAGCGATCCAAGAGTTTCAGGTTGGACAATCTTCTCTCGACCTATCGACCGAATTGACCTCCTCGGGCGCGGTGAATGTGGTCACGCGATCGGGGACCAATAGCTGGCATGGCGAGGCTTTCTATGCTTTCCGCGACAGCAGCGTGGCGGCAGCTCTTCCGGGAGGTAAGGCCAACCCATTTCAGCGGAATCAATTTGGCGGCCGTCTCGGCGGGCCGGTAATTAAGGATCGGCTTTTCTTTTTCCTAGACGGGGAGCGCACCAAGCAAGACCTATTGGCGCCTGTGCTTTCGGGAGGCCAATTTGCTTCGCTATCAGGGAACTTTAATTCCCCTTTTCGCGAGACGCAAACCATCGGGCGCCTCGATTATCAATTGCGAGGTTCGGCACGATTGTTTTACAGATTTTCCTTTGACCAGAACCGCAACGTTTCTGGTTTCATTCCCAACACGTTTCAACCTTTTGCAAATAATAATCACACACCGGTGCATGCGGTGGGACTGGACTTCAATACCGGAAGCTACACCCATAGCATTCGCGTGGGATACACCAAATTCCGGAACGGAATCACAGATGCGGTGACGGGGAGCAATATTCTGAATCCCGCTCCCGCTCTGGAGTTGGCAATCGGCAACGATCCAACCTGTCTAAACGCTGGGCAGGATGATTTCTGCTCGGGTCCAAATTTTCTAGCCCCGCAAGGAACCTACCAGACGGACAAGCAATTTAAGTATGACGGCAGCAAGACCTATCATTCCCACATTCTGCGCTACGGTTTCGGTTACAACCGGCTTTTGGGCGGCGGCTTCGCCAAGTTCCTGGGAAGCGCGCCGGCTGTCTCTTCTGTTTCTGATGTGTCACTAGCGACGGGCGGATTTCCGGGAGGCGCTGGGAACCCGCTGAACTATCCTGTGCAGCAGGTAATTCTGGGCAACGGGCAGGGATTCTCTTCTGAGCTGCCGGCATTTGGTTTGCCTGGTGGACGACTCGGTCCCGATAATCGAGTTTCGTGGTACATCGGTGACGCCTGGAAGATTTGGCCTAACCTCACGTTGAATGCCGGCCTGCGTTATGTTCGCGACACTGGACGCACTGACAGCGACATTGGTCCGATTCCATGTTCACAACTTGATCCTACTTTGGCCGCGAACCTGGTCGCAGGAGGTACGCCCTGTACGGGGAATATCCTGGATCTGTTCGGGCCAGGATTGGGAAATCGGGTGCGACAGCCCAATACTAACTTTGCCCCGCAGCTCGGGATTGCATGGGACCCGGGCAAGAGTGGCAAGACTGTAATCCGTGCGGGAATTGGGTTGTTCTACGAAAATTCCATTTGGAACAACAATCTGTTCAACCGACCGCCACGGCTGCAACAGGGATTGTTCCTGGCGCAACAAACGGTTTGCAGCAATGGCAACGCGCAGTCTTTTACGCTCCCTGGAACGGGCACGGTTGTGACTCCGACTTTTTGTAATCAGCCGATTGGAGCCGTGGTCCACGATATTGCTGCGTTACAGGCGCAGTATCAGGCAGCCACAATCGCCGCAGGACCAGCGGTGAACAGTGTCTTCATCGGAAATACGCTGACCTCCGGGATTAATGCGACAGGCACGAATCTGTTTGCTCCGGACTACAAGACCGCGCGCTCAGTTCAGATGAATATTGGTCTGCAGCATGAGTTCGGTCACGGATTGGTGCTTACCGCTGACTATGTTCGTAACGTAGGAACTCATGCCCAGCTCACGGTGGATGTGAACCACGTGGGGGATGCGGGTTTCCTCGACGTTCAGGCTGCGCTGGATGCGATCACTGCCACGGTTACTCCGTTTGGGTGTCCGGCGGCGACGATTGCTGGTGCAAACTCCCAGGCCGCCATTAGCTGCTATCTCGGCTCCTCGGGTCCTTCCAATGCCAGTATTGCGGACTTCGCTATCAATGGACTGGACTCGGGTAATTCGCTGTGTGGAGGTTTCCCGTGCTCATTGGTGAAACAGCCGGCTGCAGCCTTTCCGGGAAAGAATAAGAATCTGGGCACCAATCAAATGCTGTTTCCGATTGGCCGCTCGGTGTACAACGGGCTGCAGACGTCATTGAAGCAGAACCTTAATCTTGCGAATGGCCGGATTAAGCGGGCCAACCTGCAACTTTCCTATGCTTTTTCGCGATACGTGGCTACGGCGCAGGACACAGACTTTATTAACTTCGCGGAAGACAATAACCATCCCACCCAATTTATTGGACCCAACGGGCTGGATCGAAAACATCAGATTTCGTTCGGCGGAACTGTGGAGCTCCCGTACTCGCTACGTTTAAGCGTCATTTCTCACTTTTATAGTCCATTGCCTCTTAATCTCAGGCTCCCGACCAGCGGTCTGGCGGGCGGCATTTTCATCACCGACGTTACCGGCGACGGTACCGGCGATGGGACGGCGGTATCCAACGGCGGGGTTGGTGACTTGGTACCTGGAACCAAGCTGGGGGCTTTTGGCAGAAGCGTTTCGGCAGGGGACATCAATAATCTGATTAGTAATTACAACTCCAACTTCGCCGGCACGCCTACACCAGCGGGTCAGGCTCTCATCACTGCGAATCTTTTTACAAAAGCGCAACTGGATGCCTTGGGAGCAGTGCAGCAGCCGCTTTGCCCGGCTCCCCCGATACCCAGGACTGACCCGGCTTGTCCAAATGTTGGGAACGGGGGCCAGGTTGGAATGAGTTGGCTGCGTGCTTTGGACTTAAAACTCAGTTGGCCTATCAAGGTGCGTGAGGGACTGATCATCGAACCCATCGTGTCATTTTTTAATGCGTTCAATCTCGCGAACTTTGATAGTCCCAGCAGTGAATTGAGCGGAATCCTCGATGGCTCGAATGGGACTGCGAATGGCACGACAGCAAGCCTGCGCGCGGCGGGGAATACGCGGATTGGAGTTGGGACCGGGGTCTTCGGGCTTGGTGCTCCGCGTCAATTGGAATTTGGTTTGAGACTGACCTTCTAGAGAAAACATTGGCCAATGTCGATCAGGGCAGCGCGAAGCGGCGTGTAGAATGAAGCTTATGCCCTTTCATGGTCAGGGAATCCCGAATTTGGCGCACAAAGGAAGATCGGTTCCTCCTGTGGAGACATCGCAGGAGGCAACATATTTAAGGGCCTTGGGTGAAAAACAGACGCCGGTCAACATTAAGTTGGCGGATGGTGAAGTAGTGAGTGGCTGGATCGAGTATTACGATCAGAATATGGTGCGGCTCACTCGTGACGGCCAGCCCAACCTTTTCATTTTCAAACACGAGATTATGTACATTGCCGAGGACGGGGCGAAGCGGAAGTAAACGTCAATCCGTTCGAGTAACTCATCAATCCAGGGTCAGTTTTCTTCACCATGGCTTCTCCAACCAACAAAAGTGAGTTCATTCCCGCGATGACAGAGATTGCGCGGGAGGCGGGTGCGCTGTTGATGGAATATTTTCATCAGCACGTGAAGGTGGAATACAAAGGTGACGTTGATCTGGTTACGATTGCTGACCGAAAGTCAGAAGCCCTGATCCTGGAGCGGATCCGGACGCGCTGGCCATCGCATGACATTCTGGGGGAAGAGGGTGGTCTGGTAGATAACACCAGCGACTATCGCTGGTATGTCGACCCGCTGGACGGAACCACCAATTTCGCCCATGGATTTCCAGTGTTTTGTGTGTCGCTGGGGCTCGAATATAAGAAGCGATTGGTCGCTGGCGTGGTTTACGATCCCACGCGCGACGAATTATTTACAGCGGAGCAGGGACGCGGAGCTTATCTGAATCAAGAGCGCATCCATGTTTCCAAAATCGCGAATCTGGCGGAATCTCTGCTGGCCACGGGGTTTCCCAGCCACAAGCGGCACAAAAACCCGAATATCTTCTTTTATCACCAGATCACGCTGCATAGTCATGGAGTCAGGCGTGCGGGTTCGGCAGCGCTGGATCTTTGTGATGTCGCCTGCGGAAGGTTCGATGGATTCTGGGAGTTCAATTTAAATCCCTGGGATACCGCAGCTGGCGTGCTTTTGGTGGAGGAGGCGGGCGGAATGGTGAGCGATTTCAGTGGAGTGGCCTTTCAGCTCAACAGCCGGGAAACTGTGGCATCCAATGGCCTTATTCACGCGGCGTTATTGCGGGAATTCGAAGCCATCTTTGAGGGGAAAGGTTTGGAGGAGTTGCCAAATCCCGCCGAATACGCGCGCATACGAGGGAAGTAGCGATAGAATTACCGTAGTGGGCAGTGGCTGCGTGCGGACTGCCGCAGGAAGGTCTCGGCTCGGGTGCTCTGGTGATCGAATCGCTTCTAAAGCGCAAAATTGAAAAACGTCCAGACAAAGTACCCCTGCCCGGGCGGATTCTTTTCCTGACGGAAGATCCGGAGCTCATCCGGCGTCAGCTCGCGGGTGCGGATCTGCCTTGGGATACCAGGAATCCGGAGAAGAATCCCAAGCTGCGCGACGATATCTCTACCGACGAAATCACTCCCGCGCACATCTGTTTTTTCTTCGATGAGACTTTGGGTGAGTTTCCTTACACCGGACTGAAATGCGGCGCCGAAACGCCTATCCAGCGCGGCGACGTGAAAAAGGGTGGATTCGTGGCCGCCGTGAGTGGCAAGCGGCGCGGGAAAGGGTCGAGCCGGGAGCAATCACCTTATGCTGAGCGGAGTGCTGGAATCAAGATTGTGATCGCGGAGAATATTGAACGTATCTACAAGCAAAATTGCCAAAATCTTGGCGTACTTACCTCGACGAATTTTTCTTTGATCGACAAGATCCGGGCAGGCGAGGAAATTCCTCTTTCTGAATTTACCCAGGGCGAGGACGAGATTACCTGTCAAATTATCGAGCATGGCGGGCTGTTTAACTTCAATGTGGCGCGTCTGCAAGGCAAAGTATCGTTGCCAGCAATCGAAACGAAACCACGGCCGATGACATTGGCGGAGAAAATCTTCGCTCGGCACATGATTGCCGCGAGCGGGAAGGTTGGTGTCGACGCGGTTAAGCCCGGCGACGCGGGCTTCGCCCGGACCGACCTTCGCTTCAGCCATGAGTATGTCACACCCATGGCGGCAATCTTCTTCGATCAACTCGTGGGGCGCGATGCCCCGGTGAATGACGCGTCGACAGTGCTGTTTTTCCGCGATCACCTTACGTTTCTCGATGATGTGTTGTCCGAGCAGAAGCGGAAGATGGGGCTTCTTGATCTAGCCACCCAGCTCAAGCTCAAGCAGGAGGATTTTGCGCGTCAGCGGGGCATTCGACTGCATGGAGAGCTGAAAGACCGTAAAGGTTCTGAAGGAATCTGCCATTCGGTGGTGCTGGAAAGTTATGCGTTGCCGGGGCAGCTGATCGTCGGGTCTGACTCGCATACTCCGCATTCCGGCGCGATTGGCTGTGTGGCGTTTGGCATTGGCACTACTGACGTTTTCAATTCTTGGATAACCAAAGACGTCCGAGTGCGCGTGCCGGAATCCGTGAAGGTGGTGATTCGGGGACGCAAGCACCCGAACGTCACCGCCAAGGACTTTATCCTGGCTTTGCTTCGGATGGACTACATCAAGAGTGGAAAAGCGTTGGCTAAAGTCATTGAGTATTCTGGCGAAGCGATTGAAGAACTCAGCGTGGACGAGCGCGCAACCATGACCAACATGGCAGCCGAGATCGGCGGATTCACCGGCATCGTAGCGCCGGATAAAAAGGCTGTGGAGTTCCTGGTAGAGCGTCGCGGCATGAATCGAGAAAAAGCAGAAGCCATGTTAGGTGGACTCTACAGCGATTCCGAGGCTCAGTTCGCTTACGTCATCGAAATGGATGCGGCGGATATTACGCCGATGGTGGCTACGCCTGGCGATCCTGGAAACGGGAAGTTCATCCGCGAGTTGAATACTCCGGTGCCGGTTGAACTGGCTTACGGCGGTACCTGCACTGCGGGCAAGAACGAAGACATGGACATGTATGCTCTCGTGCTAGCCGACGCGCTTAAACAAGGAAAACAGGTTGCTGGATCGGTGCAGTTCTACATCCAGTTTGGTTCGCAGGAGACGCGCGATTATTGTGTTAGAAACGGCTATCTCGAAATCTTTGAAAAGGCCGGTGCGCACGTGATCGAGCCGAGTTGTGGGGCTTGCATTAATGCTGGGCCAGGCGTGTCCACACGTGCGGATCAGATCGTGATCAGCGCGCAGAACCGGAATTTCCCCGGACGCAGCGGACCGGGGCAGATGTATCTGGCGAGTCCGTTGACAGTGGCCGCCAGCGCGGTGGCGGGTTACATTGTGGAATATCAGCCCAGCGAGCAGCGCGAGTTGATGCCGGCATAGAGGCCGCTATACCCGCGCCGACATTCTTGCTAAAATAGTGAGTTCTGATCATTCCGCACATATTAGGGAGACAGGGACCTTTATGACCTACGTGATTGCTGAACCGTGCATTGGAACGAAAGACACGGCGTGTGTGGATGCTTGCCCGGTCGATTGCATTCACCCCAAGAAGGACGAGCCGGCGTTTGGGGAGGAAGAGATGCTCTATATCGATCCGGTGGAATGCATCGACTGCGGTGCTTGCGTGCCGGTATGCCCCGTGTCCGCGATCTTTGCACTCGACGATCTGCCGGAGAAGTGGAAGAGCTTCACCGAGCGCAACGCGAAGTATTTTGGCCGGTAACGTTAGATCTATCTGGTTACAATCGAGGCGTGTCTCCAGTGACGCGCCTTTTGCTTTTAAGGCCGCCGACTCAGACCTGAAGCTCCATCGCCGTCAGCTTTCCATCTCCTTACTAGTCCATTACAATCAAAGATTACCTGCTGGCCTTCCATGGCGCTGAAGGAGTCGGAAGCGATTGTCCTGCGCACCTATCCGATGCGCGAGGCCGACCTGCTGGTCACACTTTTTACGCGGCTTGAAGGCAAGGTGCGCGGCGTAGCGCGTTCGGCGAAGAAATCCAGGCGCCGGTTTGGTGGAGCGCTGGAGCCGCTTACTTACGTCCGGGTTTATTACGACGATCGCGAGCGGCAGGAGTTGGTACGGTTGGATTCCTGTGATGTTCTCGAGTCGCCACTGGCGAATCAAGTGGGGTATCCGCGAGCCGTGGCGCTGAGCCACGTGGCGGAAGTGCTGGACGAGTTGCTCCCAGACCGCGAGGCCAACGATGCGGTCTTCCGTCTGGCATTGTCAACGCTGTCGGAACTTCGCGGATCCGCCGTCTGGATGCCCATCACCTACTTTGAGCTCTGGATGACGCGGCTGATGGGCTATCTGCCGGAGTTGACGGAGTGCATCGTTTGCGGCCGCACATTGAACGGAAGCCGTGCGTTCTTTCATGTGCTGGCCGACGGACTGATGTGTGCGGACGACAGGCGGTTGGCATCGTCCGAAATCTCTGCGGAATCACGGGCTGTCGCGGCACAAATGTTCCATGCACCAGCAGAAAGTTTTCGCGGAGGTTCGTGGCCGAAAACGCGCGCGGCGGACTTACGAAAGTTTCTTCTGCATACGCTTCAGCGACATATTGAGAAGAAGCTGGTTACAGCGGGCATGCTGGAGAAGATCAGCACTTAGACGGCAGCAGTCAGCACTCAGCCAATCAGGCCGGTGGTGGGTGGCTGAACCGCAGCTTCAGGGCTGAATGCTGATTGCTGAATGCTGAGTGCCCTTTAGAACCCTTTGACTCGAGCAAAATCCAATTCGCTTACGTTTCAGGAACTCATCCTGCGGCTCCAGACCTTTTGGGCGGAACGGGGATGCGTGTTGCAACAGCCCTATGACGTCGAGGTCGGCGCGGGGACCATGGCGCCGGAAACATTTTTGCGGGTGCTGGGGCCGCAGCCGTACAGAGTGGCTTACGTCCAGCCTTCTCGGCGTCCCGCTGATGGGCGCTATGGCGAGAATCCGAACCGGCTGTACAAACATTTGCAGCTCCAGGTCGTCCTGAAGCCGCCTCCGGAAAACGTGCAGCAGCTTTATCTTGATTCGTTGGGCGCGATGGGAATTGATCTGCGCCAACACGATATCAAATTCGAAGAGGACAATTGGGAATCGCCCACGCTCGGGGCCTGGGGAATTGGCTGGCAAGTAATGCTGGACGGGTTGGAGATCACGCAGTTTACCTACTTTCAGCAATGTGGAGGCGTGGATCTGGATCCGATTTCGGCGGAGCTGACATATGGTCTGGAGCGCATTGCCGCATTCCTGCAGGATGTCGACAGTATTTACGACATTGTCTGGGCGCGTGATCCTGAGACGGATCGGATCACAAGCTACGGAGACGTTCGACTGGCGGAAGAGCTGCAATTTTCCGTGTACAACTTTGAACAAGCCGATGTGGAGAAGGCGTGGAAACATTTCGAGCTGTGTGAGGCGGAGTGCAAGGCGTTGCTCGAGGGCTATGCGCTGCTATCTAAAGCTAAAGACGCAGGGGATGGCTTGGCTCGAGACAAGAGGCGGTTTCCTTTGCTTCCGGCCTACGACCTCTGTCTAAAGTGTTCACATCTTTTCAACATTTTGGATGCTCGTGGCGCCATCTCGGTGACGGAGCGCGTGGGAGTGATCGCTCGGGTGCGGGCTTTGGCGGTAGGGATTGCGAAAGCGTGCGTGGATCAGCAGCAGGGAAACACGACGGCGGACGAATCTTCGAAGCAACAGAAGGTGCTCACGGCGAAAAAAGAGACGATGTCGGTGTCATCGTGAGTAAAGTAGACAGCTAGACATGCCTGATTTTTTACTGGAAATCGGTTGCGAAGAAATTCCGGCGCGCATGATTGACGCGGCGCAGAATGAACTGGCATCTCGCGTGGGTGAACTGTTAGCGCGTGAATCTTTGGGGCTTCCCGCCGGAGTTTCTGCGCCCCTTACTACTCCGCGGCGTCTGAGCGTGGCGTCCACTATTGCTGATCGTCAAATGGATGTCACCGAACAGGTCACCGGTCCGGCAGTAAAAATCGCATTTAAAGATGGTCAACCTACACGCGCGGCGCACGAGTTTGCCCGGAAGGCTGGGGTTGACGTATCGCAACTAGAGAAAATTGCTACGCCCAAGGGTGAGTACCTTGCTGCGAAGATCACTAAGAAGGGTCGCAGCGCGGCGGAAATCCTGGCGGAAAGTTTGCCAAAGGAACTTTCGTCGATTCATTGGCCCAAGAACATGTATTGGCATAAGCCCATCGAACGCTTCGTGCGGCCGGTGCGGTGGCTAGTGGCAATGTTAGATTCAGAAGTTATCCCTCTTGCGTTCGCTGGAGTTCGGGCTGGCAATCAATCCCATGGGCACCGGACCCTCTCCCAGGGCGTGGTGCAGGTTCCTAAGGCCAACGCCTACGTCGAACGATTGCGGGAAGCCAAAGTTTTGGGTCGCGGCGAACGAGAGCAGCAGATCCGCAAAGCGCTTGATGCCGCTGCACGTACCATCCCAGGCGCGCGCTGGCGGGAAGACAAGAGTCTTCTGGAGACGGTTGTTAACCTGACTGAGTCTCCGTCAGCGGTGCTAGGAAGTTTCGACCCGGAATTCCTGGAATTGGCGGAGGAAGTATTGGTCACGGTCATGCGTGACCACCAAAAGTATTTTGCGGTGGAAGATCCTAATGGCCAGTTGTCCCCCAATTTTCTGGCGGTGTTGAATACTGATGGTGATCCGAAGGGCATCATCCGGCATGGACATGAGCGTGTACTGCGGGCGCGGTTCAACGACGCGCGTTTTTTCTGGCAGACGGATCAGAAACACCCGCTGCGGGAACGCGTCCAGTTGCTGAAGCATGTCACCTTTCAAAAGGATCTCGGGACTTACTACGAAAAGACCAAACGGGTGCAGCGCCTGTGCAGTTGGTTGTCGGAACTAATTCGCCAGCGCGGGCGGCAGATTCGGCCCGGTGTTATCCATAAAGCGGCACTGCTGGCGAAGGCCGATCTGACTACTGAACTGGTAAAGGAATTTACCGAACTGCAAGGGATTGTGGGCGGATTGTACGTCAGGGTGCAGCAATTGGATCGAGACATGGCAGATGGTACGCGCCGCGCCATTGCAGACGCTATTTACGATCACTACAAACCCGAATCGATGGAAGATTCAGTCCCGCGCACACTCGAAGGGGCGGTACTTGCAATCGCCGACAAAGCGGACAGTATCGCGGGAATGTTTGCGCTGGGATTGCAGCCGACCGGATCGAAAGATCCGTTCGCGCTCCGGCGGCAAGCGAATGGCATTGTGAAAATAATCGCGGAGCACAAATTCCCTTTGAGCCTGAGCCAGTTGTTTGCCGATGCACGCCAGGCGTACCAGAACTCAGGGGCAGAGAAGAAGTTTTCCGCCAAGGTTGATTTCGCCGGCGCGGTGCGGGATTTCTTCCACGAACGTCTGGAGTTTTATCTGCGCGACGTGCTTGGTTACAAGTACGACGTGGTGAATGCGGTGCTGGCGACCGGTTCTGATGACGTAGTGGATACGGTGGCACGGGCACAGGCGGTCACCAAAGTTCGTGCCTCGGCAGATTTCGAATCTATATCAGTCGCCTCCAAACGTATTAAGAACATTCTCCGACAAGCGAGCGACACGGGTAAACATGCGGCTGGCGCGATTGAGCCTGCTGCGCTGCAGGAACCCGCGGAAAGGGAGTTGGCCGCTCTCATTCCGCAGGTCGCGAAGCGCGTGGATGAACTGCGAGTGCAACATGAATATGAAGCAGCTCTGGCAGAAATTTCCAAGCTGCGGCCGACTGTAGATTTGTTCTTCGACAAGGTGATGGTGATGGTCGACGATGATCGAATTCGCGCGAATCGGCTCGCCGTTCTGCAAACGCTGCTGGTGAATTTCTCCACCATCGCCGATTTTTCGGAGATCGTGACCGAAAGCAAGGCATAAGAGGGTGAGGTCCCGCGACCACCTTCTAGTGCAAACGTGTTTTACGTTTGCTTGGAGTTAACAGGAATTGCCGCCGGGACGCCGGCGCTACATAAAATCATAAAGGACTGAATCAATGGCGACGCAGACTCTCCCAGAAACCGAGCTCGCAACCACCAATAAGCGACCAGCTACGCAGTACGTGTACTTTTTTGGTGGCGGCAATGCTGACGGCAACGGCAAGATGAAGGACGAATTAGGTGGGAAAGGTGCGGGTCTGGCAGAGATGACCAATGCCGGCCTTCCCGTGCCTCCGGGGTTCACCATCCAGACTGAGGCTTGCCGGGAATACATGCGTGGTCAAAAAGTATCCAAGCAAGTGGATCAGCAGATGGAAGAAGCGTTGCAGCGGTTGGAGAAACTTCAAGGGCAGAAACTGGGCAAGGGCGAGAACCCGCTACTGGTAAGCGTCCGCTCTGGCGCGAAGTTCTCCATGCCAGGAATGATGGACACAATTCTGAACCTCGGGCTCAACGATGAGAGCGTCGAAGCGCTGGCCCGTCGCAGCAAGAATCCGCGTTTTGCCTACGACTCTTACCGCCGCCTGATCCAGATGTTTGGCAACGTGGTCCTGGAAATTCCGAAGTCTGCATTCGACGAAGTATTCGACGCCAAGAAGAAGCACAAGAAAGCCAAGCTCGACACTGATCTCGACGCCAAGGCACTGAAGGAAGTGATCGAGGAATACAAGAAGGTGGTTAAGAAACATACTAAGAGCGATTTTCCGCAGGATCCGCATGAGCAGCTGGTAATGGCTCGGGATGCGGTGTTTCGCTCCTGGCAAAACGATCGCGCCAAACATTATCGCCGGATAAACAATATTGACGACATGTTAGGGACCGCGGTCAATGTGCAGGCCATGGTGTTCGGCAACCTAGGCGACACTAGCGGCACGGGCGTGGGGTTCACGCGCAATCCTGCCACGGGCGCCAAGGAGTTTTATGGTGAATTTCTGATGAATGCGCAAGGAGAGGATGTAGTCGCGGGCATCCGCACGCCGGTGCCAATCCTGGAACTACAGAAGATCATGCCGAACGTGTACGAGCAACTGCGTGAAATCACCACTCGGCTGGAAAAGCACTACCGCGACATGCAGGACTTCGAATTCACTATCCAGGATGGGAAGTTGTACATGCTGCAAACGCGCAATGGCAAGCGAACCGGGCCGGCAGCGGTGCGAGTCGCCATCCAGATGGTAGAGGAAGGGCTGATCAGCAAAGAAGAAGCGATTTTCCGAGTAGACCCCAAGTGGAAGTGCTGGCCACCGGGCTGCCCGCGTCACCGGGCGCGGCAGTCGGCCAAATCGTATTCACGGCTGACGAAGCGGTAGAGAAGGCTGGACACGACCGAAAGACACCGGTCATTTTGGTGCGCGCCGAAACCACGCCCGAAGATATTCACGGTATGGAGGTGGCAGTTGGAATTCTGACCTCGCGTGGCGGCATGACCAGCCACGCAGCGGTAGTCACTCGCGGTATGGGCAAATGTTGCGTGGCGGGTGCGGGCGACATTGAAGTTGTCGAAAAAGCCCGCGAGATGCGTGTCAAGGGTCAGGTATTTAAGGAAGGCGACTGGATATCGCTCGACGGCACTACTGGCCGTGTGATGAAGGGCAAACTCAACACGGTGGCAGCGAAGCCGGATGATCCTGAATTGATGAAGCTGATGAGCTGGGCGGAGCCGTTCCGCAAGTTGGGAGTCCGTGCTAACGCCGATATTCCACGTGATGCCATTCAGGCGCGTGCATTCGGCGCCGAGGGCATTGGCCTATGCCGGACCGAGCATATGTTCTTCGGCGAAGACCGGATCAAACACATGCGGGCCATGATTCTGGCAGGCAACGAGAAAGATCGCCGCGCGGCACTCAAGAAGTTACTGCCCATGCAGCGTTCGGATTTTATCGGCGTTTTCCGGGCGATGGATGGATTCCCGGTAACCATCCGTACGCTCGATCCGCCATTGCATGAATTTTTGCCGCGCCGCGAAGACTTAATGGTCGAGGTCGCTGTGCTGGAAGCAACCAAGCCGCGCTCACCCAAATTGAAAGAGCTAAAAGCGCTCCTGCGGCGGGTGGAAGAGTTGCACGAATTTAATCCTATGCTCGGGCATCGTGGCTGCCGCCTGGGGATCACATATCCCGAGATCACTGAAATGCAAGCGCGCGCCATCTTCGAGGCGGCCGTCACAGTTGCCAAAGAAGGAGTGAAAGTTTTTCCCGAAGTGATGATCCCATTGACGGCAACGTTGAAAGAGATGGCGAATCAAGGCGCGATTGTGCGGCGAGTTGCCGAGGAAGTCTTCAAGGAAAAAGAGACCAAGGTGGATTATCTGGTGGGCACTATGATCGAGTTGCCTCGGGCGGCGTTGGTGGCCGATGAGATCGCCAAAGAAGCAGAATTCTTTTCTTTCGGAACCAATGACCTGACTCAGACAACATTCGGCTTTTCCCGCGATGACATCAACAAGGTGCTACCCACCTACCTCGAGGAAGGGATTCTGAAGCAAGATCCCTTTGCCGCGCTCGACCGCGAGGGAGTGGGTCAGCTAATCCGCATCGCTACTGAACGGGGACGCAAGACGCGTCCTGGTCTGAAGGTGGGAATCTGCGGGGAGCACGGAGGCGAACCGTCGTCAGTGGAGTTCTGTCATCATGTAGGCCTGAACTATGTTTCCTGCTCGCCATTCCGTGTACTGACAGCACGATTGGCGGCGGCACAGGCCGCGGCCAGCGACAAGCTAAAGGTGGAGGGAGGAAGGACAAAGTAACTCAACGGCGGAGTAGGGAAAAAGTCGCGAGCAGTTACTGCACTTTTTGTAGTCTCATTATCAGCTCTTGCGCCAGATTCTCTTCCGATTCGGACCAGAGCAGGCGACTTCTAGCGCCGGAATTCTTCTCTACCTTGGTGGTGAATTCGACTAACTGTTGAACATTGGCCCGAACTTTGGCTTCGGCGGCACTGGTGAGTTGTATTCCCTCGTGAAGAAACGGGGAGTCGAGTCCGAAGTCCACTTGGATGTGTCCCTCTTGATCAGAGGCTCGGTCGTCAAATTCCTCGCCATGAATCAGGAATTTTACTTGCGAGGGTTGCTGCACCCATTCTTTCGAGTCAGAAAGCGTCCACAGGTCCCAGTGGGTCTCGAAGAGATAAGCGTAATCGTCGTGGAGCAGGTCAGACGCGATCTGCACCGCTTCCTCTGGATCAATTCCGGGACGAAATCGCCGTTCGAGGATGGTAGGTTCGTTCCAGGAAACGGGATGCAGCGCCAAATAGCTAATCCCCGGCTGCAGTGCTGAGAATTGAAATTGCTGCATGACGGAAAGCGCGTAGGCCATCATGCGAGGCCCACGGAAATCGTCGAACCAGAGACTCAGATAAAGACAATCGGACATAGAAATTGCGAGCTCTATTGCGGGCTCGCGAGAAATACAATTCTGATTTTAGATGCTCGGGCGCTGAATTCGGAGCGAGCAGAAGCAGAAAAGAATGCGAGCGCATGAATCTCCTGATTTTTGACACTGCGGTGAGGCGCTGCTACCATCGATAACTGCGGTGAGGCGCTGCTACCATCGATAACTTAGCCGCAGGCTCCCGCCTCGTGTCGTCGTCCCCGTCGTCTAGCCTGGCCTAGGACATCGCCCTTTCACGGCGGTAACACGGGTTCAAATCCCGTCGGGGACGCCAACCTTATCAACTACTTGCAAATCCCCTCCAGACTTTTGTAGGTCCGTTACGGTCCGATAAGCCTCGGTGCTTGGTTTTTCTCCGTTTTTGTCGAGCAGCAAGCTCACAACTCGGCTCTGCGCGTCTCGCTTCGTTTGCGTGATTGCTTGCGCGTATACGTTCAGCGTGACCGAGATGTTTGCGTGCCGCATTAACTCCTGCACAACCTTCACGTCCTCGCCGTTCCCCTTGAGGAGCGTCGCGTACGTGTGCCGGAACGTGTGCCAACCGAAATGGCCCACGATTCCGACTTCTTTCGCCGCTGGTTCCAAGTGCGCCTTGTAAAGCGAACCAGGCCAGTACGGCAGTTTCCCTCCACTGTGCGGACTGGCGAATACCCAGTCCTCATCGGTTGGGTAGGGACTCTGCAATCGCCAACTCCACAAAACATTGGCCAATCGCAGATCGAGCGGAACCGGCTTGCGAGAGGCTTCGGTTTTGCAGTCGCCCACGTGTTGCATGACGATTGAGCGGATGACATGGATTTCCATCTTCTGAAAATCGATGTCCTTCCATTTGAGACCAAGCAGTTCGCCAACTCGAAGGCCTGTGAACACGGCGAGGAATACCATTGTGCGCGTAGGTTCCTTCAGGATGCGAAGCAGTGCTGCAATCTGCTCGATGGAGAGGACGATAGGAATCCGAGTCCGCTTGGCACTTTGACGCACCATACGTATTGGATTCACAGTAAGCCATTCCCAGCGAACTGCGTGATTGAAGACCGCGCTCATGATGTTTCGAGCTTTGGCCTTGCTTCCATCCGCATACTTGAGCGAACGAAGCCATTGCTCCACCGCAACTGCTTTGACCTCGGTCACGCGATAGCTTCCTCAACGAGGCAAGATCCACTTTCGGAAATAGCCCGCATAGGTGACCTGCGTCTTCCGACTCTTGGTGCAGTCCGGCCCCAGCTCTTTCTCCCGGTAGTGTTCAACAAGCGTTTGAACACTGATCGGAGTCAAGCTGGTGCGCGGATTCTCAGTGTTGATGTGAACATCGTGACGGTTTTCAATCTCGTAACCAAGGGCACGCACTTCGCGTGCCAGGGCATTGCGATAGACCTCGGTGAGATACCTGCGCCGCTCGTAAAAACCTGAGGCCTGCAGCGCCTTCCAACGTCCTTCAGTGCCATCGTAGGTGAGATTGGCAGCGACGGCATGAGTGTGGAGCTGAGGATCGAGCTGACGACTGCTGTCGTGTGTGTAGGCAGCGACGACCCAGTTTCCGGCTGTCCGATTTTCGTTCAGGCCGGTGACACGGACCCGAGTCGCCGAGTATTTCTCTGCTTCCTCCAGTGCTTCGCGCACGGCGGTTTCGTGCGCGGTGACCAGTCTCTCATCACCGCCAACGACGGCCATCACAGAGACAGACTTGGGCGCTGAAAACGTCATGTCATAGAGCGAGCGGGCCTTGCTTTGTTCCACGCCATCGCTGGCAATGCGATCCGCGCTGTGGCGTTGCCGGAGAAATTCTGTCGTTCGTGGGTCGAGGCCTTGCCGTACCGCCTCAAAATCATCGGACATAACCTCCCCTTTGAGCCCAAGCAGTTCAGCTCCGCGTCCGTGCCACTGGCCTTCAACCGTCCGATTCTGATCAAAATAGTCACTCTGTTGAAGATGGCGTTGCGCGTAGCCCTCGCCGCTGGTCATGGCACGAATGGTCAACACATGCCGACGCTAGCGCTGTTCGAAGTTCGGTATCAAGGGAGTTGCTGCTCGTGGTTGGTATGCCACATCGCTACCACTTCGTGGCGAGGCTGCTGAGCCAGTACAGATAATCGCGCGTCGGCCAGCGCCATGCAAGTTGCGAATGTCAGCAAACCTTTTTTGAGGAAGCGCTTTGGGGGTCTGCTTGGACCTGCTGAATTGGGATTTGAAGAATTCTGCATTGAAATGACCTCCATTTAGGCGCGGCTGCCGTTTCTTTCAGTTCGCCGCTCGTGAGTCTCTGCCGTACGAATCGTGCAAAAGACGTGGAATCCGCGTAAGAGTGTGGCGAGCAAGTTGGCGAAACTTGCGTCGGTGAGGGTCGAAATCGCCCTCACTGTAAAGAAAGAGGCCGGCAGGTGGCAAAACCTCAATGCATCAAGCTGTCAATTTTTCAGGAGACGCCTTGGGTTCCGAGGTTGTTTGGTGAAGGTCAGTTTCCGGTTAGCCGACCACTCGCCAACTGACCGGTCGGATGCGTAAACAGCACGCCGTTAGTCGGAGGCCCGTTGGGGGCAATGAGCTACACCAGCGCTGCATTGGCTTGACCCGCGAATGATGTGCGATATCAGTCTGCAAAACAATAACGTTAAAGGCCAGCACTCAATCCAGGATGGCGGCCACCGATGCAAAACGACCTTCCGCAAAATGCGAAAGAGCGTCCGACGGTCGAATTCGCCCCTGGCGTAGAAGAACTAGCTGCCGAAAGCAGCTATCGCCGCGGCTTCGTCGTCCCTTACGTCGAACTTTCTGTACAGCTTCGTATTTTGCAGCATGTCGTGGACCTTCTTGGTCAGGTGCAGCAGCTTCAACTCGCCGCCCTGGTTGCGAACCGAAGTAAGGGCCCTTAGCAGGGCGCCGACGCCCGAACTGTCAATGTGGTTGACGTCGCCCAGGTTCAGCAGGAATTTTTTCTGTCCCTTGCCGAGCAGGTCTTCGATAGTGTCGCGCAACACTGTGATGTCTTCGCCCTCTTTGATACGTCCACTCAAGTCAACGACGGTGACACCATCTACCTGTCGGGTGCTTGCTTTCATGTTCACGTGGAAGCTTCCTGGCGGCCCGGGTAAGTGCGTTGGAGCCGCTTGATCAAGGTAATTTTAGTTCCGTTTAGGGGTGCCGAAAAAGATCAAATACCTTCACTTCGCCTTTCGCTTAAGTCTCCCTAAGCATCGCTGCTGCGAGCATGCTCAAAACGTAGCTGATAGATTTTCTAATGCGGTACTGCCGCGTCTCTGAAGCAGCGTAGATTTTCTAATCCACCTTGACAACGACCGAGGTGAGGTCGTCGAGCTGGTGCTCGCCACCCGCAAAACACCGAGCGGCCTGACAAATCCCTTCAGCAATCTGATGAGCAGAGTCTTGGCGGTGCGCGCGCACGTAGTCGAGGGCTCTATCTGTACCGAATTGCACGTTCTCAGAAGTGGTGGTCTCAATGATCCCGTCAGTCAGCAGCAACAACAACTGGTGGGTCTTAACCGGAAGGACGGTGCTAACAAACTTAACGTCGCCAAACAGACCCAAGGGAGGGCCGATGCTCCTCATTACAGCGTCGACCTCCCCAGAGCCGTGCAGCAGGAAAGCCGGGACGTGGCCAGCGCTCGCATAAGCCAACGAGCCCTTGCTTGTATCGAGGCGAACAAACAGCAGGGTTACAAAACGTTCGTCGCGGAGGTCTGCCACGAGCATGCGGTTGACCTTGCTCAGAATCTCACCAACGTCAGATTCCACTTCGGCGAATGAGCGCACGTAAGCTCGGGTAAGCGCCATCACCAGCGCAGAGTCGAACCCATGTCCGCTGACATCACCGATACCCACACATACAGACCTGTCCGGCATGGCGAAGTAGTCAAAGTAGTCACCGCCTGTCTCTTTCATTGGATATGCAGCCGCAGCGATATCAAGGCCGGGCACAGAAGTTACTGTTGCGTAGAGTCGTTGCTGCACTTCGCGCGCCAGACGCAGTTGCACTTCCTGCTCCTGGTTCTCGCGCAATTGGGTGACATCTTTGAGCACGGAGACGAAATGGGTGATATTCCCGGCGTGATCCTTTATCGGGGTTATCGTCTGTTCGGCCCAGT
>WNGL01014651.1_pt1 | contig 22357 bp, 22 predicted proteins | sample 5400591 | NCBI WGS metagenome assembly WNGL01 (sample SAMN13153377, study PRJNA577476) | soil metagenome | isolation source: 80 cm soil or saprolite under Garry oak tree replicate 1 | place: USA:California | collected 2016-06-15 | reverse complement strand
GAAACATCGGTTTTTACGTTTTGCATTAATATAACTTAACTACCCACTAAAGGATAATTCTGCAAAATGTATTAAGTTTAGTACGTCATTTTTTACCTACCCTGGTCGTTTGACTAGGGGTCCGTAGAACAATGTTCACTAACATCAAAAACAGTTTATCCTATGCTCATACAAAACATTTCTTTTTAAAACTTTGTGTAAAAAATAACAAAAATAAGGTTGCCGCCCTCCCGGGAGGGTAGGCCGGCCTTCTATGCAAGTTGTATACTAGTAACAAACTATATCGAGTTGATGGCTGCAAGCCAATTAACTTTCCAAAAAACTAACATTAATGATGTATGTATTGATGACCGGAGTTGAAAAAATAGACCGTATGATACGATCTGTGGGTTGCAGGTGGAAATAGAGAGATTACATCATGCAAAGAAACGCGGCAAAGATTTGTTGGAAGCATGAGCAGAAGAGGACAGAATAGTATTTATGCAAATGCTAAGTGATTGTCATAAATATGCTATGGCAATGAATCCCAAAAGCCAACCGTTCCCATTCTATTATTCTCACAACATAAAAGAATAGAATTGTTGGACTCTAAGATGCAACAATTTGTACGACTGGACAAGTAAACCAATTGGAATCTAATGACTTAATTACTCTTAATGCATCACTCACTAGAAGATTATTCACTTAGCCAAATAGCAAGACTCTATGTCCTAGGTCATTCTGTCTTTGATTCAGGATTTCACTTACATCAATCTAATAGCGTATGCAAACCCACGATTGTGGTGTAGACGTGCGACGAGTTGAGCGTCTTCCAATAGGAAGAAAAACAAAGTAACATCGTTGGATTCCGAATGTACTACAAAAGTTGTGATAGTCAGAAAACATCATTAACTAATATCAACAGACTGGCCGTTGTGATAACGAGCATTATCAAATATCATGTCGACGATTTTTTGTGCAACTTCTTGCGGTTTAAGCATTCTATTTTCGTTTTGTCTATAATAATTTGAATCAACATATTTTTGCATCCTTGTAGCTACTTCTCCTGGACATAACGCCATCACTTTCATGTGGCTGTGACTAGCAACCTCCCATGCAAGACTTTCAGTTAATCCAATTATGCCAAACTTACTCGCACAATAGGCAGATAAATTCTCAAACCCTGCTTTTCCTGCACCGGAACTTACATTTATAATGACACCTCTCTCTTTGTTTCCTATCATGTAAGGAAGAACAGCTTTTGTACATAGGAAAGTTCCTTTTAGGTTGGTATTAATTGTTTGATCCCATTCCTGTTCAGTAGTATCAACCAACTTCTTGACAAAAACTAAACCAGCATTGTTTACAAGAATATCAATACCACTAAATTTTTCTATCACTGCTTTGATAAGTGAATTCACTTCTGAAAATATGCTGACATCACATTTTATGCCAAGTATGTGATCATTGTTATGATGTATTTCATTAATTTGGTTTACTACCAGGTTAATTTCAATCTGTGTTCTAGAGCATATAACTACATTCAATCCCTTTTTTGCCAAAAGAATCGCAGTTTCCTGGCCTATACCTCTACCACTGCCTGTGATAATCGCAGTCTTCTTTTCTACCATTATCTGTTTTGTGTCTCTTGTATTTTTTAATTATTCCTTCAAAGATAATGTCTTATGGGCTTATACAATGTCCATAATTACTATTATGAAACTAGCGTTAGGTCATGTGATTTAATTCTGACGGTGAATGATGCCTTCCGAGGATAATGAGGGATCATATTACAAGAAACTAAATGATTTTAATTATCCTTTTTTCTTCAGATATTGTTCATACCTTGGAGCTAGATAGAACACCCTCTCTGGTTTTATTTTTAGAATTATTCTTTTGATTTGTGTGGAGTGTCCAGGATACCTATCAATACTAAGGTACTTTCTTGCAAGTTTGTCAATGTGTTCATCAGCTCCTTTAGTAGTTTGCTCAATGACTCGTCCTTTTATTGTTACCATACTATACGGATTTTCATCATCCACCATGGATATCGAAACTCTGGGATCTCGTGAAATATTTTTTTGTTTTATTCTACCTTCCGCGGTGTTTACCAGAATAATATTGTTGTCCTCCATATCAACCCAGGTAGGAGTAACATGAGGTGAACCATCTTTCATCACGGTTCCCAAAAATGCAAAAGTCCCTTTCTTAAGAATTTTGGCTACTGGTTCACTAATCACTGTGCTTATTTTACTCATAATTCGTCACTCCTTAGACTATTATCTACTAATTCATATATATAATATTCATAACGAGATCGAGCCTTCTTTTTCTAGGTCACACCCAGAATTTAGTTCATATTGGTCTCCAATTGCGGATGAATGTACAAAGTCAAATGGGTTTTTAATCTTCTAATAATTTATAATATCATCTAAGATTGTTTTAATATCTACTTTAAAGTGTAAAATTGATTTAAAACATATAAACGCCCTTCACGACTTGTCAGATGACTATGTTCGAGTATTGGTAGTTGGCCATAATCCTGGCTTGGAAGAATTAGTAGAAATGTTAACTGGTGAATTTCACATAATGTCTACATGTTCGTTAGTGTACATAAGATTAGGTGTTGGCAGGTGGTTAGATATAGATTATGAAATTAAAGGACACCTAGCGGGGATATGGTATCCGCGCGATCTCACCTAATGTCATATAATAGTATAAGAACGATATCTTTTTAGCTACGTACTAGTATATAGAATACTAGTATATAGAATACTAGTATGGCGTACAACTATCACTGTCGACACCCAAGATCAATTTCATAGAAAATTGAGAAGATCCGTGGGCATGTATATTCGTTGAGTTATCTTAGATAAGCCAGGTCAGTTTAATGAATTCTGACTTTGCCATTTATGGGCACCATGCTGACAGAGTTCTAGCTGGCACGCTCCTGAGGTATGCACTCAATAAGATTATGAAAATCATTGTAGTCATAGCTGGATTAATTATTGCAGCCTTAGGCTAGTTAGAATACCCACAGTTTTGTCTTGGATCTTCAATGAAAAGAAAAGAAGCAGACCGGGGATAGGAAGAATTATGAACGACGATCTAGTCAGAATCTATAAAGATATTTATGTTGCTAGGCGTATTTTTCTCTTTACTATATGACTATACTCTTTGGCGCCTTATGGCTTGTCCAAATACCGGACTATGTGGAAGCCCCACCATGTGAAATACAGAAGCAGCCCTTCGGTTAGTGAGGCAGCCACATAGTCAGATGTCAACATTGATAGCACGTATGTCTATTACCGATAGACTGTATCTCTTGTGTATTTATTCAGTTGTCCTTCTTTGTCTATATCTTAATTCCTTATTATCTTCTCTAAGAATCTCATTAAGCATTATTGTGGGTAGCCAAAGATGATTACGGTATTATACAACTTTTATTAAGTACAATACCGTAACATATACTTCCCATGACGCTTGGCCGCCCACTTCTGCAATATTTCTGCTCAGAATGCAATACGCTTCTGACTGAAACAGACAAGTCGATTGATTTTATATCGTCATCTGAAGAATGTCCAAAATGTGGTTCTCTACTTTCAAAGACTTTGAAGAGACAGACCCCAGAACGATATGATAGTAATCGGACAGCCTCACTATTAATATCACCAAAATTCCAAACTGCGTCTAGATTGATCTTTGATATTGAAAAAATAGATTCTATTTTGAAACTTGGAATTGGCGAATGTTTATGTATTGTTGGAAAACATTCAAAGATTCTTGCCGAAAGACTGTGTATTAGCGCTTTACTACCAGAGAGCCATGGTGGATTTGGTTCTCCTAATGTAATAATTATTGATGCTGGAAATAATTCAGATGTTTATCAATGTGTGAATTTTGCACGCCAATATGGATTTGATATCAAAGATATTTTAAGGAGAATAATTGTAAGTAGGCCTTTCACAATTTATCAATTAGCAAATTTAGTCACTTATGAATTACCCCGTGTCATGCGGAAATTTGATACCAAGCTCATTATCATCTCCGATATACTTCGTATGTTCTTAGACGACCCGCAAGTTAGAGTTGGAGAAAGCAGACGGTTGATAAAAAAGATTACAAATACAATCAGCCAATTCTCAAGCAATACATCAGTTATTGTAAGCCTCCGCAGTGATCCGCCATCTGCATACTCTCAAATGCTTTTTCCAAGTTTTGACAAATGTATGCAAATTACAAACGGCGAATCCAACGGTGTGGTTTTAGTGCAAGTGAAAAGCCGTAAAAAAGAAGATTGCAGAATCATACAGTTGCCACAGCGAGATCTACAAATAATTCCTCAGAGGTAATATTAACTCATACAAAATATTATTAGTGTAGTTAGATACACATTATGGCCAGGCGTTCAAACAAATCGATAGTATTATCACGACGTTCAGCGCCGCTATCACAGGCATTATCTAAAAATGAAAATGATTTATTACTGGAAATGGCAGCTGAAGGTTTTGCTACAACTAAGTTTTGCGAATTAATCTTAAGCTAATGGTGCAACAGAGTTTGATACTACTGGTCAAGAAACCAAAAACCAAAAAGACATAGTTGCAGTCCTCGTGGCACCAAAAGATACATTTGATAAGCTTAAACTAGATGATGTGGGTGTTTTACAGTCAGCATTATTCTCAAGTTAGTGATCTCCAGATAATAGAGATAATGAACAAGCACAGACACAGGAAGGGTTTGTGATTGTTCTGTATGTGTCTGTTTTCTTGTCAGTTTGTTATACCACGAGGCTTTAACGCTACTACTCGGTTCGTCACAAAGAGAATTAAGCTCCCACATCTAAAAAGTTAGTGAATTTGAATTTATGGTAGAAAAAGACTAGAAAATAGAGATGAGTTTCCTGTGAGGATTTTTATCAACAAGAATTTAATCTCAAAAAAGGCTGCATAAGGCACCAAAGTTCACGGAATCAATGTTTCTACTCTACCAGGGGTCGAAAAGTGCAGGAGTACTTAGTTCATGATGCGTAGTATATGATATTAATTGTGGTGTAAAATTAATCCAAACTAAGAGGCTTCAAATACTATACACATTAAAAAATAGCATAGTATGTCATCAAATCAACGACAAGTAGCTGATATAGAAAGGGAGTCAGTGCGTGTAAGGATCAATCTTTACAAGCAGATGAAAGAGCAGCTGCTTTCTCAAATGAAATTGTACCAGAGACTAGATTACTAGGGAGTAATAATGATTAAACAGTAGCGTATCTTCCGTTAGTTGAAATCTGAAAAATCAAAGCAGTGTTATGAATCCAATAATCTCTCTTGAGAAGTAGCGACGAAGCTCTATAGAGAACATAACATGGACAATCAAGCCGAATACATCAAACTTTGTTTCGAAGTAGCAATACGTTTAAGTTTTGTACCACGTGGCATCTTTCCCAGAAAATAATTATTGTAAAAGTTATAGACTCCATCATATCCGACACCTCCTGTCTACACAGGTACATGATGATCGTATGGTTGGCTAACCATGGTCTTCATCGTTGCATCTACATCTTGCTCTCCATACTTTATCAAAGCAGGCTTCATTTACCAAGTTATGATTGATGATAATCTGATTATACCTACTAACTTTCTGCAGGGTTGTTCTCCACCGTATGCTAGTACAGTCTATCATACTAAACATGCCATTCTAGTTCGTGTACCCTCCTTTCTTTGACATCATGAAAGTCTAAGTTACAATAATGGCATTTTAGGTAAGATATTAGCCTAATAGAATAGTATTTCCGCTGAAGGGTGTTAGCCTGTTCAAATCTGCTTTTTGAAGATGAGGGATGAACGGTCGATGGTATTGGTTTATTCGTCCTCGAATATTCTTCTTTTGGCTGTTGTTGAAGGGCCTCCTTATATTGCTCAATGAAATGTCTAAGAGTATACTCCCAACCTTCCTTAAAATCCTCAAGATAATCTGATTCTGCAACAATATGAGTATATCTTGCATTAGGATCTGTTTTTGCAAGAAAAAGCTCTTCTGATGTGTCATCATCAGCGGCTGCGACTGCTAAACGAAGTGCATAATCACTTTCATATACGTTTGACCACAGCTGTATTTTTTGGTGTACTACTTCTCTCTTGCTAATGACATCTCGAATATTTTTCTTTTATTCATTAGATCGCATATCTCATTACAGCGACCATAGCTAAGACGCTTCTTTGATCCGGTCGTTCTGTTTTTGATATAGAACGGAATAATGATGACATTTTAAACTACAACTATAACTATTATGTATTACAGGATTTAATCATATCGAATTCAGTGCATTCACGACTTCCGAACAGAACTTGGTGTATCAATCTGAATTTACTTGAAGAGGGGGTATCTTACCCATATCATTAACTATTTTTTCACCTATCGCCGATCCAACAATCACGCCATTGTCGGTATCTTCTTTGAAATGAATTCCGGCCCGAATCCTAGACAACGATGCTTCAGCAAGATGGCTATTGAAATAGATTTGTTGCTCTGCAAACAACTCATCTAAAACCTCAATTGGCCTGAGGCATATCCTGGAAAATTCGATGTAATCACTCTACTTGACTTTACAAGAAATCAGGAATACCCAAATGATAACGTGGATAAAGACGCTATTGAAAAGATATTGGAATATTATATATGAATTCTGTTCCGATGTCATGATAGTGAACTGCGTAGAAAGATAACTTTAATAGAATGGCAATTCTTCTTTGACCCGTTAAATCAGGAGCCACAGACGATGGTGACAGTGCTTTTCATTATATCCAATTGAAGTTAGATAGTACGTGGTTCGTAGCGTAGTTGCACTTCGAAATTGCTAGAACGCAATTTTGTCTTGTATTTCATATTTCTCGGTCTAGATCTTAATCTATATCCGCAACATGGACACCATATGCCATCCCAATCTAAAAACACCTCGCACACCTGACAACGTTTTTGTCCAGTAGCATAGCGTCCTAAACCAACTGGCTTTCTTGCCTTATGACGGGTACACGTGCCTTTACAAGTCAGAAGATGGTCAATCTCCCATCCATGTGATTTATTGAACAAGAAAGTATTTATATATTGTCATGAATGTCTCTAATTGCAGAATAGTTCTGTCGTGTTAGTCTATAATAAACTGCACTAAATCAATACATATATGTCAAATATACTGCAAAAGGGCGTGTATTCAAATAACCAACACTTCGTTTAACAAACATGTATCTAACAAAAACATGTCATTCCGGAGCCGCTTCCCCCACGGCTTTGTTCACACGAATCGTCAAATGTTTAAGACCACAACGGCGTTTTTCAGATATATCGTCGTCGATGCACCAGAGGCATTGTCAGTTCCAGCATCTACGATAATTCGGTTAGTATTATTAGTATCTTCTACAACAAACACATTATCAATAAATGATCCTCCGCCAGGATCAATCGTAGCCGCGACAGCAAATGAATTTAGACCTGCTTCCTTCGAAGCTGTTGAGGTATTCAAGGATTGAAATTTGCTTATCGTAGGAGAGAATGCTGATGGATGATAGAGTAGTGGACTGCTTGGCTCCTGATTATTGGCCATCGGCACATACCGTAACACTGATGCTCCTCCAGCGATTACGGAACCTATCAGTATTACTGCTAAAGCAATAGTTCTTGTCACAACAACTGGCCTCGAAGCAATCGACCTATTATTTTTGATTTCGTCTACATTTTTGACTCCCTTAGAATTCACAATTTTTTCATTCGAAAAGTATTGTTTTGTCTGAGAGTCTTTGTTAGGATTAGGATTAACAATTTTTAGTACCTCCTTTCTCATGTCTTTAGTTAATGAAATATGTTGAGGGAGAGAATCATATACTGAAATATAACCAAGAAAATGCAAATTCGAAACAGCTTGTAATACATTATCCTCGGAGTTATCCGGAAATCCATTCACCAAATTAGACACTTTCATTGGATTGTGCTTCTTGACTAAGATACGTAGAACTGCGATTTCGTAAATGTCCACACGGAGGTATAGGAAGAAGGTTTATTTATTTATTGACATGTTTATCGTTACATCAGCTAATTAAAGTTATTTAAGTTAGATTTATTGATATAGAAACAGACAAATATGACCGTTTATCATTAGATATGTGTCGCAGAATATCAATGAATTCAATAATGGAGTTTTGGCCAATCTTTTCTCATCACGAGCCATTGCACAAATTCTAGACTTTTTCTTTGACCACAAAGAATTTGATTATCCTCCAAGCGAAATAGCGAAGAAAACAGGATTGTCTTTTAGAACAATATTTAGGGAAATGCCTAGTTTAGAAAGAAACCAGTTGATATTCAACAATAGAAGGATAGGCAAAACTAACATGTACAAGTTAAATACCGACTTTGAAGCTGTTGCTTTGCTGGAAAGATTTGTTTTGGAAATGTCTCAATTACGTCCCACTAAAGAGACGATTTGTCAGGATACAAACAGGGATATTTCTGAATCAGAAATAAATCTATCTTAACGCAACTTACGATTAATTGCTTTATTTGTTGTCATTTCTGTCAACATATAAATACCTCTGTGTCAATATTCTAGGCATTTATGGTAAGCAATAAAAGGGAACTATATCTCTCAATAGCTGCAGTCTTTACAGCTATGTTTTTTATTCAAACGGCGATTGACGGCGGCAGCAGACATGCTTTAGGACAAGGGGTGCCATCAAGTATTTCTGTATTTCAAGGTGGAAAAAATGGACAAGATTATCAATATTTACCTGTTGCGCAAGACCCCGCCAGCCAGAATTCAACACGAAATATAGCTTTAGCAACACCTCCATCATCTCTTACACAAATCTTTAAGCAGGTAGAGAATTCGGTAGTCCAGATTACAAGCCGAGTATCAAACTCTAATATGCAAATAATAATAAATGGCAATCCGCTGGGAGCCCAATCAACACGTTTAGGATCAGGATTTGTATACGATAAACAAGGACACATTATCACCAATAATCACGTAATTGATGGAGCAAATACAGCAGATGTAACATTTGTTGATGGAAATACCTATAGAGCAAAGGTAATAGGAAAAGATCCTTCCAGTGATATTGCAGTATTACAAATCACAGATAATTTCTCACCTGAAAGTCTTGTTCCTCTTGCAATTGTAAACTCTTCTTCCCTACAAGTCGGACAACCAGTGATAGCTATTGGCAATCCATTTGGACTTAGTGATACAATGACAACAGGGATTGTTAGCCAAGTAGGACGTCTATTGCCAAACCCTGATACAGGATTCTCTATACCAAGTGGAATTCAGACTGATGCTCCAATTAATCCTGGTAATTCTGGTGGACCCTTGTTGGATATGCAAGGGCAAGTTATAGGAATAAATACAGCCATTAATTCTGCTACAGGACAGTTTTCCGGTATAGGATTTGCGGTTCCATCAGATGTACTTATCAAAGAGGTTTCAACAATAATTCAAACTGGAACTTACAATCACCCCTGGCTAGGAATATCTGGTCGTGCTATAACTCCAGATGTAGCGCAGAGTGCCGGTTTACCACGAAATTACAAGGGAATAATTGTTGGTTCAGCTCAAGCTGGTAGTCCTGCAGAAAAAGCAGGCGTACAGGGAGTAACGCAAAATGACTTTTCGAATACCCAAAAGTTGGGAGACATTATAATAGGAATTGACGGACATTCTTTGAGGAGTATAGATGATCTCATTAATTACGTTGATGTGCACAAGTCTGTTGGAGATAAGGTAGGGCTGACTCTAAATAGACATGGCCAGATAATGAATTTGAATATGATATTGGGAACACGACCAACATTATCACAGAATGCTACACAAGAACAATCTATTCTGCCTTAACAAGATTCCCTCATTTTTTAGAGACCAAGTGCTGAGAAGGAGTGCTCATAGCTGTGTTGGGTTATGAGCAGAGTACTAATTTAATAGAATGCAATAGTTGCTACTTCTGTATTTCATAATAAATACTAAGACATGAAATTAGAATCAAACTCAACGTAGATAAGATAAAATTCTCATAAACTTAGTTATGATGAGTTAGACTTCGTATAAAGTATGTGTTCACTACGACGCCAGAATGCAAATAACGATGAGATTGTCTATAATCGCCATTTTGGCACTAGCAATGACAATATCAACACTCCTGATATCAACCACTCTCGCTGCAAAGACCAACACACATCATCATGGCAAACTCAATACGAGCAATTCAACAGGTAGTCTTACCAACTCTACTAACAACATTAGTAGCATCAGCAGTATCGTTCACAAACATAAGCATCCATACGTCGAAGTGGAAAATGCCGGCGAAATAAGAGGACATCTTGATCCTAAAACTGATGCGTGAAGAGACAAAAGCAGTTAGCGGGAATAGGACGACGATGAGCTCCTTAGAATGAGCTGGACTTCTGTATTTCATACTCTGATAATACAGATCAAACGTCTGTCTGTTGATTACCATGAGACATAAATTATACATATCTATCATTTTGTATTATTATGCAACAGCAGAAACATAAAGTTCCAAAATTTGGCTTATTAACTAATCCTTCAATCAATATAATAAATGAAATAAAAAAGATCCATAGATTGAATTTTGACTATGTAGAAGTAGGAATAGAAGGTCCAGAAGGAAATCCATGCTTAATAGTGGATAATATGAATGAGATCATGAAATTGCTTCTGAAATTTGATGATAGACCTGTTGGTCATACTGCCCATTGGATAGATTTGGGCTCTGACTACGAACGTATCCGGCAGGCGTGGATCTCTGAAGCCATAGAAGAAACAAAGCTAGCCAAGGCACTTGGGATATATCTCATAAACTTTCATAGTAGCGCTAAGGGAATGTTCTTTGGCGAAAGAAGGAAAATGATCTTAGATAACTGGATAAAAAGTTTGCGTGAAATCATTTCGCATTCGAAAAGATTGGGTGTACAAATAATGTTAGAGACAATGTTCAAGGGTGAATTTAAATACATTATAGACAATGTTCAAGGGCTAAATGTTCATCTGGATATACCTCATGCTTTTACATCGGGCGGCATGCAAGCAATTATTGACTACATCAGAACATTTAGGGAAAAAATTGTCCATATTCATTGGCATGACAACAATGGTGTATATGATGACAACAATGGTGTATATGATGAACATTTGCCAATTGGAGAAGGATTAATTGATCATAAGAGAGTGGTTAAGGAATTAAAAAACATTAATTACAATAGAACAATAACTTTGGAAGTATTTACAGGCAAACAAGATGCAAAAGATTCTGCAAACAAGTTGAAGGAACTATGGATGATTGGCTAATGTGTCACTAACCTCTTATTCCAGCTACCTTCATCGCCAACTCCGTAACATTTATTATTTTTCAATTATTGATGCGCGTTTACGGCTTCTATTAGCAATACGTGAGCATGAGGCATCTAAAACTGATGCCATAAAGATACTGATGGGGAGTACTAGAGGTTTACAAATATCCAACCCTGATGCTCTTTTCTCTTTAAACTACGGATTTCTTGAAGAAGGAAATTTTTCGCTTGTACTAGCACCATCATTCAATTTCTTTGATCAACCAATAGTATGAGAATTATGTTAGGTTGTCCTTCACTCGATAGTGCCATTAGGAAGAGCAATACAGCAGATCCCCTTGTTTAACGAAAACATTATTATCTCGATCTAGAGAATTTGACCACTTATGTCTAAAACAAATAATTGGGTGCCAGAAATAGGCGACAAAGCTCCTGACTTTCAACTACCTGATATTAACATGAAGATGCACAAATTGAGTGACTACCGAGGAAAGAAAACGGTCCTTGCTTTTTTTCCTGCTGCTGAGTCTCCAACTTGCACAGCAGAAATGTGCAGTTTTAGGGATTCAATGACAGACCTACAACAGAGTGGTTCTCAAGTCGTAGGTATCTCTGTTGATGGTCCATTTGCTAACAAGATATTTACGATAAATCGTCACCTTAACTTCGACGTTTTGAGTGATTACAGGCGCGAGACTATAAACAAGTATGGGGTAGTGATGAAAAATTTGGGGCCATTAGAAGGATATAATGCTGCTAAACGGTCGATTTTCATCCTTGATGAGAATGGCATCATAACTTACAGGTGGATCTCAGATGACCCGACTGTCGAACCTAATTATGGGGAGATTAATGCGGTTCTGAAGAAGACCAGTTAGAGTACTCCCATTGTAAGGTAATGAATATCCTTTACTTGCGATCGGCGAGGTATTGGCGAGTTCTTAATTTTTCTTTACGCTGTTGACATCTAATATTCAAGAATTCCTTTTTTCTACAAACATAATAGAAATGGCCATTATGTGATCACTTCTTGTGCACGGTTTGCGAGAATCATGAACGGGAGTGTCACTTACACAATTTTCTTCGAGATTCAGAGGTTATGTTGGTATTAATTTAGCCTAACAATTAGGACTGAAAATTTGACTAACACGACAACCATTTTCAATTGAACCTTTATTTATGATCTTATTGCCTATATCGCATAAATTAGGTGAAGGGCTGGCAGAACAGCTGCTAGAACAGCACTTAGTCAGGGTTGTAGTATATTTCGGTTACACTACACTCACTACCAGATATACGAATTCTTTGTCTAAATAAATCACACAATATCATTTATTGACATTTTTTAGAACTTCTAGATAGAGTACTTATATAGTTGCGTTTTGAATTTTTGTACAAGTGCCTATTCTTACGGCTGGTCGAGCAAAAAGGACAGAAGTATTGCATGGAATCGAGGATGTAGTAGACGCCGAGGTGCGATTTTTCTCTAGTACAAAAAGAAGAATTGATACTTGCATGAACTATACACGACCACCCTTAGCCATCGGAATTGGACAAATTAAGAAGGCTTTTCTCGATGCTAAAAGCAGAGGGGTAAGATTAAGATATCTTACTGAGATCACAAATGACAACATATCTTATTGCAAAGAGCTAATAAAAATTGTAGATGAGCTTCGACACTTAGATGGAATCAAAGGCAATTTTATGATTAGCGAAGAAGAATACCTTGCTCCTGTAATTTTGGATGAAGAAAGAAAGATAGCATCGCAGCTTATCTATAGTAATGTAGACGAAATTGTTGAACAGCAGCACTACATGTTTGAAACTCTATGGAGTAAAGCAATACCATCTGAACAGAGAATTAAAGAAATTGAAGAGAACAAACCTGTTGCAAGAACTGAGGTATTGTACGGTGCTGAAAATGCTGTTGGAAGAGGAGTTCAGTTTATGAAAAATGCAAAGAAAAAAATGGATATATGCTTTGATAGTAAGGCCCCTTCCATAGTTATTGAAGTTGATGCATATAGGAATGGATATATGAATATCAGAAAACGGGGAGGTAAAATAAGAGCTTTTACTGAAATTACCAAGGATAATATCCAGTATTGCAAAGAGCTAATAAAAATTGTAGATGAGCTTCGACACTTAGATGGAATCAAAGGTGGCATAGCAGTAAATGAAACAGAGTATATGGCTACAACGGTTCTTCAAGAAGCAAAACCACTGACGCAAGTTATTTATAGTAATGTTAAGGAAGTTGTAGACCAAGGCCAATATATCTTTGATATTTTTTGGTATAGGGCAATTCCTGCTGAACAGAAAATTGGAGAGATTGAGGAAGGGATTGAACCAAGTAGAATAGAGGTCATTCCAGACACTAAAGTATCTATAAGTCGCTCCTTAGACCTAATAAAATCCGCAGTAAAGGAGGTACTGGTATTCTTTGCCACGTCCAAGACTTTTTCTCTTGCTATGAATATGGGCGTATCACAACTATATAGAGAAGTAATTCAGAACGGGGCAAAAATAAGAATATTAATTCCTGACAGCCAACAAAGTCAATGGATATTAAACGAATTAAAATCCGGAGTGCCACAAGTGGAGGTTAGGATAGCAGACAAGAGTCTACAGACTCGAATCACGATTCTCGTGGTAGATACGACAGAATTAATGATATGGGAATTAAAGGACGATGACCTGAAGATCCATATGAGGCATATTCCAATAGCAAATCTATTGCTTCATCATATGCATCTATTTTTGAAAATCTCTGGAAACAAACTGAATTGTATCAAAAACTAAAAGAAGCTGATAAAATGAAGGATGAATTTATCAATGTAGCTGCTCATGAATTACGTACTCCGATACAACCAATACTTGGATTAGCTGATGTTCTCCGCTCAACACCAAAACATGGAAAACAAGAAAAGGAGTATCTTGATGTTATAATCAGAAATGCAAAAAGACTACAAAGACTTTCGGAAGATATTTTAGATATTACAAAGATCGAAAGCAAATCACTAGGTCTAAAAATAGAATTATTCAATCTAAGTGAGATAGTACTAAATGCCATGGCAGACTCCAACAATCAGATTGCTAAAGATAATAAAGATCATGGTCTAAAATTACGATTAGTGGCCTACGAGGAAGATATCTTTATAGAAGCAGATAAAGGCAGGATTAATCAAGTAATTTCGAATCTTCTGAGTAATGCAATTAAATTTACAAAAGAAGGTAGTATAACTCTCGCAGTAGAGAAAAAATATAACAACCAAGAGATTCTTGTCAGGATACAGGATACTGGTACTGGTATACACCCTGAAGTATTACCAAGATTATTCACAAAATTTGCTTCAAAATCTGAAATAGGGACGGGTTTGGGATTATTCATTTCAAAAAGCATAATCGAAGCTCACGGGGGCAAAATTTGGGCAGAAAATAATCCTGATAGCAAAGGAGCAATATTTACGTTTAGCATACCGCTTCATAGCTAGGTATTCTCGACAAGGGGACATGGTTTATTCTACTCTATAGGACTATGATTTATTAGCTGGGGTTTGTAGGCAGAAACTTAAAGGTTCATTAGGTATCGTTAGCCCCTCGGTGTATATGTTTTAGAGTATCCCCAAAAAATTGGGCATAACTCTATTTGGCACTTAGTTTAACTATTCATTCAACTTTAGTTTAACTATTCATTCAAGTCTAATTTATAATTGATGAGAAATTTGGGAGCCATAGTGATGTTATACACACAAATCTTGAAAGTCTACAATTACAAAATAGGTAGATAGTATTATTGCGATATCGATTTTACTGATGTTGATTTTCAACGAGCCGAGGTTTTCAATTTGCATAATCTGCAGTGACTAGCTCTCATATATGAAGTGTGTTAGTGCCTGGGCAATATTAGAAAATGGTATCAAGATGTGACAGTTGTAGAGTCTGATGTTTGCTAAAGTAGACCCATCAAGATTATCTTTTGGACATTATAACAATAATTTTTGAATATTAACTCTATTAAAAGCCAATATTACAATCGTGATCCAAGGTTATCTAAATTGTGATTTTTATCCCAATAGTACTTTGTCCACTGTCTGCAAGCTATGCACTTGAACGTCGATAAAATACTATCTTTATGGAGGCAAGGTTGCAGCAATGGATGACTGTACTCCGGGTCTTGTGGATAAACTATGTTAGACGTCTTACAATAAAAACAGCGGATCTTGAAACCTCCGCCTACAAAATCCTTAATCATTGAACCATTACTTCCACTTTAAATGTATTAAGTATATTTATCCAGCTAATCTAAGGGCGAGTAGCAGAAGATTATTGGAAACGGTTTCTGAGATTTTTATTCGCAATTTGTCTGCATTCTAACAGATTAACAGTATTGGTAGAATTAGAAACACCTCAATGAACACAAAATCCGATTATATATCATGGATGATCATCATTTTCCATCATTATTAATATCAAATCCTAAAATCCCAGCGTTTCCCCAATTCTCTTTTGAAACTTCATAAATTAGAATTCTTACTTTTTCCACTTGAGTTTTCATAATCCTTGCTGTCTCTCTCGTTAATACTTTAACTAGTTCTCTTTTCTGTTCAACAGATCTTCCTTCGCTTATTGTAATTTGTATTACTGGCATGTTAGTTAACTGTGGCCATATGCTATTTATAATTTCGACCTGTTATTTTGATATAAAAAGGCTGAAAATATCTTTTTATATTATAACATAGTGTTAGCTTATGACAGTTTCTTTATTTCTTTGGATGAATGTATCACTACACTTACAAATGCAATTACACCGATTTCTGGTTTTAACTGCAGCATTGTACTGGCCATAATGCACCTTCCTTAGCAATAGATTGTACCTTTTATGAGAAATTTGACAAAAAGAATATTTATTGGGACCAGCAATACTGGAGTCGCTACGAAATAAATTTGCAGTTCCAGGTCCAAATCCAGCATAGTGGTTATTTGCCGATGGTCCTCTTGCAACACCATCAATGTTTCCAGATGAATTGGTGGGAACTCCAATAATTGTGACCTTTGGATCCGTTTTTCTCCTTGTCATTTTGTAAGTGTTTACCCACTATTAAAAATAGTATTTAAATTAGTGGTGATGTTATGTGTGGTTAGCAACTTAAACTATGGATATTCCAAAATTAAAATATGATCTAAAAGGAAAGATTGTATTCAAGACCTGATAGTATTCTTCTTTTCTTGCTTCTTTTTATCTAAGTGGTTACTCACAATTTTAGGACTTACGTTGGAGCTGACTTGTTTATTTTGCCGTGTAGCCACTTTCTAAACCGAATGGAACAGATCCATCGTTCCAAATTCTATTCCTGTAAATGGATCATTCCCTACTACCCATGACTTATGTCCGGGTGGTATATGGGCTAAGTCGCCAGGCCCGTATTCTTCTTCATTCCCATCATTCATCTTGAATCTGATTCTTCCCGATATTACAAATTGTGTATGGGAAGCTTGGCAACTTTGAGTTTTAACAATAGGCTTTATACATTTTTCCCAGCTCCATCCTGGTTCAAGATACATTTTGCCTATACTAGTATCACCAATTTTTGTAAGCTCAAGTTTTCCTTTATCAAAGGTCCGCGTTTCGTCTGGTGAATTCATACTCTTCTTCTGCATTTTTGCCATCTATACCAAATACTAATTGTCACTCACATTTATATGAATTCTGCATTAGTTCGATCATTACCTATCTACTAATTAGATCTTCCCCAAGTCCTATAATTGCAAGATGTTGCTTTTTCTTCCTTTTCTTCAGATTCGCTGTCTAGCCTCTCATACTTTACATCGGCATTTGTACAAGACAGGTGTGAAGGACTCTAGCCATTCTTTCTTTCGTTTACTTGTCGTCATGTTGTAAATGACCCGTAAAAACTGCCGCCTTGGTTCATGTTTGAAATAGGCCAGATCTTTGATTATGCTCTCTAATGTCGGTAACACCTAGTTAGAATGTTTGAATATCTGCAATATCTTCCTTAGATAAATTGGCTGACTGATTATCCGTTTTTGTAGGTGGTCTTAGATTCTTGTAATTTTGTCAAGTCATCAGCCCTCATCTCAATATAAAAATTAGTCGCTGTCGGTTCTATCCCTTTCATATTACAAACTTAGTAAAGTACTTATGTCAAGCATATGCATTCTGCATAAAATAAAATAAAATAAATCTCATCTCAAACTAATTTCCCATGAATTTTAAAGATGACAATACAATCAAAAAACAACCGGGGAGTTAGAAAAAAGAGATATTTGATCTAATCAGTCTGTCACAGTCCTTTGTTTTCCAACCAATTTCCTATTTCCGAAAATGTCATTTGATGATAATCGTTTAAATGTATAAGCAGAGATGTCAAACTGTAATGATAATAATTCTTCGTTTTGCAGGTACAATGTGGATATTCTTCAATACGTCTGTTGGTAACACAACCTTCAATTCGTTCTATTACGGTCGGCGGAATCAAATCTGCTGAAGATGCTATAGCTTCCTTTATCATTTTGTGTGCTTCCACATCGTAGCCTAAGTACTTTGAAAGCGCTGCAAGAGCACAATATTTTCCTCCACCATCCGAGAAGGCGCCAAATGTTTGAGGAATGTGGTTTACTTGTTGCTTAAATATGATGCTAAGTTTTGGTTGTAACCGAGATTTTTGTTTTTGATGTATCATATCCATGTCATCACATTGGATTTTGTATTATCTAATAACCACCCGGTATTGGCTGATTTGATGGAGAGTAAAATATTAACAAGGTCAGAAATAGGAATCAAGACTTATATTTGAAAAAGTCCCCTGAAAAAGGATAATTTTTTCCCTTCTCTTCTCTTAATAACAGCGTCCCAATTCTGTGTGTATCTTTGGGTCACGTCTTCTACCGCATGCATAGAAAATGCCAAGACATACTCATACTTTTTTCCCCAATTCTGCTCATAATAGTGAGGATGATCTAGCGAGATTGGATATTCCAAGGTCGAATCTATATGAACCCATTTTCCATTAATCATAGCTTCGTCCCAACAGTGATCAAGGAAATCATGTACAATCCTTGCCTCTATTTTTAATGCGTTCATGACGCCACCAAAAAGCATCGACCATTCGCTACATCTACCGGTTCTTGCCTCTGCAATCTTCAAAATCTGACCGTATCTCGGAAAAGTGTATTCATAGCTGCATTTGTTACACTTATGGATTTCCATTGCGCGTAGCTTCCATGAACTTCCAGACACTACCCGAACTTGCATTGGTAGGCTCCCGTGCCCTTCATCCATACATCTCTTACATATTGGATCTTTTGGGGTCCAACCCATGAAGTCATCTTTGAACCATCCTAATAGAGATTTGATTTTATTATCTTCGTTTAGTTGTGTTACGTGTTCTGGTATTAACGATTTGATTTTTTCTAGAATCTGAAAATCACAGTACTGTTCGGCAATTTTGTTGTAAAGTAGGAGAGAGCTCTTGTGTATGGTTTGATTCTGGTTGCCATCTAGAGTAATATGACTTCTAAACATGTCTAGTTGTAATGATTATATACTTAAAAATGCAAAAATATATTTGTTCACAATTTGTTTGGCTGTCCTCTATTCTGTTGGGTTGGCAGCATGTCAGTAACCAAAGTGGTAGATCTTGTTGGTAGTTCTGAAAAAAGCAAGACAATACGTGGAATTCGGGGGGATAGAAGTGAAGCAAAACAGGAATACGGTATAAAGTTAGCCTTTGGCATAGAAAGTAAGTATTGATAGATTATCCGGAAATTCAAAAATAATGGCAAACAATCGATAGACAGAATATGAATAAGAGATTTATATAGCTGGATATCTCTTGAGCTAATGAGTTACGGTAGAGGTTCAGGCGGTAGTGGCAGTAGAGACTTTAACAGAGGATCTACAGGCCCAAAACCAGTAGAAGTAGGTAAGGAATATGACGTAGAAGTTACGGAAGTGAGCAGACAAGGTGACGGTATCGCAAGAGTCCAAGGATTTGTTGTTTTTGTCAAAAACGGAAAAGTTGGACAGAAAGTCAAGGTTAAGATTGATCAGATCGGAAATAGGTTTGCTACAGCTACGGTTGTTAGCTAAATCCAGCAATAATTGAGTTGCAGTATGTTGAGGTAACCTTGACACAGTTGTTATAACCGACACAATATCGAGATTTTGAACGACAAAAACAAATATTGCGAAGCTATAAGGCTAAAAAGTACAGATCACAATTTTCAGCTTGCGTTGCGTGATGCACTCTATAGCATAGTATGGGACTGGATGACAAATACTACTACTAGTACTAGTGCAACTGCAGTTTTGCATTTCATCCACTTTCTTTACATAAGAATGTAAATAAACTAGTAATCTTCTTTTAAAATCCTGTTATGTCCAGAAAGATGTTAATGTCCGTCTCATGTGCTTTAGCCTTGCTATACATCTCGTGACATCAGCAATTTTTTATAGTCCAGTGTTAACTCAACCCAAACTATTCGGCAGCTCTCATGGCGGTGCAGTGACTCTTGGTTCAAGGAATTTCATCAATAACATGTTCAATGCATCATCAATGTTAGGTCTAGTAGGTATAAACATGGTAAATGGAGTCAAAGTTACAGGAGGAAATCTTGGAAATCGCTATCGTAATAATCTTTGTAATTCCATATACTGCCAAAACTAGTAATATGACTGGATAGAAGGAAATCGCTATCGTTACATTCAAGTAGAGAACGGGCAGCAGGAATGACATACTTCTTTTTCTCGATACCATAAATCCGACCGGTCATCGTAGGACGTTTTATAATTTACCAATCATTTGATTTGGCGCGGAATACTAATGACCCATTATCACAGGTCTGCTTCCTACATCTGTGCTACTTATTTTATCTTTTTCATTCTCCCATAGTGTTTCGTTTTTTCCACTTAATGTACAATCGGCCTCACCTACTCAACTATGGCCTTGTAATTATTCTCATTATCGAAACTATGCACTGGATTCTAAGTGTTTCCGTCCTTTGATACAGTCTATAATTTGGCTCGATAGAAACACAGGCATTTTTCTTCTAATTTAACTTTCGCCTCTTATTTTCAGTACGTTTCTCAGCATTGAACCTTTCAAGCTCATACTTGCCGAGGTCCACAAACTTAATTCCTGCAGCAAGCACAGGGTGGACACGTTTTATCTCTGTAAAAATCTTCTGACATACTCTGCGATAATCTGGATGCCCTTGAGGAATAGTCCTAAGCTCAATCATATGACATGCCTCCCGCAAATTAAGTTTCATAAAATATGGATATTTGTAAGCAAAATTGACTACATATTGTGATTCTTCAGGCATTTTCATTGAAATTATTTTATAAGCCTCATCACATTTATACATACAATCTTTGAAATCTTTGTCAATACCCATGTCGATAATCTCTGGCGGAAGATCATATCCGTGTTTGGTAGAAAGCAGCTGTCTTTCTAGGGTCAGTATTCTATGACGATGTAGGTCACGGAATATCCCGAAATTTGTAAACATTTCAAATGTAAATTCTACCATTTCAAATGCTCTGCCAGGACGGTGTCTTCTATTAGCCCGGAATTTTGTATAGGTTTCGATTATTTTATGCCTTTCTGGTGGCGGTAGAGATCGAATATATCGGGCAAGACTCTCAAGAGACTGACCTTGCGCTTGTTCATATAAGATTGCAGAGCCTACCTTAATCTCAGCCTCAGTATTATCTTCGAAATTTAGAAGTTTCACAGGTTGTGGCTTTTCTTCTGCCTTGAGATTTTTTGTGTGATATCTGGCAAGTTCTAAGATTGCATTCTTTGTATCAATAAGATAAGTTTGTAGACTCCGCCCGTACTCGTCGTTTGCTCGTCTTACAAATGCAAAAATAACTGCATTAAGCTCTGATTGAAGCTGAGCTGCAAGCGATTTTAGTTCATTTAGGTCTGATGAGAACATTTTTGACAGCAAGTATTCAAATGCTCGACCATTTCCTGTGACGCCCAAATTTGTAAGAGTAGAGGCTGGCAAAAGTCCACGGAGAACATCAAGTGCCTTGGCCTTAATAGTTGCATTATATATTCGTCTTGCAGATTCAATGTCCTTGTCAAATTTCAAATTATTATAAGCTACTTCCAATTTTGACAATGAGTCAAAAAAAAGAAAGTGGTCGATTGGCTCCACCTCTGCAATAAATCTCTGCATTGGCTGTAAATTCTTGGAGTAAATGTCAAAAGCATGATCGCATGCCTGCGTGTATAAATCAGCATGTGGTGATGTCATAATGCGCTCCTCTTTAAAGTACTTGTACTGACCATTTATTTTTTGATCAAATGCCACATAACGTGAAGATTTTTCAAGATATGAGAGTCCGATTCTATGATCCTCGATTTTCTTAGCAGCAATGTTTGAGACCCATTCCATCGCAATCTGCGCCTCTCCTAGTTCAGCAACAGAGTCGTCTCCATACTCCAACAACACTCTTCCATAGAATTCCTCTCCCCTGTTTGGATTTTTGGCAAATTCATCTAGGAATACACGTCGCATTGTCTTATCCGTCCTAGAATATCTGGACATTAATGCTCCTCTGTCTACTTGTGCAGGCGTAACTATTGCAAAAACAGGTCGATCAGGGTTAGAAAAATGTGAACCTAGAATAAACTTTTCTTCTTCAGAGAAATTATCGTAGAAAATTGTGTTAAAAGAGCTCATGTTGCGTAACTCATGACCCTAACTGATAAAAACTTTGCATATTCGGGTATTCTACAAAGGGTATAATTGCGCAGACAGTTCAATCGATAAATTGTGTTTGCATTAATCAATCATACGCTATGTTGTAAGAATAAAGACATCATAGTCATTATTTAAACATGGACACACATTGAGCCACGCATAGAGGTTCATCCCGTCCCTCTTTCTATCGACTTCTGATTGATACAATCTGGTGTAACGATAACGAAGAGAAAAGGGTCTAACAAGAGACAGACGACTTAGGAGTCATCTGATAGGTTAACCT
>WNGL01003354.1_pt1 | contig 22359 bp, 24 predicted proteins | sample 5400591 | NCBI WGS metagenome assembly WNGL01 (sample SAMN13153377, study PRJNA577476) | soil metagenome | isolation source: 80 cm soil or saprolite under Garry oak tree replicate 1 | place: USA:California | collected 2016-06-15 | reverse complement strand
CGTTACGTATGCTGCCATGAACCTGATCAGTCCATGGCTGGGCGGCATACCGACGTGCCATGGCTCCGGTGGCATGGCCGGCCACTACGCATTCGGTGGCCGTACCGGCGGGTCGGTCATCATTTACGGCCTGATTTTCGTCGCGCTGGGGCTTCTCTTCGGATCGGGGTTCGATCACATTGCACGGGCGTTCCCATTGCCCATACTTGGCGTGCTGCTCCTCTTTGAGGCTCTCTCGCTAATCTGGCTCATCCGTGACACGGCTGATTCGCGCATGCACTTCCCCATCGCTGCGCTCGTAGGATTGATGGCGGTCGGGCTGCCGTACGGCTATTTAGTAGGCATGGTTGCTGGCACCATGCTCGTGGGGTTGGGTGCGCGGGTAAACCTTGTAAACATCGATAAGCACTGATCGGAGAGCGGTCCATTCATGAGCCGAGCATGTCGGAAGCCCTGAGCACTGCGCTCGCGCTGCTGATAGGGCTCGACCCCAAGCTGGTCGAGATCGTGCTGCTCAGCCTGCGCGTGAGCCTGTCGGCGGTCGCGATTGCCGCGTTGCTGGGCCTGCCGCTCGGCGCCGCAATCGGCGTGGGCCGGTTTCCGGGGCGCCAGACGGTGATCGTGCTGTTGAACGCAATGATGGGCCTGCCGCCGGTGGTGGTAGGGCTGCTGGTCTATCTGCTGCTGTCGCGCGCCGGCCCGCTCGGTCCGCTCGGGATCCTGTTCACCCCGTCGGCCATGGTCATCGCCCAGTCGATTCTGATCCTTCCGATCATCGCGGCCCTCTCGCGCCAGGCGATCGAAGACGCGTGGCGCGAATACGAGGAGCAGTTGCGCTCGCTCGGCGCGGGGCGCGTGAACGCCGCGCTCACGCTGCTCTGGGATACGCGGTTTTCCTTGCTGACGACCATCCTCGCCGGCTTCGGGCGGGCGGCGGCCGAGGTCGGCGCCGTGATGATCGTCGGCGGCAACATCGACGGCGTGACGCGGGTGATGACCACCACCATCGCGCTTGAGACCAGCAAGGGCGACCTGCCGCTTGCGCTCGGGTTGGGGATGATATTGATCACCATCGTCATTGCGGTGAACGCGGCGGCCTACCTGACCAAGGAGCTGGCGCAGCGGCGTTACGGATGAACTACGGCTCAATCCTTCCGCTGCGCCTTGCCGATGTGTCGTTCGCTGCCGGAAGCCGAACCATCATCGATCGAGTTTCGCTCGAGATCGAAACGGGAGCGAGCACGATTATTCTGGGTGCGAATGGCGCAGGAAAAAGCGTGCTGATGCGTCTCATGCACGGCTTGCTGAGTCCTACTTCGGGCCGCATCGGGTGGAATGCGCCCGAGCGTTCGGGCAGGCCGAGGAAGCAAGCCATGGTGTTCCAGCGTCCCGTCATGCTTCGCCGCTCGGCCCGCGCCAACATCGCGTACGCGCTGCAAATCGCGGGGATTCCTGCGCCGCGGCGCGACGCTCTCGTGCACGAGGCGCTCGAAAGCGTCGGGTTGACGCATATGGCGCAGCGGCCGGCGCGGGTCCTCTCCGGGGGCGAACAGCAGCGGCTGGCCCTTGCGCGTGCCTGGGCGCTCCACCCGGAGGTCCTGTTCCTGGACGAGCCCACTGCCAGTCTCGACCCGGGCGCGACCCGAGAGATCGAGGCCGTGATCCGTGCGTTTGACGCAGCGGGCACCAAGGTGGTGATGGCGACGCACAATCTCGGCCAGGCGCGCCGGCTCGGCGATGAGATCCTGTTCCTCAACCAGGGCCGGCTCATCGAGCGCGCGCCCGTCGAGCAATTCTTTTCCCGGCCGCAGACCGCGGAAGCCGCCGCTTTCATCAAGGGAGAGGTGCCTTGGGCCTGATTCGCAGCTTGCTGCTGCTTGTCGTGCTGTTTGCCGCCTTGGCGGCAGGCGCGCAGGACAAGTTCATCGTCGTCGCTTCGACGACCTCGACCGAGCAGTCCGGCCTGTTCGGTTACCTGCTCCCGATCTTCCAGAAAAAGACCGGCATCCAGGTGCGCGTGGTTGCGCTCGGCACCGGTCAGGCCCTGGATCTCGCGCGCCGGGGCGATGCGGACGTGGTGTTCGTGCACGCCAGATCTGCCGAGGAGAAGTTTCTTGCCGAGGGACATGGAGTGAAGCGCTTTCCGGTCATGTACAACGATTTCGTTTTGATCGGTCCGAAATCCGATCCCGCGAAGGTCGCTGGCGGAAAGGACACTCTAGGGGCGCTGAGGAAAATCAAGGCAGCGCAAGCGCCCTTCGTCTCTCGCGGCGACCGGAGCGGAACGCACATCGCCGAGCTCGAACTCTGGAAACTCGCCGGCATCGACCTCGCCAAGGACAAGGGGCCGTGGTACCGCGACACGGGGCAGGGAATGGGCCCGGCGCTCAACACCGCCGCCGCGATGAACGGCTACATTCTCGCGGATCGGGGCACCTGGATCTCGTTCAAAAACCGCGGAGATCTCGCCATTGCAGTGCAGGGCGACAAGCGGCTCTTCAACCAGTACGGCGTGATGCTTGTCAATCCCGCTAGACACCCGAACGTTAAGAAGGATCTCGGCCAAACCTTCGTCGATTGGGTCATCTCGCCCGAAGGCCAGAAGGCGATCGCCGAGTACAGGATCGGCGGCGAGCGGCTGTTCTTCCCGAACGCCAATCAGCCGGGCGCCTGAGCAGGCTTGCCGGCAGACGCCGGCTCTTCGTGCGCTATATACGAATGGGAATGACGCGCTGTTACAATGGACCCTTCGGCGGAGGCGAACGGCGCTCGGGTGCATGAAAATATTCGGAATTGCAGGCTGGTCTGGAAGCGGGAAAACAACGCTGATCGAACAGCTCATCCCGCGCTTCGTGGGCCGCGGCCTGACGGTTTCGCTGATCAAGCACGCGCACCACAGCTTCGACGTCGATCATCCGGGCAAGGATTCGTACCGGCATCGCGTTGCCGGTTGCAGGGAAGTGCTGGTCAGCTCGCAGGCGCGCTGGGTCGTCATGCACGAGCTGCGCGGCGAGCCGGAACCGCCACTCGAAGAGCAGATCAAACGCGTTTCGCCTTGCGACCTGTTGCTGGTCGAAGGCTACAAGCGCAGTGGCGTGGCCAAGATCGAGGTCTGGCGTCCGCCCATGGACAACAGCGCGATGGACGGCTACGCGGTGCGCCTCGCCGACCTCGAAGGGCCGAGTCCGAGGCTCAGGGTCGCGCAGAAGATTCTCGCCGGCTCGGTCGGCGAGCCGCTCATGCCGGGAACGGCCGCGCGCATTTTCACCGGGGCACCCGTGCCTCCCGGGGCCGACGCCATCGTCATGCAGGAGGACGCCGCCGCCGAAGGCGATCAGGTCGTGGTGAGGAAGATCCCGCAGTCCGGCGAATGGATCCGGCGCATCGGCAGCGACATCCAAGCCGGCGAGGTGATCTTGTCCGCAGGCATCCGGCTTCGCCCGCAGGATACCGGCCTCGCGGCTTCCGTCGGCATCGCTTCGCTGCCGGTGCATCGCCGCGTGCGTCTCGGTCTGTTTTTCACCGGGGACGAGCTCGTCATGCCGGGCGATCCGCTGCCGCCCGGACGCATCTACAACTCCAACCGTTTCACTCTCAACGGCCTCGCGAAGACTTTCGATTGCGAAATCCATGACTACGGTATTGTCCCGGACTCGCTCGACGCCACGCGAGCGATGCTGCGCCGCGCCGCCGGCGGGTGCGACGTGATCGTCACCAGTGGCGGGGTTTCCGTCGGCGAAGCCGACTTCGTCAAGCCCGCCGTCGAAGCCGAAGGCGAGCTCCTAATGTGGAAGATCGCGATGAAGCCCGGTCGGCCGCTCGCTTTCGGGCGAATCGGGACCGCGAGCTTCATCGGGCTCCCCGGAAATCCGGTTTCGAGTTTCGTGACCTTCCTCGTATTCGTCCGGCCGTTTCTGCTCAAGACACAGGGTGTCGCCGACGTGCAAGCCCACGCGATCACCGCGCGCGCGGACTTCGACTGGCCGGAGCCGGATCTCCGCCGCGAGTTTCTGCGCGTAAAATGGAACGCGCGCGGCGGGCTGGACCTTTATCCGACCCAGGACTCGGCCGTGCTGATGTCGACGGCCTGGGCAGACGGCCTGGTGGACAATCCTCCGAACCACGCCATCTGCCCCGGCGACGCGGTGAAGTTCATTCCGTATTCGGAGCTGTACCGATGAAGGTCAAGGTGCTCTACTTCGCGGGCCTGCGCGAGCAGCTGGGCAAGCTGGGCGAAGACCTCGAAATCGCGCCTGCGGTGTCCACGGTCGCGGGCTTGCGCACGCTGCTCATGGCCCGCGGCGGTGCTTGGCAAACGGCGCTCGCCCAAGGCAAGGCCCTGCGCGTCGCCGTCAACCAGGAAATGGCGCTGCCGACTACGCCTGTGAAGCCGGGCGACGAAGTCGCGTTCTTTCCTCCGGTAACCGGAGGCTGATATGCCCGTGCGCATCCAGACCCAGGATTTCGACGCCGGCGCCGAGATCGCCGCTCTGCGCCGGAGCAACCCCAAAGTCGGAGCGGTGGCAAGCTTCATCGGCGTGTGCCGCGACTCGAACGGCGGCGACGCGGTGAAGAAGATGACGCTGGAGCACTACCCCGGGATGACCGAGAAAGCGCTCGAGAACATCGTCGCCGAAGCGAAGCGACGGTGGAACGTGATGGACATCCTCGTGATTCACCGCGTCGGAGAGCTCAGGCCCGCCGACCAGATCGTGCTCGTCGTCGTCACCGGGGCTCACAGGCGAGAAGCCTTCGCTGCCTGCGAATTCATCATGGACTACCTCAAGACCCGCGCGCCGTTTTGGAAGAAAGAAGAAACCCCGCAGGGAGCACGTTGGGTCGAAGCGCGAACCGCCGACGATGAGGCCGCGCAGCGCTGGGAGCCGCCGAAGTCAAGCGCGGCCTGAGTGCCGCGCGCGTCATTTACGCCCGCTCCTGGAGCCGGTATCATGGCGGCGTTTCAGGGAGATGGCATACCTCCTCTAACTGCCGCAGGGCTGATGATGCCTACGTGACGCGCCGGAGAGCGCTGGCTAGCCGCCCATCCTTAGCTCCGTCGTGTTCCCGAATGCGGAAGAAGAAACTGACGGAGGTTCTCAATGGCCGAGATCTGGACTCTGGCGGCCCTGTGGCTGGGGCTCGCGCTGCTTGCCGCGCTGCTTTCCATCTGGCTGAAAGTGGCGAACGCGCTTTCCGAAATCGTCGTGGGGACCGTCGCGCAGCTTGTAATCGGCGCGGCGTTCGGCGCCGCGTTTCTCGGGGCCGACCAGGCGTGGATCAAGTTCCTCGCCGGCGCCGGCGCGATCGTGCTCACCTTTCTCGCCGGGGCGGAACTCGATCCCGAGGTTTTCAGGCGCAAATGGAAGGAGGCCACCGCGGTGGGGCTGATCAGCTTTTTCGCGCCGTTTCTCGGCTGCGCCGCGGCGGCGCGCTGGTGGCTCGGTTGGAGCGTCGAAGCGAGCTGGCTCGCCGGGGTCGCAATGTCCACCACTTCGGTCGCGGTGGTATATGCGGTTATGATCGAGTTCGGTTTCAACGCCACCAACTATGGCAAGACGGTACTCGCGGCCTGTTTCATCACCGACCTCGGCACGGTCATCGCGCTCGGGCTGATTTTTGCGCCCTTCACGCCGAAAACGTTGCTCTTCATCGGAGCACTCGCGGTCGCGGCGCTGGTGCTGCCGTGGCTTACGCCGCGCTTTTTCAGGCGCTTCGCCGGCCGCCCGTCGGAACTCGAAGCAAAATTCCTGCTGGTGTTTTTGTTCGCGCTCGGTGCTCTGGCGGTATGGGCCGACAGCGAGGCCGTGCTGCCGGCCTACGTGATGGGCATGATGCTCGCGGGCACGGTCGGCAAGGACCATGCGCTGGTGCGGCGCCTGCGCACCCTCACTTTCGGCCTGCTGACGCCGTTCTATTTTATTCGGGCCGGTTCTTTTGTTTCGGTGCCAGCGCTGCTTGTCGCGCCCGGTGCATTTCTCGTGATGCTTGCGGTCAAAGTGGTGACGAAGATCACGGGCGTATATCCTGTAACCCAGGTATTCCGCTCGCCGCGGAAAGAGGGGATGTATACGACGTTGCTGATGTCTACGGGTCTGACATTTGGCACGATTTCATCCCTGTTCGGACTTTCGCATGGAGTCGTCACACAGGGTCAGTACTCCGCGCTGGTTGCGGCAGTGATAGCGAGTGCGGTCGTGCCGACGCTGATCGCCAACGCATTTTTCTTGCCGCACCATCTTCTGCCGCGTGGCGGCGAATCCGACGAACGCCGGACGATTGAAACGGCCGGGAAGGCTTCCAAAGCGGACTGAAGGGGGCGCTATGATTCGGAAAATCCTGCTCGCCTACGACGGCTCGGAGCCGGCGAAAAAGGCGTTTGAGTTCGCGCTCGACCTCGCACGGAAATACGAGGCGCAGTTACAGGTCCTGACGGTCGTGCGTCCGCCGGAATTCGCCGAGGACGTGGAGACCGAGGCAGTGATCGAGAATTCCCGCGCCTACCACGAGAAGCTGCAGACGCCTCTTGCACTGGAGGCGGCCGCGCAAGGGGTTAAGGCGAGCACGGAAGTGGCTGTCGGCCATCCCGCCGAGCAGATCATCTACGCCGCCGACCGGTATCGCGCTGACCTCATCGTGGTCGGACACCGTGGCAAGACGCTGTTCCAACGCCTGTTGCTCGGGTCGGTGTCGAAACAGGTCATCCAGTACGCCGGGCGGGCCGTGCTTGTAGTGCGGTAGGGGGCGGGTCGAGCAACTAGCCCCGTCCGGCCAGCCGTAGGTTCGCCTGGGTCAGGCGATCGACCAGCACCCGCATGAACGCCTTGTTGAATCCCACCTGGCAAGCGTCGGTCGCGACGCGCAGCGCATCCGCCTTGATCTCGATCACCGTTACCTCGCCGGTCGCGGTGATGGTGGTGGTGCGGCGCCCCATGCGCCCGGCGAAATAGAGGATCTCGCCGAAGCAGCCTCCGGGCTTGATGACGTTGAGCCGCTTGCCGAGGAGGGTCACGCTGACCTCGCCCGCGATCAAGAGGAAGAAGCTCTCGCCCTGGTCGGCCTCGCGGATGATGACGGTTCCGCCTCGGATGGTTTTCCAGCTCCCGACGCGCACCACTTCCCAAAGCTCGACGTCGCCAAAGTCCTCGAAGAACGACATTTCGCGCAGCTGGTTGAACTTCTCCGAATCGGACACCGACGCGCCGGCGAGGCGCAAGGTGGTAAATGCCTGGCTCAAGTCCTTGCCGAAATCGAGCCACGACTGGTAGCGCGCCGCGGAGTTCTTTTCGATCGCCTTCATGACGATCTGGTCGAGCAGCGGCGGCAGATCGGGACGCAAGGTGGCGGGCTTCGGCGGCGGCGTGTTGAGAATGGCGTACGTCAGCCCCGCCTGGGTAGTGGCTTCGTAGGGCAGGCGGCCGGTGAGCATGCGGTACATGACCACACCGAGCGAGTAAATGTCGGTCTGGTGGGTGACGTCCTCCATGCGGACCTGCTCGGGCGACATGTAAGCGGGCGAGCCCACGCCCGTGATTTGAGTGGTTTCCTCCTGGTCGTGGCGCTGCTGGAACGAGGCGCCGAAATCACTCACTTTGGTGTCGCCGGCCTGGGAGAGCAGGATGTTTCCGGGCTTGATGTCGCGGTGGATGACCCCGTGCTGGAAAGCGTACTCGAGCGCGCGGATGCATTTGAAGATGATTTCAACCACCTTGTTGAGCGGCAACAGGTTCGTGACATCCGAGTGCGCTTCCAGCGTGGTGCCGGGCACATATTCCATCACGAGGTAACTGTGTTCCGGCTCGACCACGGCGTCCAGGATCTCCACGATGTGCGGATGGCTGAGCTTCCCGGCGAGCGCCGCCTCGGCGAGAAAAGCCTTGTGCATCATGCGCTCGGTCTGCGGGCTGAGGTTCTCTTCGAACAGGAACACCTTGATGGCGACGTCGCGGGCGGCGAACGGGTCGCGCGCGAGATAGACGCGGCTGGTCGCGCCGCTGCCGATCTCGCGTACGATGGGGTACTTGCCCAGGTGCTCCTGGAGCTCGAATTTCATCGCCATCCGGTGTGGTTCCCGGAGCGCGCCGGTTGAGGCGCTTCTGCTTGCCGGGTCGATCGGCGAAGTCTAAGGCAAGTCCCCAGCGAAGAGAAAGTGCACAGTAGGCACGCGAGAGTTAATTTTCGAGCGCGCTTCTTCGAGCTTGCCTGATTTTTTGCCCAAGCCATGCCGCGACCCGGCGCAGCAGACGGGCAACGGTTTCGCGCCTCAGCTGTCGCGCGCGCAGCTCGATATTCCGGGGTTCGGAGACGGGCGTCACCTCTTTCGACGGCGCCGGCTGGCGATCCTGCATGGGATGGAAATAACCGTCCCCTTCGTACAGGGGTATCCGGTTCTTGGCGTACATGATCTTTATCCTCGTTCCATTATGTTGCAGAGCACATAGGCAATATATGGGTGGATGCAAATATAATCAAGTGGCGTTTTATAATCATTACGATATAGTAAATAACCCATTCCCATAATGTCTTGTTGCGTTGCATGATTTCAATCTCCTCGAAGCGAGTGGAAGGGCGAGCGGCAGCGCGCCATAATCGGCTCCGTCAACCCCGGAACTCGGGATTCCCGGAGGCTTGAAAACCGCCGCAATTCCCCCACCTCCGTATCAACCTCTCTGCATCGGGTTCTTTGAATGCGTTTTGACAAGCTCACCACGAAATTCCAGGAGGCGCTCGCCGACGCGCAGAGCATGGCCGTCGGCCAAGACCATCAGTTCATCGAGCCGCTGCACCTGCTCGCGGCGCTGCTCCAGCAGGACGGCGGCTCGGCCGCGTCCTTGCTTTCGCGCGCAGGGGTCAACGCGCCGCGGCTGCGCGAGGCGGCGAGGCAAGCGATCTCGCGCCTGCCGAAGGTCGAGGGTCACGGCGGCGAGGTGCAGATCTCACGCGAGCTGAACGCCTTGCTGAACCTGACCGACAAAGAGGCGCAGAAGCGCGGCGACCAGTTCATCGCCTCGGAGCTCTTTCTGCTTGCGCTCGCCGACGACAAGGGCGAAGCGGGCCGCCTGCTGAAGGAGAACGGCGGCAGCAAGAAGGCGATCGACCAGGCGATCAAGGCGGTGCGCGGCGGCGAATCGGTCGCCGATGCCGAGGCCGAGGGCCAGCGCGAGGCGCTGAAGAAATACACGCTCGACCTTACCGAGCGCGCCCGCTCGGGCAAGCTCGATCCGGTGATCGGGCGCGACGACGAGATTCGCCGCGTGATCCAGATCCTGCAGCGGCGCACCAAGAACAACCCGGTGCTGATCGGCGAGCCCGGCGTGGGCAAGACCGCGATCGTCGAAGGCCTCGCGCAGCGCATCGTCAACGACGAGGTGCCGGAAACGCTCAAGGGCAAGCGCGTGCTGTCGCTCGACATGGCTGCGCTGCTTGCCGGCGCAAAGTATCGGGGCGAATTCGAGGAGCGCTTGAAAGCCGTCCTGAAGGAGCTGGCGCAGGACGAGGGCCGAACCATCGTTTTCATCGACGAGCTGCATACCATGGTCGGCGCCGGCAAGGCGGAGGGAGCGATCGACGCGGGCAACATGCTGAAGCCGGCGCTCGCGCGCGGCGAGCTGCATTGCGTCGGCGCGACCACGCTCGACGAGTACCGCAGATACCTCGAAAAGGATGCGGCGCTCGAACGCCGCTTCCAGAAAGTGCTGGTGGACGAGCCGACGGTCGAGGCGACGATCGCCATCCTGCGCGGGCTCCAGGAGAAATACGAAGTGCACCACGGCGTCGACATCACCGACCCGGCCATCGTCGCCGCGGCGGAGCTCTCGCACCGCTACATCACCGACCGTTTCCTTCCGGACAAGGCGATCGATCTGATCGACGAGGCGGCGGCGCGCATCAAGATGGAGATCGATTCCAAGCCCGAGGCGATGGACCGCCTCGACCGGCGCCTCATCCAGCTCAAGATCGAGCGCGAGGCGGTGAAGAAGGAAAAGGACGAAGCATCGCAGAAGCGCCTGGCGCTCATCGAAGACGAAATCAGGAAGCTCGAGCGGCAATACGCCGACCTCGAAGAGGTGTGGAAAGCGGAGAAATCGCAGGTCGCGGGCTCGCAGCACGTCAAGGAGGAGCTGGAGAAGCTCAAGCTCGAGATGGACGCGGCCAAGAGGAAGGGCGACTGGCAGAAGGTCTCGGAGCTGCAATACGGCCGCATTCCCCAGCTCGAGGCGCAGCTGAAGAAGACTGAGAAGGCGCCTTCCGCGCAGCAAAAGCCGAAGCTGCTCCGCACCCAGGTCGGGGCGGAGGAAATCGCCGAGGTCGTGTCGCGCGCGACCGGAATCCCGGTCTCCAAGATGATGCAGGGCGAGCGCGACAAGCTGCTCGCGATGGAAGACAAGCTCCACGAGCGCGTCGTCGGCCAGGACGAGGCCGTGCACCTCGTCGCCGACGCCATCCGGCGCTCGCGCGCGGGGCTCTCCGACCCGAACAGGCCCTACGGCTCGTTTCTCTTCCTCGGACCCACCGGAGTGGGGAAGACGGAGCTCTGCAAGGCCCTTGCGGCGTTTCTGTTCGATTCCGAGGATCACCTCATCCGCATCGACATGTCCGAGTTCATGGAGAAACACTCGGTCGCGCGGCTGATCGGTGCGCCGCCCGGTTACGTCGGTTACGAGGAGGGCGGGCACCTCACCGAAGCGGTGCGGCGCAAGCCCTACAGCGTGATCCTGCTCGACGAGATCGAGAAGGCGCACCAGGACGTGTTCAACGTGCTCTTGCAGGTGCTGGACGACGGGCGCATGACCGACGGCCAGGGCCGCACCGTGGACTTCAAGAACACGGTCGTCGTGATGACCTCGAACCTCGGCTCTCAGATGATCCAGCAGATGGCCGGCGACGATCCCGGCCTAATCAAGACCGCGGTCATGGCCGAGGTGAAGACGCAGTTCCGGCCCGAGTTCGTCAACCGGATCGACGAGATCGTGGTCTTCCACGCGCTCGACGAGAAGCACATCCGGAACATCGCGAAGATCCAGATGCGCTACCTCGAACAACGGCTGGCGAAGCTCGAGATGAGGCTGGAAGTCGCCGACAGCGCTCTCGCGCAGCTCGCGAAGGCGGGCTTCGACCCGGTCTACGGCGCGCGCCCGCTCAAGCGCGCCATCCAGCAGACCATCGAGAACCCCCTCGCGAAGCGGATCCTCGAAGGCGGGTTCGGCGCCAAGGACCTCATCCGCGTCGAATACCGCAACGGCGCGATGCAGTTCGAGCGCGCCGCTGAAAAGCCCTCGCAGAAGGCCGCTGCGGCGCGCTGAGAAGACTGCTTACCTACTAGAGCCGGCAAGTCTAGCCTTGATGGCGGCGACCGCCTGGCGCAGAATCCCGCCGTCATCAAGTCCGGCGGGGGACTGAAGCCATGTACGTCGCGAGCACCAAGCGCCTGACCCATTCCGGCGCGAAGAAAATGATGGCTACGGCGATCGGCAAAGCGGAGGAGGCCGGAATCGCGGTCTCGGTCGCCATCGCGGATGCGGGGGGGCATCTCATCCTGCTCGAACGCATGGAAGGAGGCCGCTTCCATTCCTTGCACTCGGCGACCACCAAGGCCGTGTGCGCCGCCTCGAACAAGCGGCCCACCTCGCCGCGGGGCGCACAGGCGCAGCCTCTCGACCTGGCTCACGCCCTCGGCCTCGCGCTCGCCGCGGGGCCGGAGCGCTGGACGGCGATGGAAGGCGGTTGCCCGGTCATCGTGGAGGGCGAATGCATCGGCGGCATCGGCGTCAGCGGCGCCGACTGGGCGACCGACGAGCGCATCGCGCGCGAGGCGGTCGAGTCGATCGGCGCGAGCTGGCGCATCGACGCGAAATGAATCCCGCGGCACGGGCCTCGACGATGGAGAAAGAATCGAATGGCGGCTGAGCCGTTGCGCGTCGCCTGCATCGGCATGGGCTGGTGGTCGGACGTGCTCGCCGACGCGATCCAGCGCTCCGGCAAGCTCAAGATCGTCGCCTGCTACACGCGCTCCGACGAGAAGCGGCGGGCGTTCGCCGCAAAATACGGCTGCCGGGCGGCGCCGAGCTACGAATCGATCCTGGAGGATCCCGGCATCGAAGCCATCGTCAATACCACGCCGAACGACGCGCATCTGGAGACGACCCGCGTCGCCGCGGCGGCGGGCAAGCACGTTTTTCTCGACAAGCCCATCGCCAATACCGTATCCGAAGGCCGTGCCATCAGTGAAGCCTGCCGAAAAGCGGGCGTCGTGCTCGCCCTCGGCTACCAGCGGCGACGCGAGAGCCATTTCCGCTGGATCCGGCGCCAAATCGACGAGGGCGCGTTCGGCAAGCTCGTCAACGCCGAAGCCAATATCAGCCGCGACCGGCTCGGCAAGATCGATCTCGGTTCCTGGCGCTACACGGCCAAGGGCATGCCGGGGGGCGTCATGCTGCAAATCGGAATTCATTACACCGACGTGCTCGAATATCTGCTGGGACCCATCGGGGCGGTGAACGGGAGGTTTGCCCAGCTCGTGCTGCCCGGGGACAATCCGGACGTCGCGAGCCTCGTCCTTGAGCACGAGAACGGCGCGCTCTCGACGCTCAACGCGAGCTACGCCTCCGCGTCCGCGTATTACCTGATGAATATCTACGGCAAGGAAGCGAGCGCGTACTACGACGCTCACCGGGGATTGCGGCTGCTGAAGCGCGGGAGCAACGGCCCAAGCCCGGTCCCCTGCGCGAAGAACGACACGTTTGTCGAAGAGCTGGAGGAATTTGCCGCCTCCGTCCGCGGCAAAGGCGAGCCCGAGATGGGCGGTGAGCGCGCCACGGTTTCGCTCGCCGTGGTCCGCGCCGGAATCGTGTCCGCGCGCGAAGGGCGCCGCGTGGAAGTCGCGGAAATCCTGGCCGGCGATTGACGCGTGAAACTGCCGGAGCAGCTCATGAATGCCTGCGTGAAATTCGCGATGGTACTTTGCGTGGCGGCGCAATTCGCCGTCGCGGGGCCGGCAGGTGCGCAGGAATCCCCATTTCCCCAAAAGGGCGCAATCGAGATCACGGTGCTCTTTCCCGCCGGCTCGTCGGCGGACGTCACCGCGCGGCTGCTCGCCGACGGCATATCGACGCAGCTCGGCGCAAAAGTGCTCGTGGTGAACCGCCAGGGCGCGGGAGGCGCGCTCGGCTACAAGTACGTCGCGGCGCGAAAGCCTGACGGCTATTCACTGGTGTGGAACTCCAACTCGATCTCGACGACGTATTACTCGGACTTGCTGCCATTCGATTACCGTGCCTTCGACGCTGTGGCGCGGGTGCTGGTCGAGTCGCCGGTGCTGGCGGTCGGCGGCGGCTCGAAGTGGAAGACTCTCGCCGACCTCGTCGCCGAGGCGAAGGCGCGCCCCGGGCAAATCACCGTGGGCAACTCCGGGATCGGCAGCCATACCCATATCTCGTCGGCGGCGCTGTTCAACGCCGCCGGCGTCGAGATCCTGGACGTGCCTTTCGGCGCGGCGCAGGTCGTGCCGAGCCTGCTGGGGGGCCAGGTGGATGCGGTGCTGCAGTTGCCGGCGGCGCTGTCGGCTTACGTGAAGACCGGCCGGGTGCGGCTGCTCGCGGCGCTGACGCTCGGCCGCGACCCCGCGCTTCCCGAGGTGCCCACCGCGCGCGAGCAAGGGTTCGATGTTTCGCTCGAAGCCTGGCGCGGCATCGCTGCGCCCAAGGGGACACCCAGGCCGGTCATCGCGACGCTCGAGGCGGCGATCCGGAAAACCGCGGAGAGCGCCGAATTTGCCCAGGCGAGCGAACGGCTGGGCGTGCGCCCGGCTTTCATGCCGGCGGAACAATTCGGCCAGTTGATCGCAAAAGAAGACGCCGAGCTCGCGCGCATCATGCAGCTCATCGGCCTGAAGAAGCAGCCGTAGGTTTCCCAGGTCCCCTTTCACAAGGGGGAAAATCTTTCCCGGTTCAATCCACCGTCACGCCGATGTCCTTCACCAGCTTTCCGTACTTGTCATAGTCGCGGCGGATCTGGGCGGTGAATTCCTCGGGCGTCGTGATGTACGGCTCGAGGCCCCCGGCGGCGTTGAGCCTGACTCTCACTTCGGGCTCGGCGAGCACTGTGTTTATTTCGGCATGCAGCTTCGCAAGCACCGCATCCGGCGTGTCCGCCGCGGCAAACAAGCCGAGCCAGATCGTCACTTCGTATCCCGGGTAGAACTCGCCGATAGTGGGCAGGTCCGGGAACAGCGCCGAGCGTTTGATTCCGGTCACCGCCAGCGCGCGCAGCCGGCCCGCCTTGATCTGGGGCGCGCTGGATGTGCCCGAGAACATCGCGGCCACTTCGCCCGCAACGGTGGCGGTGGCCGCGGGAGCCCCGCCCTTGTAGGGCACGTGGATGAGGTTGATGCCTGCGCGCCGCTTCAGCATTTCCATCGCCAGCTGGTGGATGCTGCCGTTGCCGCCCGAGGCATAGGCGAGCGGAGGACGGGCTTGCCGCGCGTATTCGATGAATTCCCTGAAATTCTTGACCGGCACCGACGGATTGACCGACAGCACCCATTGGTTCGACACGATGGAGGCCACCGGCGCGAGGTCCTTGATCGGATCGGACTGCATCCTCTTATACAGGTGCGGATTGATGGTGATCATGCTGTCGGCGAGCAGTCCCAGGGTATAGCCGTCCGGCGCGGACTTTGCGACGAGGTCCATGGCGATATTGCCGTTCGATCCGGGACGGTTTTCCACCACGACCGGTTGACCGAGATGCTCCCCGAGCCGCTGCCCCACCACGCGCGCGGAAATGTCCGGTGCGCCTCCCGGCGGGATCGGCACGATGAGCCGGACGGGTTTGCTTGGGTACTGCGCCGCAGCGCCGCCCGCGAGGAGCGCGGCGACCAACGTGATCGCGGCGCGCATCGACGAGGGCATCATGAGCTTCCCGCAGTCAGTGCAGCCCGGGGCGGGCGTCGGCGTGGATCGCGCTCGCCCGCCGCACCATCTCCTGCCACAAGTTGGAGAAGTCCTTGCGAAACACGGCGTCCGCGTCGGCGTCGACGACGAACCAATCCCCGCGTTCGAGCTCCCCGCGAAGCTGGCCCGGCGCCCAGCCCGAATACCCGGCGTAAAAGCGCACTTTCGCCGGCGGGTCGTTGAGGAGCGCGTCGATCGTGTTCGGATCCAGTGCCAGATGCAGGCCCGGGAGCATCGTGACGGCGTCGCCCGGGGTCTTTTCGGCGCGGAACAACGCAAACAAGCCGTTGAACGCCACCGGCCCGCCGAAAAAAACCGGCTCGGTGAAGCGCTTGAAGCGCTCGCCGGGAAGCAGCTCGGCGAGCGAGCGGTTGGTGGCGCGGTTGATGATCACGCCGGTCGCCTGCAACTGTTCGTCCTGGGTCACCAGCACCACGGTTTCGCGGAAGTTCGGATCGGGCAGACCGGGCTTGGCCACCAGAAACAGCGTTTTCGAGGGGTCCTGTGCAAGCGGGCCGGCGGCGACAAGCGCGAGAAGCGCCCCCAGGGCGGCGCGCTGCAGCGGCTTCATGGGGATGAATCCCGGAGCGGCCGCCCGGCTAGTGGAAATGGGGCACGCTCGCGCTGCTCGACGGCGCATGCGCTATGGCGGTGATCGCGCGCGCGCGGCGCAGCAACTCTTCCCACAGCGATTCAGGGTCCTTGCGGAACACCATGTCGGGATCGGAGTCGAGCACATACCACAGACCGCGATCGACCTCCTGGCGCAATTCGCCGGGGCGCCACACCACGTAACCGACGTAGTAGCGCGCGTCGTTCGGAGTGTCCTCGATGATATGGTCGACGACCGCGCCTTGCGTGGCGAGAAACAATTCCTTCGTCATCTGGATCGACCCGGCTCCGGGAGTGTGGTCGGTGCGGACCACGGCGAAGATCGCCTGGCGCAGCATCGGCCCGCCGAAGTACACCGGGTCGCGAACGAGCTTGGAAGGCCGGTGCTCCGGGAACAAGCTGCCAAGCGAGCGTCCGGTCGGCCGATTGATGATAACCCCGACGTGCCGGTTATTGTTGACAGGTACCGCAAGCAGCACTGCCATGCGGTAATCCGGGTCGATCAACCGCGGCGTCGCGACGAGTGTCACCGACCCGGCTATGTCGCTCTCCTGGGAATGGACGGACGCCGTCGGAGCAAGCCCCAACACTACGATAGCTGCGGCGAACCGGCGCATGTCATCTCCATGATGCATCATTTGCCGCTGAGTTTAGCCGAAGAACGCGACTTGGGTAGGATCGACAGCGGGGCGCAGCGGAAGCAGTTCACGAGATGGTCGTTGACCATGCCGACTGCCTGCATGAAAGCGTAGATGATGGTCGAGCCGACAAAACGGAAACCGCGCCCCTCGAGGTCCTCGCTGATCGCATCCGACGCCCGCGTGCGGGCAGGCACCTCCCTCATGCTGCGCCGGCGGTGCTGCAGCGGCCGCCCGCCGGCGAAGCGCCAGAGATAAGCGTCGAAGGAGCCGAATTCCCGCTGCACGTCGAGGAAGGCGCGGGCGTTGCCGATGGCGGACTCGATCTTGAGGCGATTGCGCACGATCCCCGCGTCGCCGAGCAGCCGTTTGACGTCGCGGGCGCCAAAGCGCGCCACCTTGACCGGGTCGAACCCGGCGAAGGCGCGGCGATAGTTCTCCCGCTTGTTGAGGATCGTGGACCAGGACAGCCCGGCCTGCGCGCCCTCGAGTATCAGGAACTCGAACAGGCGGCGGTCGTCGTGGACCGGGACACCCCACTCCACATCGTGATAGCGGATGTACAGTTCGCTGCCGAGACACCACGGGCAGCGCTTGGGACTTCGCATGCAGCCTAGGCGCTGAACGCCTGGATGCCGGTCTGAGCCCTGCCGAGGATCAATGCGTGGATGTCGTGAGTGCCCTCGTAGGTATTGACGACCTCGAGGTTCACCATGTGGCGGACGACGCCGAACTCGTCCGAGATGCCGTTGCCGCCCAGCATGTCGCGCGCCATGCGCGCGATCTCGAGCGCCTTGCCGCAGGAGTTGCGCTTCATGATCGAGGTGATCTCGGGCGAGTCGGTGCCTTCGTCCTTCATCCGCCCGAAGCGCAGCACGCCCTGCAGGCCCAGGCAGATCTCGGTCTGCATGTCGGCGAGCTTTTTCTGGATCAGCTGGTTCGCGGCGAGCGGGCGGCCGAACTGCCTGCGGTCGAGCACGTACTGGCGCGCTCGGTGCCAGCAGTCCTCGGCCGCGCCGAGCGCGCCCCAGGCGATGCCGTAGCGCGCGGCGTTGAGGCAGGTGAAAGGACCCTTGAGGCCCTCCACGCCGGGCAGCAGGTTTTCTTCCGCGACGAACACCTTGTCCATCACGACTTCGCCCGTGATCGAGGCGCGCAGGCCCACTTTCCCGTGGATCACGGGCGCCGCGAGCCCCTTCGCGCCTTTCTCGATGAGGAAACCGCGGATGCGGCCGTCGTCGGTCTTCGCCCAGACGAGGAACAGATCGGCGATCGGCGAATGGCTGATCCAGGTCTTCGCGCCGCTCAGGTGGTAGCCGCCGGGAGCGGTTTTTGCGCGCGTCTGCATGCTCGCCGGGTCGGAGCCGTGGTCGGGCTCGGTGAGCCCGAAGCAGCCGATCAGCTCGCCCTTGGCGAGCTTCGGCAAGTATTTTTTCCTGTGTGCCTCGGAGCCGAATTCGTAGATCGGCACCATGACGAGCGAGCTCTGCACGCTCATCGTGGAGCGGTAGCTCGAGTCCACGCGCTCGAGCTCGCGCGCGATCAGGCCATAGCTCACGTAGTTGAGTCCGGCGCCGCCGTATTCGGCGGGAAGAGTCGCTCCAAGCATCCCGAGCGCGCCCATCTCGCGGAGAATCGCCGGATCGTCCTTCTCGTGGCGGAACGCCTCGAGGATGCGCGGCGCGAGCTTTCCCTGGCAATAGGCGTGCGCCGAGTCGCGCACCATGCGCTCCTGTTCGGTGAGCTGCGCCTCGAGCAGCAGGGGATCCCGCCATGCGAATTCGGGGGGCTTGGATCTGAGCGGGGCGTTCATGCGGAAGTCTCCGGAAGCCGAATGTCGGTCCTCGACGGCAAGCAATGATACGCCGGGCCGCGCGGATGCCGGGAGGCAGAGCCGCGATTTTACTCGGTTCGCCCGGCCGGGGACGAAGGGTTTGACGCGAGAGTGCGTTTTCGGCAAGCTGTATCGGCAGCGCAGTTCAGAAGCAGCCGGGGCAGGATGAGGAGAGCCCGGGACGCAAAAACCGATCCGGAGGCGGTGGCAGATGAGAACGCCGAAATGTTCGCTCGCGCTGCTCGCACTGGCGCTCGCGCTGCCCGCGGCGGCCCAGGGCCCGGGACCGGGTTTCCCGTCCAAGCCGATCGCGCTGATCTGTCCCTGGCCCGCAGGCGGCTCGACCGACACGCAGCTGCGGCGGTTCGCCGAAATCGCCTCGAGGTATCTGGGCCAGCCGGTGGTCATCGAGAACCGCCCCGGCGGCGGGGGCATGATCGGGCCGGGCAACATGGCGCAGACTGCGAGGCCCGACGGCTACACGCTGTCGCAACTGCCGATGGGCGCGTTCCGCATCCCGTACATGCAGAAGGTCGCGTGGGACCCGGTGCGCGACTTCACCTACATCATCGGGCTGACGGGCTATACCTTCGGCGTGGTCGTCAAGACCGATTCGCCGTTCAAATCCTTCCGCGACCTGCTCGACTACGCGAAAGCCCATCCCGGCAAGATGTCGTACGGGTCCACCGGCACCGGCACATCGCCCCACCTGCTCATGGAAGAGATCGCGATGAAAACGGGCGTCGAGTTTCTGCACGTCCCCTTCAAGGGCAACGCCGATTCCACGCAGGCGCTCATGGGCGGTCACGTCATGGCGCAGTCGGACTCGAGCGGCTGGGGCCGCTTCGTCGACGCCGGGCAGTTCCGGCTGCTGGTCACCTTCGGAGCCGAGCGCACCAAACGCTGGCCGAGCGTTCCCACCGCGAGGGATCTGGGCCTCGATATCGTCTCGACTTCGCCTTACGGGATCGTCGGCCCGCGAGGCATCGATCCGCGGGTCGTGAGGGTTCTGCACGACGGATTCAAGAAGGCGCTCGAGGATCCCGAGCACCTCAAGGTGCTGGAGCAACTCGACCAGGAGCCGTGGTACCAGTCGAGCGAGGACTACGCCCGCTACGCCCGCGAGACCTTGCAGAACGAGAGGGCGTTGATCGAGCGGCTGGGACTGCTGGCAAAATAGGCCGCCAGACCGGGAAGGAGGCTGTCATGTTCAGGAAAATTCTGCTGGCGTACAACGGGTCCCGCGAAGGCAAATCGGCGCTGCTCGCCTGCGCCGAGATCGCATCGTTCGCCAAATCCGAAACGCATCTTCTTGCGGTGGCCGGCATGCCCTCGAGCATGTTTCTCACCGAAGGCTTTCTGCCCGAGGAGCTGCTGGAGGAAGAGAAAAAGCGCGCCCAGGAAGTGCTGAACGAAGGCATCGAGCAGCTGAAGCAGAAGGGCTTCAGCGTCGCCGGGCATCTGGCGGTGGGCGAGCCGGTCGAGGAAATCTGCCGGCTCGCGACGGAGCTCAAGTGCGACCTGATCGTGGTCGGCCATCAGCAGAAGGCTTCGTTCGGCTCGCGCTGGTGGCGCGGGTCGGTGGGGAAAACGCTGCTCGACTACGCGCCGTGCAGCATCTTCGTCGCGCAGACGCGCGGCTGACGCGAGGCGCCGCACACCGAACCGGGAGGGGCTCGCGCAGAAACCTTTTTCACGGTCGTTCGTTAAGCCGATAAGGACATTCGATGCTCGGCGGCAACGGCCATGCGGCGGCTCTGGTTCAAGGACAAGGATAGAGCGGAAGGCTCCAAGGCGAGCTACTCCGCCGAGGTGCTGTTGGCCGGCTCGATCCCGCCGCCTCAGCCGCCGGCGATCGCCCCGGAGGCGGCCCCCGAGAAGGAGGCGGCGGAGGCGAGCGCGTTCCTCTCCCGCGTCTACACCAACCAGGGGTGCTGAGCCGGGAATCCCTTTCGCGTCAGGGGGGTGGCGGCCGCTCAGCCGCTCTTGATCGTGTTGACCAGCGTGCCGCACTTCGTAACTTCGACCTCGATCTTGTCGCCGGGCTTCATCCACACCGGGGGCGTGCGCCGCGCGCCGACCCCGCCCGGCGTGCCGGTGACGATCACATCGCCCGGCTCGAGCGTGGTGAAAGTCGAAATGTAGTTGATGAGCTTCGGGAAGCGGTGAATCATCATCTCGGTGCTGGCGTGCTGCATCACCTGGCCGTTCAACCGCGTCTCCAGCGTCAGCTCCTCGCCGTCCCCGATCTCGCCGCGCGTGGTCATCCACGGGCCGAAGCCGCCGGTCCGGCTGAAGTTCTTGCCCGCGGTCCACTGCACCGTGTGGCGCTGCCAGTCGCGGATCGAGCCGTCGTTGTAGCAGGCGTAGCCGGCGATGTGCTTCCACGAGCTCTCCTGTGAAATGCGCCGCCCGCGCTTGCCGATGATCACCGCGATCTCGCCTTCGTAGTCGAGGTTAGTCGACTCGGGCGGCATGATCATCGGCTGCTCGTGCCCGACCTGCGATTCGGCGACGCGGACGAAAAGCGCCGGCTGTTCCGTCTTGTCGCGCCCGGTCTCGACCCGGTGCTCCTCGTAATTGAGGCCGACGCAGATGATCTTTCCCGGATTCGGGATCACCGGAAGAAACTTGACCCTGGAAAGCCCGAGGTCCGGCCTGGCGCCTTTCGCGATTTTTTCCGCTTGCCTGAGCGCCCCTGCCGCGAGCAAGGCGCGCAAATCGGGACACTTCTTTCCCATCCGGCGCGTGAGGTCGACGATCCCGTTGTCGGTGACCGCGCCGTATCCGGCGCCCTTTGAACTCCGGTAGCTCGCGAGCTTCATTGTTCTCCCCGTTCGTGAATGCGCCGTAGTTTACCGCAAGAGCGCAGTGGGTATCGAGCTGCAATGACCCTTGCAGCGAATCGGAGTTCGCGCGTATTCTCGCCTCAATATGAAAGGAAGACTCGAAGATCGGCGCCTCCTCACCGGGCAGGGGCGATTCACCTCCGACTGGAATTTTCCGAACCAGGCCTATTGCTCGTTCCTGCGCTCGGACCGCGCGCACGCCGAGATCCGCGCGATTGACACCGCCGCCGCGCTCGGGGCGCCCGGCGTGCTCGCCGTGCTCACCGGCAAGGATGCCGCCGAAGCCGGCTACAAGTCGATCCCGACGAACCTCGCGGTCAAGGACCGCCTCGGCGAGGCGCTGAAAAAGCCGCCGCGCCCGGTGCTCGCGCAGGGAAAAGTCCGCCACGTCGGCGAATGCGTCGCCTGCATCGTCGCCGAATCGCCGCTTGCCGCTCAGGACGCCGCCGAGCTGATCGCGGTCGAATACCGCGACCTGCCTTCGGTGACCGTCGCGGAAAAGGCCCTGCAGCCCGGCGCGCCGCAGCTCCACGTCGAGCTCCCCGGCAACCTTTCATTCGACTGGGTCGCGGGCGACGAGGCCGCGACCGAAGCCGCCTTCCGCGCAGCCGACCGGGTCGTGAAGCTCGCCCTCGACAACCAGCGCATGATCGGCAACCCGATGGAGCCGCGCGCCTGCGCCGGGACCTACGACGCCGCGACCGGAAAATACGCGCTCTACGCCTGCACCCAAGGCACGGCCGGAATGCGCGGGCAGCTCGTCCACACGATGGGCGTTCCCGACGACAAGATCGACGTCATCGCCGAGGACGTCGGCGGCGGCTTCGGCGTGCGCTTCAACATGTACCCGGAGTACTGCGCCGTGCTGCTTGCCGCGCGGAAAACCGGCCGGCCGGTGAAGTGGACCGGCAGCCGCTCCGAAGTGTTTCTTTCCGACGAGCAGGGGCGGGACGTCGTCAGCACGGGCGAGCTCGCGCTCGACGCCTCGGGGAAATTTCTCGCGCTGCGCTTCTCGTACGTCGCGGACCTCGGGGCCTACCTCGCGCCGACCGGCCCTTTCATCAACACGCAAGGCGTGGTCGCCTGCCTCACCGGCGTGTACGACGTGCCCGCCGCGTGCGCGCGCGTGCGGCTCGCGGTGACGAACAAGGCGCCCGGGGCCGCCTACCGCGGCGCGGGCCGCCCGGTGATGTCCTACATGATCGAGCGGCTCGTCGACCAGGCCGCGCTCGAGCTGAAGATCGACCCGGCGGAACTGCGGCGGAAGAACCTCGTGCCGAAGCACAAGTTTCCCTACAAGACCGCGAACGGCAATACCTACGACTGCGGCGATTTCGAGGGCGTGCTCGCCGATGCGCTGGCCGCCTCCGACTGGGCGGGATTCCCCGCGCGGCGCGCGCAGTCGGCCGCGCGCGGAAAGCTGCGCGGGCGCGGCATGGCCGCCTACATCGAGGCAAGCGGCGGCGGCTTCGCGCCCT
>WNGL01002477.1_pt2 | contig 22360 bp, 15 predicted proteins | sample 5400591 | NCBI WGS metagenome assembly WNGL01 (sample SAMN13153377, study PRJNA577476) | soil metagenome | isolation source: 80 cm soil or saprolite under Garry oak tree replicate 1 | place: USA:California | collected 2016-06-15 | reverse complement strand
TGAACTGTCATCCTGAGCGAAGCGTTTCTCAGCGGAGCCGAAGGACCTGCTGTTGTTTTTTTGCTTCTCAGCTCGCACTCCCCCATGAACTGTCATCCTGAGCGAAGCGTTTCTCAGCGGAGCCGAAGGACCTGCTGTTGTTCTTTGCTTCTCAGCTCGCACTCCCCCATGAACTGTCATCCTGAGCGAAGCGTTTCTCAGCGGAGCCGAAGGACCTGCTGTTGTTTTTTGCTTCTCAGCTCGCACTCCCCCATGATTTGTCATCCTGAGCGAAGCGTTTCTCAGCGGAGCCGAAGGACCTGCTTTTCGGGACCTCCCAATTGGGACAAGAACCCGTGGAATACCACCAACCTGAATAATCGGAGGGAGCAGGGGCCTTCAGGCCCGGACCCCAACCTCCGAGACACTAATTCAGAATGAATTACCACAAATAGATTGTCATCCCAAGCCAATCCGAAAGCTTGCTCGCCGTGGCGGGGATCTGCTGTTGTCTTCGTCTTTTCCCACGCAACCCGTACCAATATGGGTGCCCCATGTTTCGAATGCGCCCTAAGTGCCATAGCATGAACGCCCTGCGAAACATGCTCAACTTTTTGTGCTAGTTTTGTGCTACGCCATCAGCGGCAACTCCGTTTAACACGAAGTAATCACCGAGTAGGCGACAATCTTACCGTGCCAGTGGAATCGACTCTGTTCTGCCTGAATGATTACCCGATTTTGACGCGAGAACGCATATCAAGCGTGATCGTCAAATCTTTCCTGGCTAATGATGGCTGCCATCGTCGCCATGGGACGGGATTTTCGCTTTCAACGAAATTCGTGTCTTGAAGGAGAAAAATGCATCGTCGTACGTTCCGCGGTTGCCGCAAGAGTTCTCGCGGCATTTCTCTGTTGGATCTTCAAGTTTGATCCCTGTTGTAGTCGGAATTATCTCGAAGTAGCACTTATCGCCAAGATCATCTTGCTCCTGGTCGAGAAACACGCCACGGCTTGTGTATGTTGCTTCGCCCTCTCTGGAGCATTCGTGGCCGTTGTAAAAATACATCTGCAGTGAATAACGGATGGATCGATCCGAGGCCTTCTCTATGTCGATCGTATCCGTAGTCGAGTAGATGGCGCCCGACGTGTCGCCGTTGTGGTGCTTATGTCGGTAGCCGCCAACGATCGCTGCAATCTTGCGTTTTGCCTCGGCCGGATCGCCCGGTCGTGCTTCGGCTTCTTGCCATTCCGATTTCTGCCTATTGAGCGCCTCTGTAGATTGCTTGAAAGCCGTCGAAAGGCAGACGGCAGGCTCCGGCTCCGCATTGCAGTTCATCACGATCTGATTCAATGCGGAGCGGCGATCTGGTCCTCGCTTTAACAGCCACACTTCGTCAAAGAGATCGGCCCATTGATGCTCCTCCTCCGATAATTGATTGCTCCGGCAAAACGCCATTCTTGTCGGGGTCGCGTCCGCATAACACGCGTCGAAGTCGTCTCCAAAGGCCTTGACCTGCGATTGTATTCCGAAGAACCTTTCCTTCGACCGCAACGGATACGTCCCGGCAAAGGTTCCGTTTCTTGTACAGAAGTAGGAACAGTCGCCTTCCCCTTTTGTTACCCGAACCGATAGTTTATCTGTCCCTGTCCGCTCGAATAACAGAGAGCATTTCTCGCCTTCATTGGTTCGAAGGTGTGCCACAGCTTTTGTTGGGCTCTCAATCTCCAGAAAGAATTTGTCATTGCTGTCGGCGTCACAGAATTCGCTTTCACGAGGCGCCTTGGGCGACTCCGTTCGATTCGAAATTTTGAAGATTCTGCATCGTCTATCTAAGCAATCAGCCACGGAGAGCTCTCGATAGGTTTCTTTGGAAGAACCTGCTATCAAGCCGTGCTCGCCCCATTCTCCTGCCCAGCTTGAAATGGCATCCTGTGCCAACAGGTTCCCCCCGACACCCACGAAAACGATTAGCCCCAAAACAAAATGAGTTTCCAGTTTCATTCAAATCTCGCAAGAATAGTTACGTATTTTCTGCACACCAGAATACTCCTGGGAGGATCAGCGTTGAGGAGTGGGAATCTCCCGTTCCAGCTTTGGTTCATGCGTTCCGGTCTTATCACCGCCTATCCGGACATTAGAGGTTTGTAGTACCCCGCATCTTTTCGGGTGGATTAATTCGGAATGAACGGGCCGAAGGGTCTGCAAGCAGAAAAACCCGCCGAAGACGCGGTGCGAGGACTTTGTGCTAACTTGTGCTACTATCGTGGGCTTTTTGGAGTTCTTGGGCATTTAGCAGATTGTAGAATCTGTAACTTACGTGTTTTCAATGCGCCCCATTGTCGGTGCCCCAGGTCCCGCTTTTGAGCCCTGGGAAACCACACCATCTACGCGGTCGCAGTACTAGTTTCTCCGCACGCGGGCAGGCGTTGCTAGATGCGTCTGCCCCCTTCTTTTTGCCCGCCGCTGCGAATCGATTGAGGCTTTGCAGATCAATTCTTCCATTTCTCCATAATGGAGGTAGCGCGAATTCCACCGTGGAAAGGAATCGGACGTGGATTTGACCCACAAGAGAGCGCTAACTCCTTTCTTAAGAGGATTCTGCAGCTAACTTCAATGCTGAGAGGACTTTGCAGCGCAACCCTGTCCGTAAGCCAAAGAAAACAAGGAACTTCTCTACAGAGTATGGGTGGGGGGTAGGCGCTCCGCGCTGGGGTACGGTACGGACTGGGACCATAGCTGACACATTGTTCAGGCTGACTTCCGCCACCGCGTCGAACCTGCTTGTTGCCACTGAACCATGTTCATGCGATTGCCCCATCCGCCGCAGTCGCAATAACACCAGCCATCCGTCGGCTTTGATACACTCCGAGCCCAGAGGCACGATTTCCATTGTCCGAAAAAGGCCGCTCCCCTTTACCACTGACGCAACTGAGTGAGGAAGAAACTTTCTTCTTCTCCACCGTGCGTAAGTTTGCCGAAGAGACCATCGCTCCTGTTGTTCGCACCATGGACGACGAACAGCAGTTCGCGCCCGGCCTTGTTGCAAAGCTGTTCGAGTTGGGATTGATGGGCGTTGAGATCCCGGAAGAGTCGGGCGGCGCCGGCGGCAGCTTCTTCGATTCGGTGCTGGCGATTGAAGCGATCTCAACCGTAGACCCAGCGGTCGCTGTGTTAGTCGACGTACACAACACCCTAGTCATCAATGCGCTGCGGCGCTGGGCAACCGAGGACCAGAAATGGCATTGGCTGCAGCGCCTCGCCTCGGGCACCGTCAGCGCCTACGCGCTCAGCGAAGCAGGCTCAGGCTCGGATGCGTTTGCTCTGCAAACAAGAGCCGAGGCTGTTCAGGACGGTTACCGGCTAAACGGGCGCAAGCTTTGGATCTCGAACGCGCGAGAAGCCGGACTCTTCCTCGTCTTCGCGACCTTGGACCCGGCAGCCGGCTATCGCGGCATTACCGCCTTTCTCGTGGAGAAAAACGCCCCCGGATTCACCGTCGGCCGCAAGGAAGACAAGCTGGGAATAAGGGCCAGCAGCACCTGTGAACTCCTGTTCGACAACTGCATTGTTCCCGCCGCAAACCTGGTGGGAGAACCGGGCAAGGGTTACAAGATTGCCATTGAATCCCTGAACGAGGGGCGCATCGGAATCGGTGCGCAGATGCTGGGCCTCGCCGAGGGCGCATGGGGTCACGCAGCACGCTACGCAAAAGAGCGCCGGCAGTTTGGCAAGCCCATCGCGGAGTTTCAGGCCGTGCAGTTTGCGCTGGCCGAAATGGCAACGGAAATTGAGGCGGCCAGGCTCATGGTCTATAACGCCGCCCGATTAAAGGACGCCGGACAGCCGTACGTGCGCGAGGCGGCCATGACCAAGTACTTCACCTCACACGTGGCCGAACGCGTAGCCAGCCAATGCGTTGAGATCTTCGGCGGCAACGGATTTGTACGCGATTATCCCGCGGAAAAGTATTATCGCGACGCAAAGGTCGGCAAAATTTACGAGGGCACGTCGAACATGCAATTAGCCACGATCGCCAAGCAGGTGCTCGGTGGGAGAGGCTGATCATTTTTCATTGAATGCCTGTGCCACGTTGCGAATGTGCGCTGGTCGCGTACGGCAGCAGCCGCCCACGATCTGTGCACCCGCCGCATACCACTCAGCGGCCATTTTGCCATAGTCGGCCGGGTCGCTTAAACCAGTCCAGCAGCGCGATGCTGCATCCCAACCTTCTCCGGAATTGGGATAGACAACTATAGGCATACTCGAGCCCGCGCGCAATTCGCCAATCAAGGCTGTGATCAGCGTCGGCTGAGTGCAATTGATTCCAATTGCAACTGTCTGCGGAAAGCTTGCAACCGCTGCGGCGCATTCGCGCAGCAACTCGCCGTGAGCGACATGCTTCTCATCGCCGCACGTGAAGGTGAACCAAGCGCCGAGATTTGGGTAAGGCGCGAGTGCTTCTCCAATGGCTCGTGCTTCTGCCAGCGACGGCAGAGTCTCGAACGCAAGCAGGTCGGGAGCCTGATGACTCGCAGCACTTGCCAGCACGCAGATGCGTTCGCAGTGGAATTGCACCAGTTCTTGAAACGAACAGTCGTAGTTCCCATGGTATTCGGCGCCATTATGAAGTGCGGCGCCGTAGGGGCCAAGCGATGCGACCACGATAATGCGGCGCTGAGAAAACTCCGCCGCAGCTTCGCGTGCAATTTCGACAGAGCGAAGCACCGCGGCATCCGCACGTTCCGGTGCGAGGCCAAACTCCGCGTAGCCCATCCGCGAAACCTGATAGCTGGCTGTAAGGATGCAATCCGCACCGGCCTCGATATAAGCACGATGAACGGCCATAATCTTCTCCGGCGCGTCTTCAAGCACATGCGCCGACCAGAGAGGCCCATCGATTCTTGCGCCTAGGTATTCAAGTTCGGAGGCCATACCGCCGTCGAGGACGCGAACGCCGCATAGTATGTCCTCACGCAGATCAGCATAATGTGTCATGAAATTATGTTAGCGTTCGGTGTCAGAACTCCCACTCAAACAAGGCAGTCCAGGAATTCGAATGATGTCGTCGCCTGGTCCGCTTGGCGCTCTATAGTTTTTGCGTCCGTTGAACGGCACGTACACCATTGACGCGCCGAATCCCGAGAACCATGCGATTCAAATGACGCAGGTCTTCGGCTTCGACAATGAATTCGATGACCGCTTCGCCGTTGTCGTCGTGGTGAATGTCGACACCACGAATATTGGTGTTGTCGTCGGAGATGACAGCGGTCAATTCTTTCAGCATACCGGTGCGGTCGTCGCAGTAGACCGTGATCTTGACGGGATATCGCTGCGCCCGGCCCGTGGTCTCGTCGCCCACGCGTGACCATTCCACGGCAATGCGGCGGTCGCTCTCGTACAGCAGATTCTGCACGTTCGGACAACTGCGTGCGTGGACAGCGACGCCCTTGCCGCGCGTAACGTAGCCGACGATCTCTTCGCCGCGAATGGGATTGCAACATCGCGCGCGATATACAAGCAGATCATTCTGGCCCTCAACCTGCAGCGAATCGGAACCGGTGAGGTGCAGCTTGCGCACCGCGTCAGACATGGCTGACTCGACAGTTCCTGGCTGCTTGTTCTCTGTGCTCGCTTCAGTTTCCGCGGGATTGGCATAACCTGGTGCGAGTTTGTTCAATATCTGGTGGGCTGAGTGCTTGCCTTGGCCCAGGGTAGCCAACAGATCGGCGGCGGTAGCAACACCGTACTCGTTTGCTATGCGGCCCAGATCCTGGTCATCGATCTGACTCATCGGCACCTTGAACTTGCGCGCCTCGCGTTCAAGCAGCTTACGGCCGATCTCGACTGCGCGACGGCGTTGATCCTCGTTCAGCCAGTGTTTGATCTTGTTGCGCGCGCGCGGACTTTTGACAAAGGTGAGCCAGTCGCGGCTCGGCTTGTGATCTTTCTGCGTGACGATTTCAACAATGTCACCGGTGCGCAGCTTGGTGCGGAGAGGGACCATGCGGCTGTTGACTTTGGCGCCGACGCAGGTATGACCAACCTCAGTGTGAATGGTGTAGGCAAAGTCGACAGGAGTGCCGTCTGACGGCACCACCACGACCTTCCCCTTCGGCGTGAAGGTGTAGACCTCGTCCGGATACAGGTCCATCTTCAGGCTGGAGAGGAACTCGTTGGGGTCGGTCATCTCCTTTTGCCACTCTACTAGCTGGCGAATCCAGTTGAGGCGCTCTTCATCGCGTGCTGTTACCGCCCCGTCCGTCGTCTTGTACTTCCAGTGAGCGGCAATGCCCTCCTCGGCGATGCGGTGCATTTCCTCGGTGCGGATTTGAACCTCGAACTGATGGCCGCCTTCCCCAATGACAGTGGTATGCAGGGATTGGTACCGGTTGGCACGGGGTATGGCGATGAAATCCTTGATACGGCCGGGCACGGGGCGCCAGAGAGTATGGATCAGGCCAAAGACGGCGTAACAGGATGCGACGTCCTGGGTCACGACCCGAATCGCGAGCAGATCATAGACCTGGTCGAAAGTGACTTTGGAACGCTCGAGCTTTTGAAAAATGGAGTAATAGCGCTTGATGCGCCACTCGACGCGCGCCTCGACGCCATTCTCTCGCAGCTGCTCGACCAACGTATCTTCAACACCGCGCAGAAACTGTTCGCCCTCGATACGCCGGGCTTCGACTGCCGCTGCAACTTGTTCGAAGCTCACCGGGTCGGTATAGCGGAAGGCCAGGTCTTCGAGCTCACCGCGCACCTTTCCCATGCCGAGACGGTGTGCCAGGGGGGCGTAAATGTCTAGCGTTTCCCGGGCAATGGCCTCCTGACGCTCCGGCTGCAGGTGCTCGAGGGTGCGCATATTGTGCAGCCGGTCAGCAAGCTTGATGAGCACAACGCGAACATCGGTGACCATGGCAAGCAGCATCTTGCGCACATTCTCTGCCTGACGGTCTTCTCGGTTTGCAAACTGAATCTTGTCGATCTTGGTGACACCCTCGACAATATGCGCCACCTGGTCGCCAAATCCTTCCTCGATCTCATCGCTGGTGGCAGGTGTATCTTCTACCGCATCGTGCAGCAGTCCGGCAGCGATTGCGGTGGAATCCAGCTTCATCTCTGCCAGCACCTCGGCAACTTCAAGCGGATGAACGATGTAGGGCTCACCCGAGGCTCGCATCTGGCCCTTGTGATGCATGACGCAAAAATCCCAGGCTTTGCGGATGTGACTGACATCTTCGCTCGGACGATTAGCCTGGACCTGCCGAATCAACGCCTCAAAGCGCTCGTCAATCGCTTCCTGATCCAAGGTTTGCCGGTCACTGGCCGCAAGAGCAGCCGAAGGCTCCCCCTGTCGGTCAGGGGTGGCGCTGGAGGGATCCGCCGGTGTGGCTTGCCGGACTGTCGCCATGCTTCATTATAGGCCGGAGTGATTGAAATTATAGGCCGGAGTGATTGAAGGGTCATGTACCATGCTGACGATCCAGAAGACACAGTTACGATTTGGGGCAGTCTTTGGGCGATGTGAAAACGGCTCGAATCGCCGCCAGGTCGTCGCGCTTGCCGCCCATTCGGAAAGGCACGAACTTCACATCTTAAAGTTCGTTACCAGCATCTTGGTCACCAGTTATCCGTTTCCTTGCAGCGTAAAACTCAAGCGAATGACTATGACCTATCGAATTCCTTCTATGCGTAACCCGTATCTAAGAAGTGACAATTAAAAGGTTTGACCTTCTAACCGCGCTTGAACCCCCGACTTAGCCAGACCCGCAAAAATCAAGCATATTTGCGGTATTTTCCCTTGAACCACTATAGCGGTTCTCCAATTGGTGTATAGCGAAGCGATGTCGCTAAGTGGCTTTTTCCTCAAGAAAAAGCCACCTTGTATGGAACTGGAGATGCCACATAGAAATTGGAGAACCGCTCTAGCTCTGCCACACTGGGTTGCCTATGTTACTTGCGCGCCGCAAATGTGCTTGCCATCACAGCCGGTCCACTACTGAGTAGGAGTAGAGTCTCCTACGGACTAGAGGTCCAGAACCGAGGGACTTATGTTGAAATACCTCTTAGTTACAGCCATGGCGACAACACTTGCGCTTGGCGTGAGCTATGCGGATCAATCCAAAACGAAAGTGACTATTCCGGTCAATAAGACCGCACCTTCCAACGGCAAGCAGATGTACACCGGCTATTGCGCTCCCTGTCACGGCATGGACGGCAGGGGCCAGGGCCCAGCCGCTAAGGCCTTGCGAACGCAGCCTACGGATCTGACTGACCTGAGCAATAAGAACCACGGAAAATTCCCGGATGCGCATGTAGTTTCAGTTCTGCAGTTTGGTGCCGATGTGCCGGCACATGGCTCTGCAGGGATGCCCGTCTGGGGCCCGATCCTTGGTAAGATGAGCAAGACCAACCTTCAGGACAAGCAACTCAGAATCAGTAACCTGAGCCGCTACCTGGAGAGCATGCAAGCGAAGTAACGGCCGGCGGCCAAGCTGCTCCCGGTCTGGGTGAAAGCCTCCGAGGGAGCAAATGGCAAAGCCGAAACGGCCCATAGCCGATAAAAAACAGAAGGCGCCCAGGACGAAAAAATCCGCGGCGCCTTTTGACCGAAGTCAAGAACGTCCTGCCCCACCCGATCGCTCCCCCGATCGAGGTGTCCACGACAGCAAGCGAAAGCCCTACCCCACAGACAGCCAGCCCAAACCGGGCCATCACGGCCTCGGTGCGCGCGTGAGTCGACGAGCCGCTGACCGGTTGCGATCAGGCCATCTTTGGGTTTACGCCTCCGACATCGAGTCCCTCGAGACCGGCCAAGGGGAGCCAACACTTATGCCGGTGGCAGACAGCCGAGGACTTCTTCTTGGAACCGCGCTCTTCAGCCCATCCTCGCAGATCGCGCTGAGGCTCGTGTCTCGCGAAGCCATCGACGAGGCCGAGTGGATGAAGCTGCTGGAAAGCCGGTTGCGCGCAGCCATCGCCCGGCGCAGGCCGATGCTCAACAAAGAAACCAACGCATGCCGTTTGTGCTTCAGTGAAGCCGACGAGTTGCCTGGCCTCATGGTGGACAAGTACGGCGACCTGGCGATCCTTCAATTGCTTACGAAGGGGCTCGACTCGAGCTCAGTTCGAGAGACGTGCGTGCGCGTCCTGCGCGATGAGTTCGCTCTCGCTTCGATCGTCGAGCGGCCTGATCCCCGCATGCGCGAGTTGGAAGGCTTGACAGCGCCCACCGCGGATCCGCTTTGGACGGCCGACGTCGCCCAACAGCCTTCAGGTACGCAATTCCGCCTCAACGGCCTGACATTTCACTTCGACCCGAATGCGGGCCAGAAGACCGGCGCGTTCCTCGATCAACGCTCTAACTACGCCGCGGCCCGTGATTGGGCGAAGGGGCTGGGCAGCACCGAGCGTGCCCTCGATGTCTGCTGTTACCAGGGCGGCTTCGCACTACACCTGGCTCAAGTCTGCCGACGGGTCACCGGAATTGACGCCTCGCATGCCTCGCTGGAAGTGGCAGAGCGAAACCTCGAGACCAACCGGGATCAAATCGGCGCGGAAGTGGATTGGGTGGAAGGCGATGCATTTCAGATTCTGCGCGACTGGGCCAACGCCCACGAGCAGTTCGACACCATCGTCCTCGATCCTCCGGCGTTCGCAAAAACTCAGCGCGCGGTGGAGGGAGCTCTGCGCGGATACAAGGAATTGAACCTGCGCGCACTCCACATGATCCGCCCCGGCGGGCTGTTGGTGACGTGCTCCTGCAGTCATCACGTCGGCTGGAAGGATCTGGTGGGTGCCGTGGCTTCTGCGGCTGCCGATGCACACCGGCGCGTGCGCCTGCTTGAGCGCCGTGGCGCATCGCTCGATCATCCCGTGGTTCTCAACCTGCCCGAGACCGAGTACCTGAAATGCCTCGTGCTTGAGGTGGAGTAATCTGCAAAAATTCAAGGCTTGATGTCGGCGCCGTGCGACCAACGAGAGAAAAGCCTGGCCCGCCAAGTTAACGAATGTGTGACGGCTGGGTTTTGCGGTGCAACTGATTCGGTTGAGCCCGCTGAGCGAAATTGCACAAGCGCTTCCCTCACTTGCGCACGCAAAGCCTCAGCCTCAAAGACGCACGAACGCAAATAAGCTGAAACAGTCAAGCCCGCTTCATTGGCGCGTTCCTGTAATTGCACACATTCCGCTTTACGCAGTCGAATGGTGACGCTTGCAGCCAAGCGGCATCCTTCCGATCGCGAGTGTGGTTTGGAGCTGGTTTCTCGTGTAGCGTCCGCACGAATCGGCAGAGACAGCGCCTTCCGCGCGCCCCCGCTAGTCGCACCATGAGCACTTCTATCTCCCCGCGTCACTTCACCTTCGCCAAATGGCAATGCGGGCAACTCGCCCTCGCCAACCCGGCCGCGCGTGTGAGCGCGAAGCGCCTGCTCATAGCTGATCGTCGCAATGTCATCCGCCAGCGCGCTGTTGTCCCAGGCTTCCGGCTTCTTCGCAGCCGACGCCAACGAGGCCAGCAGGCTCGCAAAGTCGAAACAAGAAGACGAGGATGCGGCTGCCTGGGGCTCATGCATAGGTAAAAGCTTAATCGGATTTACCAGGTTGCTTTAGCGATTTCAAACCAGTTCAGACCATGCGTTTCCCATTTCCGGCGTAAACTCGGCGGATTTCCAAAATGAAACCAGCACTCCGGCAAAGGCTCCGCGGGTGCGAAACCGACGAAACCTACTTGCTCGACCCAGCCCGTCCCGTTTCCGTCCAAAGAAAAGTCAACTCGTCAGCATGATCCTGAATTTGCTGCTCCACGCTTATGCCTGCGGAGTGTCCGCCAGTCAGGCTGTAGTGCAGCAGAACCGGACGTCCACTGCTCGAGGCCGCCTGCAAAAGAGCGGTCATCTTGCGGGCATGCAGAGGATCGACGCGTGTATCGCTGTCCCCTGTAAAGAACATCACGGCCGGATACGTTGGGCTGGGCTTAGCGTTTTGGTATGGCGAGTACTTGAGAAGGTATGCAAATTGGTTTTCATTTTCTGCCGAGCCATACTCCGTGGTCCAGTGAGGGCCCTGCAGAAACATCTGATAGCGCAGCATGTCGAGCAGCGGGTAGGCGCACAACACCGCCGAAAAAAGCTCAGGGCGCTGCGTAATCGAAACGCCCATCAACAGGCCTCCGTTCGATGCACCCATGATGGCAAAGTGCTGCGGAGAAGTGTACTTGTGTTCAATCAGAAATTGCGCCGCCGCGTACCAGTCGTCGAAGACATTCTGCTTCTTCTCGAACATTCCTTGTTCGTGCCACTTCTCGCCGTACTCTCCCCCGCCGCGCAGATTGGGCACCGCGAACCAGCCGCCCTGTTGCAGCCACCATCCATAAGCGGGGTTCCAGCTCGGACCGAGGCTGACGTTGAATCCGCCATACCCAGTCATCAGCAGCCGCTCGGTTCCATCAATTCGCAATCCCTTCTTGCCGGCGATGAACATCGGAATCTGCGTCCCGTCCTTCGATTTGTAGAAGACCTGATTCAACTCATATTGGCTGGTATCGAAAGGAATCTTCGGCTGTGCGAAGATGTCGCGCTTCCCGGTCAGCGTATCGATCCGATAAAGCGTCGGCGGCTGAATGTAGGACTCGAAACTGAAGAAGCCATAGCGATCAGTAGTTCTGCCATAGACGGCGGAAGCAGTACCGATGCCCTGGTAATCAATCTTGCCGGCAGGCCTGCCGTCGAGCGTATAGACCGTCGTCTCTGACTTTACATCCTTCAGACGCTTCACATAAATTTTGCCGCCGACGATGGAGAAGTCCTCAAGGACGTCCGCCCCCTCGGGCACAATCGTCTTCCACACGTCTGGAAGAACTCCTGGATCGCCTTTCAGAATGCGCCCCATCGGGGACCGGTAATCCGTCTTCACATACCATGCGCCTTTGGCGTAGATCGTAGAGAAACGCGACTCTAGTCCCCAAACCAGTACTTCAAAATTCGAATCCGCTTTAGTCAGATCGCGAAACGCGATGTCGACCCGCTTCGCCGGGACGCCGCGATCAATCGTAACCACCAGGTAGCGCCCATCGTCGGTCACCTCGGCACTGAAGAGGTCGATCGGCCCCAACAACTCGCCGTGAAACTCGCGGCCAAACAGCAGAGTGTCGCGCGAGTTCCGCGAACCAAGCGTGTGCAGGTAGAGCAGAGTTCCCTGTCGATTGTTGCGCGTGTAATAGACTCCCTTTCCGTCGGGCGTAAAGCTCACAGACGGGTAAAGCCCAACGGGTAGTTCATCCTCGAGCGTCTTGCTCGTCTTCAGATTGAACACTTTTACCGCGGACTCGTCTGCACCTCCCTGCCTTACCTGGTAGGCCACCTGCACCCCGTCCCGCGAAACATCCACCAGCCGCACCGACGTATTCGGATCGCGGCTGAACGTTGCGGGATCCACAATACGCTGGTCTTTTGCGGGGGTCGTTGCAGTGCCCGTTCCGCTCCGCCGAATATATATCGAGGCCTGTTCCTCTCCCGCCAAGCGCTTCATGAAGTAATAATTCCCCACACGCTGCATCGGCACCGACCACCTCGAGACGTGTTCCAGCCCGTCAAGGTCGTCTAGAATCTGCGTTCGCACGTGCGCCTGTTTCATATATCGAGTGGTATAGCTGTTCTGGGCGTCAATGAATGCGCGAGTCTGTGTTGCCTTTGCATCTTCAAGCCAGCGGTAGCTGTCGGCGATCCTGGTACCGGAATAGTCGTCCGTAACCGGACTGGCCTCCGCGGCCGGTGGTGCAGGCAGAGTGATGCCGTCGCGACCGTGAATCGCCGGCGCAAAAGAGGTTGCGCCCACCACGAGTGCAAATCCAACACCAGCAAGAAGCCGCATAAATGCCCCCTGCCGACAGCATACCCGCTTCGGTTTGGAGGGTGACAACCGTGGCACTGCATCTTGCATCCTGCAGCGGAAGGAAATCGGCCAAGCTTCAACCCCGGTAAAATCAACTCCAGTGGAAGACTCGCTGCCAACTCAGACTTCGCCGCCATCACCATCCCGATGGATGCGCGCTTTCGCCATGCTGCGCCCCTCGCACGCGCACTCCGCGTTTAGCGCCACCGTTGTCCTCATGCTGTCGACATTCCTGTCGCGCATCATCGGCCTGGTACGGGTGAAATACATCGTCTGGCTCTTTGGCCGTGGTATGGAGGCCGACGCGCTCAACGGCGCTTTTGTCCTTCCAGACATGATTTCTTACTTCCTTGTTGGCGGCGCCGCGTCCATCACGTTTGTGACTATTCTCACGCGCTATCGGGAAACCGGACGCGATGCAGAAGGCGAACGATCACTTTCCGTCATTCTCACCACCATGTATTTGGTTCTCGGTGCGGCCATCATCCTCGCTGAAATCTTCGCGCCGGTCTACATCCACTGGTGGTTCGACGGCTTCGACGCTCAGAAGGCCGCGCTCTGCGTGCACCTCACGCGCATCCTGCTTCCAGCGCAACTGTTTTTCCTCGCGGGCGGAGTCTTCGGCGCGGTCCTTTTGGTGCGTAAGCAGTTCAGCGTGCAGGCCGTGGCGCCGCTGATTTACGGCATGGGCACCATCGTCGGCGGTGTGTTGCTCGTAAAATACATCGGCGTCTCCTCGCTCGCGGTCGGCACCGTCGCTGGAGCTTTCTTCGGGCCCTTCCTGCTCAATGCCGTCTATGCGCGGCGAGCAGGAACGCACTACAGACCTCTCCTCGACTGGCATGACCAAGGACTGCACGAATGGGTGCGTCTTTCTCTTCCATTGATGGCCGGCGTCTCTCTGGTGACCGCCGACAGTTGGATCATCGCGCACTTCGCCTCCAAAATCGGCGGAGCGGTCTCGCTCATGAGTTACGCGAAGCAACTGTTCACCGCGCCAATGGCGGTGCTGGCGCAGGCCGCTGGGGCAGCCTCGATGCCGTTCTTTGCCAGCCTCTGGATGAAGCAACGCCGCTTCGAGTTCGCCACCGTGGTTGCGGATTCGGTATCGCGAGTAGTATGCCTCGGTTTATTGGCCGCATCTGCAATGGCCGCGCTCAGTACGCCGCTCGTCAGCCTGTTGTTTATTGGCGGACGGTTCACAGTCGTCGACGCGCGCGAATGTGCTGCATACTTTGCCGTCTTCTCTGTCTCGCTCTTTCTCTGGTCCGCGCAAGCAATTTATGCGCGCGCTTTCTATGCCGCCGGAAACACCTTTGCGCCAATGGCCGCGGGAACTGTCATCACTGCGATCTCGCTGCCCATTTACGCAGCCTTTTATCGATGGCATGGAGCAATGGGGTTGGCGTTCGCCTCCAATATCGGGATCGCATTGCAGACTCTTTCGATCGCTGGGCTGCTGCATCAGCGCCGCATGGTTTCGCTCGCCAGCCTGGACTACCGCGAAATTGGACGCTGCCTGCTGGCCGCTGCCACCGGTGGCTTTGCGACTTGGGGCGCTTTCTCTTGGTTGGGCTTGAGGGTTGCACACCGGTTGAGCGCCAGTCTGCCACACCAAAGCCGATGGACTGACTTGGCCGTCCTTCTGGCAGGAACAGCTCTGTGGGTTGCAGTGTCGGTTTGGGTGCTAAAGAAGGCGGGATCGGCGCTACCGGAAGTGATGATGAAGCGGCTGGGGCTGGCCTAGGTTGCAAAGATGGTCACAGACGGCCGTCAGCACTGCAAAGGCAGACAGACCCGTGCTTGCACACGGGCCTGTCGAGTCGAGAGCGCAGGGAAATGTGCTACGAGTGCGCAGCCACTTTCGCGGGCTCGGCCGCAACAACACCGGGTTTCGCATCGGCTTTGCGAATATCGATGCCGCCCTTGAAGAAGGCGCCGTCCTCGATGCTGATGCGTGCCGCGGCCACGTCGCCCGTCAGGGCGCCTTCCGCGCGAATGTCCACGCGGTCGGTGGCAGAGACATTGCCCTTCAGCTTGCCCAGAACAACGATTTCGCGGGCGCTGATGCTGGCAGTCACTTGGCCGTTCTTGCCCACTGTGACTCGGTTGCCGGGAATGTTGATGCTGCCTTCGACTTTGCCGTCTATGAACAGCGATTCGGTGCCCGTAATCTCGCCTTTGATCGAGAGGCCCTTGCTGATGCTGGCTTGTTCGCCCACAGCCGAAGAGGTCGCTGCCGGGCGAGGCGCCTCGTGCGTCGGCTGCACGGGAACGGGCCGAGCTGGCTCGGGGGTCGGAGTGGAGGTCGAGGGGCCTTGTTGGGTGGGTTTCCACATAGCGCTCAAGAGAGTTCCTTTTCTGTCCTGGTGGGACTGGTATGCCAAGGCAGGGGCCACAACTGTGGACCCGAAGTCTAACAAATTTTCATCAGCCGCAATCCGCTTGCGATTCTCGCAGGCGCCCGCAATATGATGTTATTCCTGCCTGGCGATTCCAAGCATGGTCTGTGCGCTATTTTAAGACGACTGGGCACAGATGTCCGAATTCGAAGGCCGCTGAGGTCGACAGGTTGTCAACTGTGACAATATCACGCTACCCGAAAACCGTCGAAATGAAGCCCAGTAGCCGATGATTACAAAAGGGAAAGGTCGGAATGGAATACAAGGCGAAGGCTCTATTCTTGAGTGTTGCGGCGCTGCTGGCGGCTCTGGGTGTAAGAGCGCAAGCTCCGGCGACAGTACCACCATTTGACGTGGTTATTACCCATGGGCACATCGTCGATGGAACCGGATCGCCTTGGTATTCCGGCGATCTAGGCATTCGCGGCGGACGAATCGCTGCCATTGGCGACCTCGCCGGCTTTCCCGCCAAGCAGACCATTGACGCCCACGGCAAAGTGGTTGCCCCCGGATTCATCGACATGCTGGGCCAATCCGAGCTGACCATCCTGGTCGATCCTCGGCTGCCCTCCAAAATTTTCCAGGGCATCACGACCGAGATCACCGGCGAAGGAAACTCCATCGCTCCGTTGAATGACACCATGCTCGCTGCCGACCGTGCAGGCTACGATCACTATCACCTCTCGCCCGATTGGCGAACGCTGCGCCAGTACTTCGCGCGCATCGAAAAGCAGGGCATGGGAATCAACCTGGCGACCTACGTTGGAGCCACCTCGGTGCGCCGCATGGTGCTGGGCGATGCCGACGTGCAGCCGACCCCGGCGCAACTCGACCAGATGAAAGCTCTGGTCCGCGATGCAATGCGCGACGGGGCGGTCGGACTCTCTACGGCATTGCAATACACGCCGGCGCCCTACGCCAAGACAGAGGAGTTGATCGCGCTCGCCGGCGAAGCAGCGAAATACGGCGGCATCTATGCCACCCACATGCGCAGCGAGAGCGATGCCGTCCTCGATTCGATTGACGAGTCCGCGCGCATCGGTCGCGAAGCACATATTCCAGTTGAGATCTGGCATTTGAAAGCCGCAGGCAAAGCGAATTGGGGCCGCATGCCGGCCATCGTCTCCCGCATCGAACAGGCACGCGCATCTGGAGTCGACATCAGCGCCAACACCTACGCCTACACCGCATGGTTCAACACCTTCTCCGCTTTCGTGCCGCCTTGGGCGCATGATGGCGGCGATGCCAAGCTCATCGGACGACTACAAGATCCAGCGCTCCGAGCGCGCATTCGCAAAGACATGATGTCGGCAGGAAAGGATTCCGCCGGCGAAGAGTGGGACAACGAGTGGCAAGAGATTCCTGGGCCCGAAGCGATCCAGATCGCCGTGGTGCAGAATCCCGAACTGCTGCCGCTGCAGGGCAAGCGGCTCTCTGAGGTGGCCACGCTCTGGAAAGAGGACCCAATCGACGCTCTCTGCGACATCCTCATCAAAGACAAGGCCTACACCGAAGTCGCAGTGTTTGGGATGGACGAGCCGGATGTCCTGCTGGCGCTGAAGCAGCCATGGACTTCCATTGATAATGACTCGCAGGGCACTTCACCCGATGGCCTGCTCGGCCAGGAGCATCCGCACCCGCGCGCCTATGGCACGTTCCCACGCATCCTGCGCAAATACGTGCGCGAGCAAAAGGAACTCACGCTCCCCGACGCTATTCGCAAATTCAGCGCTCTCCCCGCGCAGCGCATGCGCCTCACAGACCGCGGAGTGCTCAAGCAGGGCATGTGGGCCGATGTAGTCATTTTCGATCCCGAGAAGATCACCGACAAAGCCACCTTCGAGAATCCCAATCAATTCTCCGAGGGCATGGATTTTGTGCTCGTGAACGGCGTCCCGGTAATCGCGGCCGGAAAAATGACCGGCTCCTTGCCAGGAAAAGTACTTCGCGGACCCGGCTACGTGCCATAGGGGCACTTCGTCTGTGCGAAGAATGAGGATGTTGGACGAAGCACCGGGCACTTGCCCTACTCTTGACGTATGACCGATCGGGAACTGCTATCGCAGATTGCGCGCTCCGCTGGAGGCAAAGCGGGATACAAGCAACTGGTGCGCGAACTGGGACTGGGCGGCGGACGCGAGCGGCGTCTGCTGCTCGAGCAACTGGCTCGGATGACCGCGCGCGGAGATCTCGCCAAGGTCGACCGCGAGCACTGGAGCATTCCCAAAGCCAAAACCCACGCAGGCGGAACCCGCGACAACCTAATGGCCGGGCGCCTCGACCTACATCGCGACGGATACGGATTCGTCAGGCCCAACGCACGTCAGAAGTCAGGCCAGGAAGACGACGTCTTCATCCCCCCCGACGAAATCAACGGCGCAATGCAGGGCGATCAGGTGCTAGTCGAGTTGGCTCCTCCGCGCGCCGATGGCCGCAGGCTTGGACGAATCGCGCGGGTGATCGAGCGCCGCAACCCAACCGTAGTGGGTGTCTTCCACTACGGGGCCCCCAGCGACAGGTCTTCGTCACTGGGGTGGAAGTACGCGCGTTCAGATCGGGAGCAAGGCCACAAGGTCGTTCCCTTCGACGAGCGAATGACCCAACACATTCTCATTCCCGACGGCCAGGAGATTCCGCAGGTAGACGAATCTGCGACCCCGCATCGCGTGCTCGGCAGCGAAGCCGCAGCCCATATTCACGACAATCTTGAGGGCCTTGTCGTCGACGTCGAAATCACCAGTTGGCCCACACCGACGAGGCCGCCGGTTGGTCGCGTGATCGAAGTCCTTGGCGACCCGGACGACTTCGGCGTCGACGTCGAGATGATGATCCGCAAGCACCGATTGCCCCGCGTCTTTCCTGAAAAGGTCCTCGCCGAAGCTCGCGCCGTAGCTCATCTCGACGAGATCGAAGCCAATCGTCGCCTTGATTTCCGCGGCCTCCCCATCGTAACCATCGATGGCGAGACCGCGCGCGACTTCGACGACGCAGTGCTCGTGACCGGGGGCCCCGATGGTGGATTCGAGCTGCAGGTGCATATCGCCGATGTTGCCGAATATGTCGGTGCGGGCACCGATCTCGACCTCGAAGCCCGCGTGCGTGGCACTAGCGTCTACTTCCCTGACCGCGCGATTCCCATGCTGCCCCAGGAACTGTCTACAAACATCTGCAGTCTGCGCCCCAGCGAAGACCGCCTCGTGCTCAGTTGCCTCATGCAACTCAGCAGTGACGCCCGCATCGAGCGCTTCGAGATTGTTGAAGGAGTCATTCGCTCGGCCGCGCGCATGACTTATACCGACGTGCATGCAATCCTTGAAGGCAACGCTGAAACCCGCGCACGCTATGCGAGCCTGGTTCCCAATTTCGAACGCATGCACGCCCTCGCAATCCTGATGAACAAGCGCCGTGAAGAGCGCGGCAGCATCGATTTCGATCTGCCCGAGCCAGTGATCGAGTTTGACGAGCAAGGCCAGATGCGCGGCGTAACCAAGTCCGAACGCACCTGGGCCAACCGCCTCATCGAGGAGTTCATGCTTGCCGCCAATGAATGCGTCGCCACCTGGCTCGAGGACTTGGGGGTGCCCTCCATCTACCGCATCCACGAGAAGCCAGAAGCCCGCCGCGTCGTACAGTTTGAGGAACTGGCCGCAAGCTTCGGTTATTCCCTCGGACTCGGCGCGCTGCCCGTGAAGCGCATTCAGACCCGTGGCGATCGGCGCGACGCTCAGCGCAGTGGTCGCAATCCCCGCACCCACGAGGTCCCTGAAGACATTCCCGTCACCCCCAAGATGTATCAGAAACTCGCGAATCGCATCGAGGGCAAACCGGAAGAGCGCATCCTTAGCTACCTCATGCTGCGCTCACTCAAGCAGGCTCGCTACTCCGAAATCAACGAGGGCCACTTCGCGCTCGCGGCGCCAACCTACACCCACTTCACGTCGCCGATCCGCCGTTATCCCGACCTCATCGTGCATCGCATTACCAAGTCCCTGCTGCGCGCCGGAGTGCCCGGGCAGAGTGACGTTGCGGTCGGTCGGCATAGCTCGCCATGGACTCATCCCCATGAGGGATCCGCCGGGCTCGTCCTCCATCGACCCAAAAAACATTCCGCCGAAAAAACATTCCGCGGCGAACCACCCATCCCTGAGCCGGAGTTAGCGCAGATTGCCGAGGAGACAAGCCAAACCGAACGCCGCGCCGCCGAGGCAGAACGCGAACTGGTGGAGTGGAAGAAAGCTCGCTTCATGCAGGATCGAGTGGGTGAGGAGTTTGCCGCTCTTGTGCTCAACCCAACCAAGTACGGACTCTTCGTAGAGCTGACCGACCTCTTCGTGGAAGGCCTCGTGCCTATCGACACACTGCGCGACGACCGCTACACCTGGCGCGAAAACACGCACGAGATTATCGGTGAGCGTTGGGGACGGCGTTTTCGCGCCGGCGATAGAGTGCAGGTAATCCTGGACCGCATCCTGACCCAGGAACGGCGGCTTCAGTTCTCGATTGTGGAGGAGGGCATTCCCTTGACGGGCCGGAAATCCGGCGCGGCGTCCAAGACAAAAAAGACCAGGCGCAAAGACCTCAAAAGCCCAGCCTCAAAAGGCAAGAAGCGCTTCATCAAGAAAAGCAAGCGGCGCTAAAGCAAAACCAGGGACGGTGTATCCCTAAGTCATGGCACTCAAGTCGACGCGACCATCAGGGAGCGGCGACATTCAATGGGATCAACAAGGACACAGTATCTCTGGTTTTGCCGTAGCCGCGCACGGCCTTGCACCAAGGCCGCGCGCCACAACCAATCCAGAGTGTCCGCTACTTGGCTGCCAGCCTCTCGGCTATGTTCCCGACGATGGGCAGCTTGAAGAGCTTTCCATTCACTGCCTGCACAACACACACTACCCACACCAGTAACCAAAGAACCCAGATGACTCTGATCACTGAATAAAACACAAGTGGGCCCATAAACAGAGTCACTATCGCCAGCATGCTCAGCAGGACGTTCACAAGCATTGCCGCGCAATTTAGAAATACCGATTGCCAGGAGTGGAAGCGAACGTACGGGTTCGTGTTGTACGGAGGCAAAAACAGGAAAACCAAAGCCGGAACGAAAGTGATGTAGGCGATTGCACCGGCGGCGTTGTCAGAGAGGCCAGATTGAGTCGAAATAGCCATCGTAATTCCTTTCAGTCAAAGCTGAACCGCTGCGTTGCTGCTCCACGACAAGGTAAAGCGGAGTAATTTGGAAACAGGCCAACCGCCGATGCGTCGGGCCGGCGAAATGGTGAGATGAGATAAAGAGAGGCCCGGCTGCATATCGCTGTCAAGCGGAAATTCCACCAGATCAAGTTTAAAGTACTCCGCGCAGGCTCATTGCCGCTGACCGTCCGGATGGCACTCGTCCAACAGTTGCTCATCGTTGTTGCGAACGTTTCCTACCCGCATGTGTACCGGCCACGCGCGCATCTTCTCAGCGTCATAAGGGCGCATCAGATCCACGGGAGGCCGTGAAGGATCACCCGCCTCCATCCAGCGTTTGTAGTCGCGCGGCTCGACCATCACCGGCATCCTGTCGTGGAATACCCCGGCGAGCTCATTCGGATCTGTGGTGAGAATGGTGAACGTTTCAAGCACCGGACCCTCCTTTGGCTTCCAACGCTCCCACAGCCCCGCAAAAGCATAGGGGTCACCGCTGCGTAGTCCAAATGCGTAGGGCTGCTTCGTCTTCGGGTCGAGACGCTTCCACTCATAGAATGCATCGGCGGGCACGAGACAACGGCGCCTCTTCAGCGCCTCGCGAAACGCCGGCTTTGCGGCAGCATCCTCCGCGCGAGCGTTGATCGTGCTGAAGCCAAACTTGGCATCCTTGGCCCAGAACGGAACCAGGCCCCATCGCATCAATGCGAACTCACGTTTCCCAGTATCTTCATTGAGCCGCACAACCGGCTGAACGCTTTGCGGAGCCGCGTTGTAGGTCGGCGCGAACCACGGCATGTCTTCCAGATCCACGCCAAACCAGTCGGCGAGAACTTCCTGCGTTGATCGACGAGCGAATCGGCCGCACATACTCGCATAGAATAAAACGCTGCAGCCGGGGCCGCAGCACCAGCCGCAGCCTCGACCGCAGCACCAGCGTTCCCCTCTCCATCACTCAGAAGGCACTCGCTGCCGTCCCGCTCAACACCCGCTCCTAGGACAATCGCATTTGGATTTTTCATTCCGTCTGGCGGCACGGTAAGCCATAAAGAAGAGCACGAAGTGTCAGGGCACGACTTCACAGCTTGCGGAAAACCCCTGCCGGAGTCGGTTTTGTGTCAGGGCACGACTTTCAGTCGTGCCGCAAACGCAATAAACTCGACGCGGGTTTTAACCCCTGCGGGATGTTCTCCAAGCGTTTCGATTCAATACATGCCTTTTTCCGCAGCCCGTTCAGTCGTGCCGAAATGAGTAGAGAAATGGAGGGCTTCAGCCCCTGCCGGGGGGTATTTTCGGGGATTTATTGTTGAATGAATTTCAAAATGCGATTGCGCAACACCCGCTTCACCCCTGACGCTGCCATTTCGTCGATCTCACCCCTTACAATAAGGGCGGGAGCATGAATGATGGCGCACATGGTTTTTTGTGTTCGAAATAAGAAAGAGATGGAGGGCCTCGACGAGCCGCCCTTCGATTCGGAATTTGGCCAGAAGATTTATAAGAATGTGTCGAAAGTGGCATGGGGCGAATGGATAGACCGTCAAAAAATGCTGCTCAATGAGTACCGCCTGCAACCCTGGACCCCGCAGGCGCAGGAGTTCCTTGTGGAACAGATGGAGCAGTTCTTCTTTGGCGAAGGCTCGGCTCTTCCCCAGGAGTTCGTACCCCCATCGCACTGACAGGCAAAGCCCGGCCGTATCAGGGCTCGCTGGTGTAAACTCAATAAGACCCCAGAGGCCGGCTCACCCGAGCCGGCTCGATTGTGTCGGGACGTGGCTCAGCCTGGTAGAGCACTCGCTTGGGGTGCGAGGGGTCGGCAGTTCAAATCTGCCCGTCCCGACCATATTTAGAATCAACAACTTACAGAAACTGGCTCCGTAACAAGAATCCTAACGCGAGG
>WNGL01002476.1_pt1 | contig 22363 bp, 19 predicted proteins | sample 5400591 | NCBI WGS metagenome assembly WNGL01 (sample SAMN13153377, study PRJNA577476) | soil metagenome | isolation source: 80 cm soil or saprolite under Garry oak tree replicate 1 | place: USA:California | collected 2016-06-15 | reverse complement strand
GGCCGGGCTGTCAAGGGCCGATGTCCACCAGGCCGGGTCAGGACTACGGCAGCGGATGGGGTAGCCAGGGGAGCCAGGGGCCGCGCGGGATGCGCAACGCCTTCGCGCCGCTGATGGGCCTGCTGTGGCTCTGCCTCGTCCTGGGCGGCGTGTTCTTGTTCGGACTCGGCGGCGGCGACAGGCCGCTGGCGATCGTCCTGTTCTTCGCGGCACTGGCGCTGGTCAGGCGGCTGTTCGGACTCGGCAGGCGGCGTGGCTTCCCCGGTCCGCGCGGCCCGAAGGGCCCCCGCGGACGCCGCCGCTGGTGATTCTCGCTTGTCCGGGTTCCGCGCCGGGCCGACGCGACTTATCGTGGAAGGGTGAGGCAGTCGGCCTGGCGAATCCGGGAAGCCGATGACAAGGCGATACAACATCCGAACCGGCATGGTAGAAGAGGATCCTGACGCGGCTCAGCCGCGTGAAGAAATGGTGCCGGGGTGGCGCGTGCCCCGCCGGACCCGGTACGACTATGACCTCCGTATCGGCGACGCCGAGCGCGATGCCGCCATGGCCCAGCTGCGCGAGCACTTCGTCGCGGGGCGACTGACGTTCGACGAGCTGACCGAGCGGATCGACGGTGCCCTCACCGCCAAGACGCAGCGCCAGATCGACGGCCTGATGGCCGACCTGCCGCGGCCGCGCAGGACCGTGCGCAGCGAGGCGGCGCTCCCCGCCCCGGACGCGGGCCGGTTCCTGGTCTTCGCGATGGTGCTGTTCGCGCTCGCCACCTGGATTCTGATCATGGCCTGGATGTCCCGGCACTCCTACGGGTACGGGTACAGCCCGTACCCGCACTTCCCCGGGCCGCCCGGTAACGGCTAGCGAGTCTCAGGCGCTGGCCAGGGCGCGCAGCGGGACGACCAGGTAACGATAGTCGGGCGCGGACTCATCGTCCGGCCCGGCGCTGCCAGTGATCAAGGCCGGCTTGGTCGGGCTGGTGAACTGCAGGCGGATCCGCGCCTCGTCGGGGAGGGACGTTTTCTCGGCGTTCTGCGCCTTCCCGCCGTTGTCCGCCTTCCCGTTGCTCGCGGGCTTGTCGGCGGCGGACGACGCGCCGGTGGCCGCGATCAGCGCCGCGCCGAGACCGTCCATCAGGTAGTGCGGGCTGAATGCGATCGCGGTCTCCTCGCCGGCGAAGTCGGCCGCGACCGTCTCCCGCGCCCGGGCCTGCCCCTCGGTGCCCGCCTCGATCGTGACCTGGCCGTGGCCGAACGACAGCCGGACCGAGCTGCCCCGCTCGGCGACCAGCGCCACCCGCTTGACCGCTTCGGCGAGCGGGATGGCCGGCATGTCCCCGCGGCTGCCGAAATCGTCGGGGAACCTGGACATGTACTTGATGTACTCCCCCGCGATCAGGCGGGTGGTCAGCCGCCGCCCGCCGGACTCGAACCCGATCATCGCGTCGGCCGCGCGTAGCGAGTCCCCCGCGCTGGCGTCGGCGGCGCGGCTCCCGGCGACCTGCTCGCCGCGCATCATGACCCGCACGGGCGTCCCTGGCATCATCATCCGCGCGGCGTCAGACAGCGTCTTGGCTGGTACTAGCAGCGTGGCCCGGGAACCTGGCTGAACCGGATTCCAGCCGAACTCCCTGATGGCGAGCCGGTACCTGTCGGTGGCCACCAGCCTGATCGTGTCGCCGTCGACCTCGAGGTTCACCCCGGTGATGACCGGGAGCGTGTCGTCGCGGCTCGCCGCGGGCGCGACCTGACCGATCGCCGTGGCGAGCACGCCGCCGTCGACGGTGCCCGCCAGCCTGGGCAGCTCGGGCAGCCGCGGGTACTCCCTGACCGGCAGGGTCACCAGGGTGAAGGACGCCGGACCACAGGTCACGGTGACGTCGTCCTTCTCGTGGTCCACTTCGACCGGGAGCGACGGCAGACTCCGGGTGATCTCGGCCAGCAGGCGCCCGGGCACCAGCGCGGTGCCAGGCTCGGCCACTTCCGCGTCCACCTGGATGCGGGCCGATACTTCGTAATCGAAGCAGGACAGGATCAGGCTGCCCGAAGACGCCTCGAGCATCAGCCCGGACAGGATCGGCAGCACCGGCCGGGAGGGCAGGGAGCGCGCGACCCAGGCGACCGCTTCAGCCAGCGTGTCCCGTTCGACGATGAACCGCATTGCCTTCCGCCTCCATCCCGCGCGGGCCGCCTTCCGCGGCGGCCCCACATGCATACTCGCACGAGGCACCGACATTTCCGCGGGTTCCCTGGCGGGGCCGGCCGCATGGGGGCTGGCCGGAACGGCCCTAGGTGACCAGGCCGGGGGGCGCGGAGTCCAGGGTGGCCTGGATGGCCTTGACCAGAGCCCTGGCCGATTCCGCGGTGAGCTCGACCGCGACCCGCGCCGACGGGCCCGCGCCCGGGTCGAGGAAGTCGATGTTGAGCGTGTGTTCGGCCTGCGCGTGCACCGGATGGTCGAAGTACACGCTCGCGTCGGTCAGCCGGAACCATCCGGACGGGCCCTTGCCGCTGCCGCTGATCGCGACCTTCTCCGTCAGGTACGTGCACATGGGCAACTCCTAATGAGGCACGGGCGGTTAGAGGTAACGGCCGAAGAAGTCCCAGATGCGCTGCCAGGCGTCCACCGCCGCCTCTGGCCGGTAGCTGGGCCGGTCTACCTGCATGAAGGCGTGTCCGGCCCCGTCGTAGGAGTGGAACTCGTAGGTCTTGCCGTGTGCCTTGAGCGCCTGTTCGAGCTCAGCGACCTGCTCGGGAGAAGGCGCCACGTCGTCGCGGCCGAACAGGCCGAGCAGCGGGCAGGACAGGTCGGCGGCCCGCCTGACCAGCGGCGGCACGCCGTGCAGCGGATGCCCCTCGGGCGCCGTCCCGACGACGAAGCCGCCGTAGCAGTCCACCGCCGCGTCCAGCGGCAGGCTGACCCCGGCCAGGAACGCCTGCCGGCCCCCCGAGCAGTGGCCGATCACGCCGACCTTGCCGTTGGAGCTGCTCAGCCCGCGCAGGTAGGCCGCCGCGCCCGCCACCTCGCCGACGATCCGCCCGTCCGGGACGGGGATCGCGCCTGAGGCCCGCGCCGCCGCCATCGCGTCGTCCGGGGCGGCGCCTGGCGCCTCCCGGTGGTACAGGTTCGGCATCACCGCGTTGAGGCCGCCGGCCGCGAACGCTCGGGTGAACTCCTTGGTCTGGCGGTCGTAGCCGGGCAGGTGGTGGATGACGACCACGCCGCCGACCGGGCCGGCCTGGAGCGCCCGGGCCGAGTACGCCTCGATCTCGTCGCCGTGGTGCCCGATGATCGTCACGCTCTCGGCCAGCATCGCGTCGTACATCGCCCGTCCTCTCTCGTCGTGTACAGCCGCACCATGATTTCACGGGGCCGTCGGGGCGCCCCCGAGCCGGGAGTGAAAGACTTTCCGGCATGACCTATGTCGCGGCCGGTGACCGTTATAGCAGGCTTCCCTACCGCCGCTGCGGGCGCAGCGGGATCATGCTGCCCGAGGTGTCGCTCGGGCTGTGGCAGAACTTCGGTGACGATCGACCCCTGACAACTCAGCGCGCGATCATCCGCCGGGCGTTCGACCTGGGCGTCACGCACTTCGACCTGGCCAACAACTATGGCGGGATCGGGCCTGCGGAGACTTTGGGACAAGGGAACTACGGTTCGCCGTACGGCAGCGCGGAGATCAACTTCGGCCGGATCATGCGGGAGGACCTGCGCCCGTACCGCGACGAGCTGATCATCTCCACCAAGGCCGGCTACGACATGTGGCCCGGCCCCTACGGCGACCACGGCTCGCGCAAGTACCTGCTGGCCAGCCTGGACCAGTCGCTGCGCCGGATGGGCCTGGAGTACGTCGACATCTTCTACTCCCACCGCTTCGACCCGGACACGCCGCTCGAGGAGACGATGGGCGCGCTGGACACCGCGGTTCGGTCGGGCAAAGCCCTGTACGCGGGCATCTCCTCCTACTCCGCCGAGCGCACCCTCGACGCGGTGTCGCTGCTGCGGCGGATGGGCACGCCGCTGCTGATCCACCAGCCGTCGTACTCGATGCTGAACCGGTGGATCGAAGGCGGGCTGCTCGACGTGCTCGGCCGCGAAGGGGTGGGCTGCATCGCCTTCTCGCCGCTGGCCCAGGGCGTGCTGACCGGCAAGTACCTGGGCGGGGTGCCGGCGGGGTCGCGGGCCAGCCTGGACGGCTCGCTGTCGGCGAACCAGATTACCGAACGGACCTTGGTCCACGTCCGGGCGCTGGCCGGTATCGCCGCGTCCAGGGGTCAGTCCCTGGCCCAGCTCGCGCTCTCCTGGGCGCTGCGCGACCAGCGGGTGACCTCGGTACTCATCGGCGCCAGCAGCGTCGCGCAACTCGAGGAGAACCTCGCCGCGGCCGGCCGCGGCACCTTCACCGACGACGAACTCGCCGCCATCGACCGCGACGCCGTGGAGGCGGGCGTCAACATCTGGGCCGCCTCCAGCGCCCACTGAGCCGCCTTGCGGGTTCAGGAGGCCAGGTAGCGGGCGAACCAGGAGAAGATCTTCTCCCAGCCGTCGACGGCGGCTTCCGGGCGGTAGGCGGGGCGGTTCACCGAGAAGAACGCGTGGCCCGCGCCCGGGTAAGAGTGGAACTCGTAGGTCTTGCCCTGCGCCCTGAGCTCGTCTTCTAATTCGCTGACCTGCGTGGCACGGCAGGGCGGGGGCCGCCGACGCGCGCGGCCCCCGCCCTGGCCGATGGTCAGCGGTGCACGTGCGACAGCGGGCCCGCGTTGTCCGGGAACTCGGAGGTGTTGAGCGCCTGGATGCCGGCGTGCTGCTCGCCGTTGAACGGCGTCACGATCGGCTGCGTACCCGGCCCGTTGGGCTCGCAGCCCAGGTTGTACGGGAGGTTGGGGTCGTTGAACCAGAGCCCGATGTGGTACTGGTGGGTCGGCGCGAACGTGGTGGTGCCGCCGGGCGAGACCGAGAACGTCTCGACGTCGAAGATGCCCCGTACGGTGACGAAGCCGTTACCGTGGCTGTCGGCGTGGACGTCGGTCTGGTACCACGACACGCCGAACGGCTTGAGCGGCTGCTGGATCACGAACAGGTCGAAATCGCTGTTGGCCGGCATGCCGTGAATCTCGACCGCCATCAGGTCGTTCAGCCCCTGGGGCACGATGGCGACCTGGCCCCCCGCGTGGGGCAGGCAGGCCTTGATGCCGGGCGAGGGAACGAGGCCGAAGGTGAACGCGCCGCCGAAGCCCGTGGCGGCGGCGACGCTGTTCACAGGAGCCGCAGACGCCGCGGTCAGGCTCAGGGCGCCCGCCGCCGCGGTGACGGCCAGCCCGGCGGTAGCCCAGGCGACGGCGCGCCGGCGCAGGTGCGTGGTGAAGTGCATGAAATGCTCCCCTGTATCGATGGCGGCGCCACGGCGGCGCGGCCAGTGTCGGGCAGGGGTACGCAGCGCCGGGCCCGCCGGGTTCAGTGTCGCGCAGATTATTTATTCTTGAACCCGCGGGCGGGGCCGCCGCGTATCTCCTAGCGGATGGGTGCGATCGGCCGGACGGAGCGACGCGATGTGGGCAGCGGTGCGGTCACGCACGGCCGACGATGACGCGCTCGTGGCCGAGCTCTACCGGCGGTACCGGGTGCCGTTGATGTCCTACGTGCTGCGGCTGACCGCGGGTGACCGGCAGCAGGCCGAGGACGTGGTGCAGGAGACCATGCTTCGGGCCTGGCGTCAGGCGGGCAAGCTCGACCTGACCGAGCCGTCACTGATGCCCTGGCTGGCCACGGTGGCCCGGCGTATCGTCATTGACGACAAGCGCCGGAGAAGCGCCCGGCCCGCCGAGACGGGGGACGAGATGCTCGAGAACGCCCCCGTCGCCGACTCGACGGAGGACCTGTTGCGCAAGGTCGTGGTGGCCGAGGCGCTGCAGCTGCTCTCGCCGGCCCATCGCGAGGTGCTGAACGAGACGATCCTGCGGGACCGCACCGTGAACCAGGCGGCGCAGGTCCTCGGGGTCCCGGTCGGCACGGTAAAGTCGCGCGTGTACTACGCGCTCCGGGCACTCCGGGTGGTCCTGGCCGAACGGGGGGTGCCACTATGAGCGAGCACACCGACGTCGGCGCCTACTCGATGGGACTGCTCGAAGAGCCGGACAGGCAGGCGTTCGAGCATCACCTCGCCGAGTGCCCGGCCTGCGCCGCCGAGCTGGCCGAGCTGTCGCCCATGATGGCGCTGTTCCGCGGGGTCGAGCCGGTCGCGGCCGTGCCGGAGGAGTCCGCCGGAGCGCAGGTCACCGAGCTGATCCAGCGCCGCGCCAGGCAGCAGCGCCAGCGGCGCCGCTGGCAGGTCGCGCTGGGCGCGGCGGCCGGCATCGTGCTGATCGGCGGGGGCGTCGGGGTCGGCGTCGCGGCGGCGCCGCAGCACAACGGGCCAGCCACGCCGCCCGCGGTCGCCGCCGGCCAGGCGCACTCCGCCACCGATCCGGTCACCGGCGTGGCCGGGACGGTCCACCTGGCGGCCAAGGCCTGGGGCACCCAGGTCACCCTGGACCTGTCCAAGGTGCACGGGCCGGTGGAGTGCCAGCTGGTCGCCGTGTCCAAGGCCGGGGAACGACGGGTGGTGATGGGGTGGCTGGTGCCCGCCCCGGGTGACGGGGTGCCCGGCCACCCGGCCCACCTGGTGATCCAGGGCGGCACGTCGATCCCGCGCGCCGACCTGGCCCGCGTCGACGTCAACGTGGTGAACGGGCGCACCCTGCTCACCATCCCGGTGTGAGCGTCAGGCCGGCAGCTCGACCAGGGTCAGGAAGAACGTGTCGATCTGCCGGATGGCGTCGATGAAATGCTCGAAGTCGACGGGCTTGGTGACGAACGCGTTGGCGTGCAGCGAGTAGCTGCGCACGATGTCTTCCTCGGCCCGCGAGGTGGTCAGCATGATCACCGGGATGATCAGCAGCTTGTCGTCCTGCTTCAGCTCGGCCAGCACCTCCAGGCCGCTGCGCCGGGGCAGGTTGACGTCGAGCAGGATGAGCCCGGGGCGCGGCGCGTCGGCGTACGGCCCGGTCCGGTGCAGGAACTGCAGAGCCTGCTCGCCGTCGCCCACCACGTGAAGCCGGTTCCGGATCTTGTAGTACTCGAAGGCCTCCCTGGTTATGAGGACGTCACCCTCGTCGTCCTCGACCAGGAGAACGTCGATTACCCTCGCGTCATCGAGCTCAGTCATCGGCTTCCTCGTCGTCGCGCGCCGCGGCATCGGCTGCTTCCTGGGAAAGTGTTCCCGATGGTTCCAGGACCTCGTCCTCCGGGTCCTGGTTCATCGTCTCGGCCGGCATGGGCAGCGTGAACAGGAACCGCGCACCTTCGGTGTAGGTCGTGTCGAGCTGGATCCGGCCGCCGAAATACTCGATGATCTTCCTGGTCATGGCCAGGCCGATGCCGGTGCCCGGGTAGGCGGTCCGCTCGTTCAGGCGCTGGAAGATCACGAAGATCCGTTCGGCGTACTCCGGCTCGATCCCGATGCCGTGGTCGGCGAAGGAGAACCTCCAGAACGGCTCGTCCCTGGTGCAGCCGATCACGATGCGCGGCGGCTTGCCGCCGCTGAACTTCAGCGCGTTGCTGAGCAGGTTCTGGAACACCGCGGTGAGCAGCGTCAGCTCGGCCAGCACCAGCGGCAGGTGCCCGGTCTCGACGGTCGCGCCGGTCTCCTCTATCGTCGCGGCCAGGTTGTTCCTGGCCTGCGCCAGCGCGGCGTCGCTCGACACCAGGGCGGGCTCACGCGCGGACCGGCCCACCCGGCTGTACTGGAGCAGGTCGTTGATCAGCGCCTGCATCCGCTTGGCGCCGTCGGCGGCGAACTCAATGTACTGGTCGGCCCGGGCGTCCAGCTGGCCGGCGTAGCGGCGCTGCAGCAGCTGGGTGAAGCTCGCCACCTTGCGCAGCGGCTCCTGCAGGTCGTGCGACGCGAGGTAGGCGAACTGCTCGAGCTCAGAGTTCGAGCGCTCTAGCTCCTCGGTGTGCGCCTGCAGGACGGTATTGGCCTGCCGCGACTCGGCCAGCGCCCCCAGGATGCGCTCGCGCATGGTGTTCACGTCCACGGCCAGGTCGGTCATCTCGCGCGGGCCAGCCAGGCCGACCTCGTGCCCGAAGTCACCCTCGGCCACCCGGCGGGCCTGCTCGGCGAGCCGGTGCAGCGGCCTGATCGCGGACGCCCGCAGGCCGAGCGCGAGCAGCACCACGATGGCCGCGAGGCCGGCCGCGACCGCGATGAACACGCCGTCGAGCACGGTGGCCGAGTCGTTCAGGGCCACGACGGCCTGGGTCCTAGCGCCCGAGATATCGGCCTGCAGCACGGCGATCTTGGCCCGCAGCGCGTCGAAATCCGCCTTGCCGGTCAGGATGTCGGAGCTGAGCACGGGCTTTGCGGTGCGGCTGACCTGGTCGATGGTCGGCTGCGCGTAGCGCGTGCGCCAGAAGCTGGCCTGCGTGGTCACGCTCGCCAGGTCGGCCGCGGCGCCTGCTGGCAGCTGCTTGATGACGGCCTGCAGCGCCTTGATCGCGTTCCGCTCGGCGGCCACGCCGCTGGTGTACGGGTCCAGGAAGGCGTTCCGGCCGCTTAGCGCGTAGCCGCGCACGCCGGTCTCCTGGTCGACCAGCGCGGTGTCGAGCCGCTGCACCTGGAGCGCGGCGGGGTCGAGCGTGCTGACCACCCGCTCGCGGTTGTCGCGCAGGCCGAGCAGCGCGATCCCGCCGGCCACCATGGCGGCCACCGAGAAGAGCAGCAGGATCAGCAGGGCCACGCCGATGATCCGGCTGAGCGGCCAGCGTTTCGCCGAGGCGGCCACGGCCGCCGTCCGGTCCATCCTGGCCCGCCGCCCGCCGCCGGCCCGGGCCGGCGGGGGGCTGGCCGGGCGCTGGCGGATGTCGGCGTTCACGTCAGTCATGGTTGGTCAGGGGACGAGAAACCGAGGGCCAGCGCGGCCAGGTCGTCGTCCAGGTCTCCTCCGTTGAGCTCGCGGACACGATCGATCACCTTGTCGAGCAGCTCGTCCGCGGGCTGGTCCGGGCCGCCGCGGGCGTCCCTGATCAGGTCCATCAGGCCTTCGCTGCCGAGCCGCTCTGACCCCTTCCCGATCCGGCCCTCGATAAGCCCGTCCGTGTAGAGCAGTATCGACCAGCTGCCGTCGAGCCGGATCGGGATGCCCGGCCAGTCGTGCCCGTCGGACAGGCCGAGCGGCGCGGCCGGGCGGGTGGGCAGCTCGGCCACGCCGCTGCGGCTGAGTAGCAGCGGCGGCAGGTGGCCGGCCATCCGGACCCAGCCGCTGGTCCGGTCGGGATGCACCGAGGTCATGCACAGCGTGGCGAACATCGTGTCATCCTGCCGCTCGTGCTCGAGCAGTTCATTGAGCGTGGACAGGATCTCCTTGGCGGGCCGGCCGGCTAGTACCATGGTGCGCCACGCCACGCGCAGGCAGACGCCGAGTGCGGCTTCGGCCGGGCCGCGCCCGCAGACGTCGCCGATGAGGGCGTTCACCCAGCCGTCCGAGGACTCGACCACGTCGTAGAAGTCCCCGCCGAGCAGATGGTGCTTGCCGCCGGGCAGACAGCGCGCGGACACGCTCAGCCGCGAGTCGGCGAGCAGCGGCGACGGTAGCAGGCCGCGCTCCAGCCTGGCGTTCTCCTGGGCGTGAATCTGCGCCACCTGCAGCGCCCGCTGCGCCTCCTCCGCGCGCCGCCGCTCGACCGCGTACCGGATGACCCGGTTCAGCATGTTCCCGGCGACCTCGCCCTTGACCAGGTAGTCCTGGGCGCCAGCCCGGACCGCCTGCTCCCCGAGGTGCTCGCTCGCCTCGCCGGTCAGCACCACGATGGCCGCCTCCGGCTCGAGCTGTAGCAGCTGCCTGAGCCCGTTCAGGCCCTGCGAATCCGGCAGACCGAGGTCGAGCAGCACGCAGGCCGCGCCGGACACCAGACCCTTGGCCTGGGTGAGCGACCGCGCGCGCCGCACCACGACCGCGGCCCCCACCTCGCGCAGCAGCTCGCCAACCAGCAGTGCGTCGCCGTCGTCGTCCTCGACGAGCAGGACCTGCACCTGCTCGTCGAGGGCGGGCGAGGTCGCGGTCTGGACTTCAGCGTTACTTGTCATCGGAACCTACATTGGTGAGGCGCTATGGCATCATCGGTCGGCTAGCTAGCGTACGGGAATTAGGTATCAACACTTACCGGGATACCATCATGCCCGCCCCGCCGCACCGCCCTAGACGGCCTGCGGGAACGTGAACACCCGCCCCGGATCGTACTTGGCCTTGACCTGCGTGAGCCGGGTGAGGTTGGCGCCGTAGTAGGCCTGCCGCCAGTTGGTCAGAGCCGGGTCGATGTAGTTCTGGTAGGCCTGCCCGCTGGCGAAGGGGCGCATCGACTGCCAGAACGACTGCTGCCAGGCGTGCTGCCGGGCCACCGCCGCGGAGGACGAGCCGATCGGCCAGGTGGTGGTGTACTGCGCCTGGAACAGCGCGTTCCTGTGCACGAACGCGGTGGCGCCCGGGGCGACCCGGTTGACGGCGCCGCCGAGCGCGTCGAACGCGATGCCGCCGGACGCGCCTGGCGCGCCGGCCACCCGCTGGAAGCTCTCCACGCCGGACAGGAGGGTGCCGATCCCGTGGCTGCTCAGCGGCTTGGTGAAGAAGTCGGACTTGGCGTACTCCGAGGCCCGGGAGAGCTGTCCTCCGGAGGTCTGGGTGGGCAGGTGGCACTCGTTCACGGTCAGGCTCGCACAGCCCGCCTCGACCAGCATGGCGTGCAGCCAGGAGGTCGTCTCCATGAACGGCGAGGACGGATGCGACCCGGCCGCCGCGTACAGCTTCTCCAGCTGGGCGGCCGCGGCGCTGATGCTGCCCAGGTAGGTGCCGCCGACCTGGATGGAAGGGACCGAGCCGCCCGGCGCGGCGGCCAGGTGCACGTTGGACCAGAGGGCGTCCGGGGCGTGCGGCGCCCAGGACTGCCAGGCGGAGATCACCCGCGCGGCCTGCGACCACGGCCAGGACAGGAAGAACAGGACGATCTCACCCGCCGGGTGGGTGGTGAAGGTGAACGAGGTGACCACGCCGAAGTTGCCGCCGCCCCCGCCGCGGCAGGCCCAGAACAGGTCGGAGTTCTGGCTCGAGTTGCACGTCCTGACCTGGCCGTCGGCCGTGACGATCTGGAGCGACTGCACGTTGTCGCTGGTCAGCCCGTAGGCGCGGGACACCACTCCGACGCCGCCGCCCAGGGTGAGCCCGGCGATGCCGACCGTCGGGCAGGACCCGCCCGGCACCGCGCGGCCGTGCGCGGCCAGCCCGTTGTAGAAGTCGATCAGCCTGGTGCCGGCCCCGACGGTGGCGGTGCTCCCGCTCACGTTCACTCCGGCCATCGGTGTCACGTCGATGATCAGGCCGCTGGTCGAGGACCAGCCGGCGTAGCTGTGCCCGCCGCACCGGGCGGCCACAGGGACGCCGAACTTGCGCACGAAGGCCAGGCAGGTCGCCACGTCGTGCGGGTTGCGGCAGTAGGCGACGCCGGCCGGGTGCAGCGAGTCGAAGCGGGGGTCGAAGAGCCGCTTGGACACCGTGTAGGCGGCGGCGCCCGGGCGGACCAGCGGCCCGGAGAGGTCGTGGCCGAGGGCCGTCCAGTCGGCGGGGCCGGGCGACCCGGTGGCCCGGGGAACCGAGGCGGCCTGGGCCGCGCCGTCCGCCGTCGCCGCGGCCGTGCCCGCGGTCCGGCCGGACGTGGTGCTCGCGGCGCTGGCGGCGCTCGTCCCGCTGCCGCGGCTGCAGGACGAGAGCAGCCCGGCCCCTCCGGCCGCCGCCGCCAACCGCAGGAACGCGCGCCGTCCTTGCTCGTTCGCCATCGCGTGAGCCTTCCCCTCGACCTGCTCCCAGTATCGACCAGGCCAGTATCGACCAGCTCAGTATCGACTAGCCCAGTATCGACCGGCACGGTGTGAGTGCCCAGCAGTAAAGACGTCACATGACCGCCGCAGGTTGGGCGCCGGCCGGGGCCGGCCATCTGGCGGACGTTTCCTGGCCCGCCGGGAGCGAACCCGAAGGGGCCCGTTATTCACTTGCTTGTCTGGGCAAGCGGAAATATAGTTGAGGTACTCAATGGTTGAGGTACTCAGGCAATTGTCTACAGGATTGGCGGAGGTGAGGACAGTGCTCGAGACCGCGAACTTCGACGCAGAGCCGGTGCCGCACGCCGAGCCTTTCGCGACAGGGCCGCTGACCGACGAGCAGCTCAACCAGCAGATCAGCGATACGCTTCCCGAGCTCATCAAGCACTTCCATGACCTCGGACAGCGTATCGCGGTCGAGTTCGGGTTGAACGGCAGCGATGCCATCGCCCTGGTCAAGCTCGACGCTCCGATGACGATGAAGGAACTCGGCCAGCGGATGGCATGCGACCCTTCCTTCGTCACCACGATCGCGGACTCCCTGGAGAAGCACGGGCTGGCCCGCCGGGAACCCTCGCAGCGGGACCGGAGGAGCAAGAACATCGTGCTGACTCCCGAGGGCGAGGCGGTCAGGGACCGGCTGTTCCGCGAACTCATGACCCGGGCGCCGTGGTGTATCACCCTCGACACCGGCGAGCGCCGGTGCCTGCTCGGGCTGATGCGGAAGATGCTCCGGGCGCGCGGTGGGAGGTGATGCTGTCACATCCGCGGTGGCTGTCTCGTCCACATGATGCACTTCTGTTCGTCGTCATCGATGAAGGGTCAGCTACAGGGTCGTCATAGCCAACGGGGGCGACCGTACGGGGAAGGAAAAGACATTACGGGGAACCAAGGACCTCGGCCCGTTCGGGTCCAAAAGATCTTAACCGCGAAGTATGGCGCGTGACCTTGGCCCCTGGCCGGTCACGGCGTTAGTTCTTCACGCCTAAAACTAGGGAGATTGTCTTGTCCGCCACATCACCAGACACCGGGCAGCCGACCCGGGAGGTCAGTATCGCGGCGGCGTCCAGCGCCGCCGCGACCTCCCCGGGCCCGCCGCGCCGGCTGGGCCTGGCCCTGGCCGTCATCGCGACGGCCCAGCTCATGGTCGTGCTCGACGCGACCATCGTCAACGTCGCCTTGCCGCACATCCAGAACGCGCTGGGCTTCTCCGGCAGCAACCTGGAGTGGGTCGTCAACGCGTATGCGCTGGCCTTCGGCGGGCTGCTGCTGCTCGGCGGCCGGTCCGGCGACCTACTGGGGCGCCGCCGGATCTTCATCTTCGGCATCCTGCTGTTCTCGCTGGCCTCGCTGCTCGGCGGGTTCGCCACCGACCAGGCCTGGCTGCTCGGTGCGCGCGCGCTGCAGGGCATCGGCGGCGCGTTCGCCGCACCCACCGCACTGTCGCTGATCGCGGTCACCTTCCCCGAGGGGCCGCCGCGCAACCGGGCGATGGGCGTGTACGCCGCGATGAGCGTGGCCGGCGGAGCGGTCGGCCTGATCGTCGGCGGGCTGCTGGTCCAGTACGCCAACTGGCGCTGGGTGCTGTTCGTGAACGTGCCGATCGGACTGCTGGTCGCCCTGCTCGCCACCCGGGTGCTGCCCGAGTCCGAGCGCCGGCGCGGCGCCTTCGACCTGCCCGGCGCGATCACCGGCAGCGTCGGCCTGGCCGCCCTGGTCTACGGCCTGTCCAGCGCCGCGACCAGCCCGAACGGCGTGTCCCACTGGGGCGACACCAAGGTGATCGTGTCACTGGTGATCGCGGTGGTGTCGCTGGTGGCGTTCGGGTTCATCGAGGTGCGCAGCAAGCACGCGCTGGTCCCGATCCGGGTGCTGCGCAGCCGGGACCGCACCGGGTCCTACCTGATCATGCTCTGCGTCGGCACCGCCCTGTTCGGCATGTTCTTCTTCCTCACGCTCTTCCTGCAGAACGTGTGGGGGTACAGCGCGCTGAAGACGGGCATCGCCTACCTGCCGATGATCGCGACCGTGATGGCGGCCTCCGGGATCGCATCGCAGCTGGTGAACCGGATCGGCGCCCGGCCGCTGCTGGTGGCCGGGAGCGTGATCGCGACCGGCGGGATGTTCTGGCTGTCCCGGATCAACGAGGGCAGCCACTACGCCTCCGGGCTGCTCGGGCCGATGATGGTCACCGCACTCGGCATGGGGCTGCTGTTCGTGCCGCTGTCCCTGGTGGCGCTGTCCAAGGTGGGCGACAGGGACGCGGGTGTGGCCTCGTCGCTGCTGAACACCGGCCAGCAGGTCGGCGGGTCGATCGGGCTCGCGATCCTGGGCACGGTGGCGTGGAGCGCGGTGGCGAACAGCATCCACTCGCAGGCGGCCGCCGCCGCCGCGGCGGCGAGGCACGCCACGGTGCACCTGTCCGCGGCCCAGCAGGCGGCGCTGCAGAAGGCCATGACCGACCACGCCTTCTCGGTCGGGTTCTCCAAGGGCTACGTGGTCTCGGCCGGGATCGCGCTGCTCGGGCTGATCGTCACGCTGCTGGCGATCCGGGTCAAGCGGGAGGACCTGTCCGGCATCAACCCGATGGCGGCGCCGACCGACTGATTTCCCCGCGTTGGCTCGCGGGCCCTGGACCCCGCGGCGGTTCGCCGTCGCGGGGCCCTTCGGCGCTCGCCGCCTTCAACGTAACGGGCCGATCGCCATGGCACGATTTGCGCACGGGTCATTTCGATCTACCGGCGCGAAGGCGCCGACTGGCCGTATCGTTAGTCACTGCACCAACCGGGCATATCAGGAGGTTCCGGGTGCATACCGGCAGTTACGGTTTAATGTCGGCGGACGGCTCGCAGGCTACGGGAGGACACGAGGGCCACACTCCATCCTGGCCGGTCTGGTCGGGTCCGGTACCTCCGCTCGCGGAGGGTTTCACGGTCAGGCCTGACACCGTGCCCGGCCTCGAGACCGCGCTGATTCCCGGCGCCACGGTGGCGCTGGTGTCCGAGCAGGCGGCTCCGGCACGCCCGGCCGCCTCGTCGGCTCCGGACTGGCGGGGGTCCGGCGGCAAGACCCAGCTGGCCCGGTACGTCGCCGAGTCGCTGTGGCGCTCCCCCGGCCTGGACGTGCTGACCTGGGTGGTGGCCAGCAGCCGGGCGTCGGTGCTGTCCGGCTTCGTGCAGGCGGCCGCGGCGATGGGCGCCAGCGACGCGGGCGACGCCGAGGCGGTCGCGGCCCGGTTCGTCGACTGGCTGGGCACGACCAGCCGGCCCTGGCTCGTCGTGCTCGACGACCTGCGCGACGCGGCGGACCTGCGGGGCCTGTGGCCGGCCGGCGCGAGCGGCAGGCTGCTGATCACCACGGGGAATCCCGCGGCCGTCGCCGCCGAGCGCCGGGTGCTCGCGCTGCCGGTGCCGGCCTTCAGCAGCCGGGAGGCCATGAACTACCTGTCCGGCCGCCTCAGCACGGACCCGGACCAGCGCAGCGGGGCGATCGACCTGGTGGGCGACCTCGGCTGCGAGCCTCTCGCTCTCGCCCACGCCAGCGCGGTGATCGCCAGCTCGGGGATGTCCTGCCGCGACTACCGGCAGCACTTCACCCAGCGGCAGAAGCAGCTCGTGGAGGCGGGCCGCGCCGAGCCGTCGGCCACCGCGGTCACCTGGACATTTTCGGCCGAGTACGCCGAGCATCTGTCGCCGGGCGTGAGCATCAGGTCGCTGGTGTCGCTGGCCGCGCTGCTCGACGGCCAGGGGATCCCCGGCTCCGTGTTCACGACGCTGGCCGCGGGCCAGTACCTCGCCGAAGACGCCCGCAGCGCGCAGCCGGCCGACCCGCAGCGGACCTGGAACGCGATCCTCGGCCTGAAGCAGGCGGGGCTGATGACCGTCGACCCGCCGGGCACCCCGCCGGCGGTCCGGATCAGCCCGGTGATCCAGGCGGCGATTCGCGCGGCCGTGCCCAGGGACCTCTACGAGCGGGCGGTCCGGGCCGCGGCCGACGCCCTGCTCGAGGTGTGGCCCCGGGAGGAGCCCCGATCGCGGCTGGCCGCGGACCTGCGGTCGTGTGCCGTCAGCCTGCGGGCAGCCGCGGGCGAGCTGCTGTGGGCCGATGGCCGCTGCCATCCGCTGCTGGTGCTGGCCGGGCAGAGCATGGACGGTGCCCGCCTCACCGGGCCCGCCGTCAGCTACTGGCGCGAGCTCGCCGCGGACAGCGAGCGGGTGCTCGGCCCGGGCAACCTGGACACGCTCATGGTGCTCGGTTACCTGGGCCATGCGCTGATGACGGCCGGGCAGGCCTCGGAGGCTGTGCCGTGGTTCCAGCGGATCCTTGACGGCCGGGCCAGCGTCCTCGGGCCCGATCATCCTGGGGCCATCGCGGCCAAGGTCTCTCTCGGCCGCGCCCTGGTGGCCGTCGGCCGGCCCGACGACGCCGGCACCGTCCTGGGGGAGGCCGTGGCGGGCAGCGAGCTCGTGCGCGGCGCCGATCACGTCGAGACCCGCGCCGCCAGGGAAGAGTACGCGGCCTCGGCCCTGGCCGCGGGCAGGTCGGCCGAGGCGATCCGCTCGTACCGGCACGCGCTGGCCGACCGCGAGCGCATTCAGGGGCCGGGGCATCCCGACACCATGGCCACCAGTATGGGGCTGGCCGAGGCCTACCTGGCGGGCGGCCAGACCAAGGACGCCATCGCGCAGTTCAAGCGGGTTCTGACCGACCGGGAAGACACGCTGGGCGCGGACCATCTGGACACGCTCCAGGCCCGCGGCAGCCTCGCCTCGGCCCACTTCGCCGCGGGCCGGATGGGTTCGGCGCTGCAGCTGTACGAGGAGACCTGCGCGGGCTACGCGCGCACCCTCGGCGCTGATCACCCCGCGACCCTGGCCTGCCAGGCGGACCTGGCGCGCGGCTACTACGCGACGGGCCGGCTGGGCGACGCCATGGCCCTCCTCACCGACATCATCGCACGCAGCGAGCAGGCTTTGCCGGCGGGCGATCCGCTGACCCAGAAGATGCGGGACACCCTAGCAAACATCACCGGGTGACAACCGGGCGCCGCGGCCACCGGGTACCGGGCGGCTGCCCATATCCGATCGGTTTCCTCTACGTAAAACGACTATTCACCACGAGATCGACCGATATATTAGCCTCGGCTAGCACATAACGGTCGGACCGCGCCGGCCGGCGATATACCGATCGGAGGGACCCGCACTCGAAGCCTCCGGCAGACTTGCACGCTCCTTGCACTCTCCTTGTACGCTCCACAATCGCCGCAGTCCCGAGGCGTGCACCCGGACACGTGCTCAATGGGTTCGGATGTGCCCTTTAAAGTCCTGCGTCGAGCGGCCTAGGCCGTGATCCCCGGCCTAGGCGACCCAAAAGCTCCAAGTGGTACTCCATGACGACGTGAGCAGCTTCTTTCGGAAGGGTAATTGAGGTCATGAATGAGACCGTGGTGCAGAATGAGCAGCTGCGCCGGTATGTCGAGACGCACCACATCGACATGATCCCGGCCGGCGCCCGGCACGGGAAACCGTGGCAGCAGGCCGTCTTCTGGGCGGGCGCCAACATCAACGTGTTCAACGTGGTGCTCGGCGGCGTCGTCGTCGCGATCGGCCTCACGTTCTGGTGGGCCATCATCGCCATCGCGGTCGGGACGCTGGCCGGCGCCTTGTTCATCGCCCTGCACGCGACCCAGGGTCCCCGGCTCGGAGTGCCGCAGACGATCCAGTCCCGCGGCCAGTTCGGTTTCTACGGGGCGGCGTTCCTGTTCCCGTGCGTGCTGCTGCTCAACGTCGGCTTCATCGCGGCCCAGCTCGTCATCCAGGCGCAGAGCGCCCAAGGCGTGTTCAGCGGCGTGACCATCCCCGAGTGGATCCTCATCCTGGCGGTCCCGGCCGTCGTGATCGGCATCTTCGGCTACCGCTGGATCCACCGGGTCATGCAGGTGACGGTCGTCGTCGTCGGCCTGTCGATGGTCGTCATGCTCGTCCAGGGCGTGCGCTACGGCTCGCTCCCGGCCAAGGAGACGACCATGACCGCGCCCACGGTGGGCCTGTTCCTCGCGGGCGCCGCGCTGCTGGTCATCGACATGCTGAGCTGGGCGCCTTTCGTGTCGGACTACACCAGGTACCTGCCGGTGAACTCCAGCGGGCGGCGGCTGTTCTGGTCCATCTACGTCGGGAACGTCGTCGCCACGATCGTCGCGTGCTCCATCGGCGCCTACCTGGCCGCGCTGCTGCCCGATCTCGGCCCGGTAGCGGCCATCGGCAAGATCTCCGGCAAGTGGGCGCTCGTCATCTTGGTGCTGAGCCTGATCAACTCGGACACGCTCAACGCGTACACCGGCGCATTCCAGGTGCTGGCCCTCGGCAATATGTGGCGCCGGTTCAAGTCGGTCTCGGTAATGCTGCGCGTGGTGCCATTCATCTGCGTGATGGCGATAGGCGTCCTGATCGCCCTGCTCGGGTACAAGCATTTCGTCAGCAACCTGTCCAATTTCCTCGACGTGCTGCTTGTCATCTTCATTCCGTGGTCCGCCGTCAACCTCACCGACTATTTCCTCGTCCGGCGCGGCAATTACGACGTGACCGCATTCTTCATCCCGAATGGCGTTTACGGCCGGGTCGCGTGGCGCGGCCTTCTGGCGTACGCGATTGGCCTCGGCGCGGAATGGCCGTTCGTCTCGCAGCCGGACTATATCGGCCCGCTGGTCAGCCATCTCGGCGGCGCGGACATCTCCTGGCTCGTTGGGTTCTTTGTTTCTTCCATCGTCTACCTGGCCCTGGTGGTCAGCAGCACCCCCGGAGCCCGGTCGCCACGACCGGCAGGTGGCCGCCACCAGCCGGTGGTAGAAGCACGCGGCTGACGGTTTGACGTCCCGGGCGGGCCTTCGTGGCCGGCCCGGGACGTTGCCTTTTTCTGGCCGGCCCAGCCTTCGTCCTAAGGCCGGGGCAACAGGCGGCCGCCGTTGGGGACGATGCCACTGTTGAGGTACACGCCGGGCCTGCTGCCGCCGCCCGGGTAGTTCAGCATGAGAAGGGTCTGTGGCCGCTGTGGACTCTGGCGCCTGCGGTGGCGCCCCGCTCCCCGGCTCGTCATGGCTGAGCCGCCCGTCCCCTAGTACCGCGTCTGTCGCCGAGACGATCCCGGCTCTAGGATGCGCCTGGAATCCATACGCTGCCTCTCCCAGCCGAGATACAGAATGTGGTTGCTTATGAGTACATCTACCATCGGTGCGCTTGAGACTGACGGGCTCAGAGCAAGGCATAAGAATCTGTTAACGCTCACGCGCGGGCAGGCCGCGCGTACCTCGGGGACCGAGGCGCGCGGCCTATCCGTGGTCAGGAACCTGCGCTCTAGCCGGATACCGCCAGCGGGTCCTGCGCCGGATCATCGCCGTCCCCGCTGCCTTCGAGCAGGGCCGGCGCCTGCTCGAGCACCCGCGGGCGCAGCCGGGCGAGGACCAGCGCGTACAGGATCCCGGCCGCGATCGGCACGTTGCGGCGGGGGTTCTGGGTCTCCTCGGCCAGCGGGGCGGCGGCCTCGAACCCGCCGAAGGCGAGCACCGCGAGGCTGAACGTGAGCAGCACGTCGGTGGAGCCATGCGGCCAGCCGAACGGCGTGCCTGACAGCCCGTCGTGGCCGCCGCGGGCCAGGATGGTGAGGCTCATCACCAGCAGCAGGATGACCTCGAACGCGTAGAGCGCGACCGTCACCCGGACCCCGAACCGCAGGCCAAGCACCACGGGCGCCACCACGAGCACGCCGTAGGCGATCGTGATGATCTGGGTCAACCCCCAGACATGGGGATTGCCGAATACGTTCTGCGCGATGTAACTGCCGACGAATATGTAGATGCCGCCGAAGGCGATGATGTACCCGAGGATGGTGATCACGCCGACGGCGACGGCGACCTTGGTGCCGATGGCACGGGTGATGTAGGTGATGAACGATCCGGCGCTGGGATAAATGCTGGCGAATTGGGCCAGACTGCTCGCCGTGGCCACCATGCCGACCATCGATATCAGGAATATCAGCGGTGCCGACGCGCCGGCCAGGCTGACCATCAGCCCGGTGGTGAAAAAGAGGTTGAACGCCGGCGCGACCTGCGCGACGCCCGGCATGATGACGCCGAACAGGCCGAGCTGGCCGTGCTGCAGCTGCCGCGCTTTCGCGGCTTTCGGAATGGTGGCCATGGCTAGCCCTTTCTGTGCCGACCGACGAAGTCGAGGTAGGTCCGGTTGAATTCGGCCGGGTGTTCCCAGACGCAGCCGTGACCACCCTTGGTCGTGGCCCACTCCGAGCCCGGGATGCCCTCGTGGATCCGCCGCGACAGCGAGACGGGGATGAGGATGTCCTCCTCGCCGGCCAGCACGAGGGCCGGCGTGGTGATCTCGCCGAGGCGGCTGACGGTGTCGTGTCCCTGGATCACCGCGAGCTGGGCCAGGTAGGCGTGGACCGGCTGGTCCAGGTAGCGCATCGCGGTCTCGAACTCCTCGAGCTCGGCCGTCCTGGCCTCGAAGAACGGCACCGTGAACGCCCACAGGGTGACGTCCCGCATGACGAAGGGGACGCCCAGCACGGGCGCCATGTCGGCCCACATCGCGAACATCCGGGAGCAGAAGGGCCCGGGGGCCGCGTAGGTGCAGGCGAAGGTGACCGAGAGCAGGTCACCGGGGTAGGCCAGCGCGTACTCCTGGGCAATCATCCCGCCCATCGACACGCCCATCAGGTGGAAATCGGTGATGCCCAGCGAGTCGGCCAGGGCCTTCGCGTCGTCGGCGAGCATCCGGCTCGAGTAGGGCCCGGCCGGCTTGGAGCTCGCCCCGATCCCGCGGTTGTCGAACCGCAGGACGCGGTAGCCCGCGGCCAGGAAGTCGTCCATCTGGAGCACCCAGGTCCGGTGGTCGTCGGCGAGACCGTTGACGAGGACGATGGTCTCCTCGCCGTCGCCTTCCAGCGTGTAAGTCAGCTCGATGTCATTGACCCTGGCTACGGGCATCGGTTTCCCCTCCGGATCGAAGGTGCAGGCGGGCACGCAATTCGGCGAGCGTGTCGTCGGTGAGCGAGAAGTGGCTGTCGGCCAGGCGGGCGGCGCGGGCCGGATCCCCGGCGATGACCGCCTCGGCGAGCGTGGGATGCTGCCGCAGCGCCCGCCGGCGCATCTCGGGCGTGTACGGTTCGGCGTCGAAGCCCAGGCCGACTTCCCGGCGGATCCGCGCGGACAGGTCGACGAGGCGGGAGTTGTGCGTGGCGCGGGCGATCGCCTGGTGCAGCGCGTGGTCCGCCAGACGGCGGGCGTCCCGGCCGGCGGCGTGCGCGTACTCGCTGACCGCCCGCCGGATCGTGTCGATGTCCGCGTCGGACCGCCGTTCGGCCGCGGTCCGCGCGATCTGCTGCTCGATGAGCCGCCGGTAGTCCAGCAGCTCGGTGAGCTGGTCCCAGGCTGGGTCGAGGGTGCGCTTGATCATCTCGTCGGAGCCCGGGCCCGCGCCGGTCTGGATGAAGGTGCCGCCGCCGCGGCCGCGCCTGGTGGTCACGTAGCCCGCGGCCTGCAGCCGCTGCAGCGCCTCGCGCACCGTGGTCCGGCTCACCTCCAGCGTGGCGGAGAGCTCTCGCTCGGTGGGCAGCCTCTGGCCGGGCTCGAACTCGCCGAGCGCGATGGCGGTGACCAGGCGCTCGGCGATCCGCTCGCCCGCGGTGCGCATCGGCACCGGGGCCAGCAGGGCGCCGAAGGGTTCGGCCGCGGGGGCGGGCTCGGTCATCGCAAGCCCCCCGAGATGAAAAAGCCTGCGATGAACCGCGCCATGGTCCGCGCCCCGGACACGATGCTGGCCAGGTCCACGGCCTCGTCGGTCCCGTGGATGTTGCGGGACCGCGGGCCGTAGGCGACCGCGGGCACGCCGAACTGGTTGAGGTAGTACCGCGCGTCCGTGGTGCTGCCCAGCACCGTCCGCGGGGGCGGTTCGCCGTGGGCGTCGGCGTGCGCCGCGGCCAGCGCGGTCACCAGCGGGTGGTCCTGGTCGATCAGGTAGCCCTCGGCCCGCAATCCGTTCGGCCGCACCGACGGCGGACGGCTGGCCAGCCAGGGGTCGTCCGCGGCCGCGCCGAGCACTGCGGAGCGCACCCGGTCGAGGGCCTCACCTGGCGTCCAGCGCCGGGGGAAGCCGACCCGGACCCCTATCCGGGCCCGGGCGGGCACGCTGGAAGGCCAGTCCTCCGCGGTGACCGTGCCGACGTTCACGTTGCAGGGCCGGCGCCGCGGCCGGTGAGCCAGCCGCCCGCCCGGGCCGGCGTGAACGGATCGCCGGCCCACCGGCCCGACTCGGCCGGGACCACGTCCACGTGCCCGTTGAGCAGCAGCGAAGGCGATCCCGCCCGGGTTGATCCGGCCCAGTACGTTCGGGCGGCCCGAGTAGGAGGCCTGCGCCACGCCGCCGGGCGGCCACGCCGCGGTCTCGGGCGGGA
>WNGL01009359.1_pt1 | contig 22364 bp, 25 predicted proteins | sample 5400591 | NCBI WGS metagenome assembly WNGL01 (sample SAMN13153377, study PRJNA577476) | soil metagenome | isolation source: 80 cm soil or saprolite under Garry oak tree replicate 1 | place: USA:California | collected 2016-06-15 | reverse complement strand
GTGCTTCAGCGCGGTGCGCAGCGACGAGCGTTGGGCGCGGTTGCGGATGGTGCGCGTGCGCGCCTGGCGCATCGCTTTCTTCGCGGATTTGATCTTCGGCATGGCGCGGAAAGTAGACGGTAAGTTGCGTCGGGTCAAGACTATACATATCTTTGGCGGTCGCTTACCCGAGCAACGCTATCTCGTTCGAGTTCTTCGTCTGGGCCCCGGTGTTGCTGTTCTCGATGATCGCCCACGAATATGCCCACGCCGAGGCCGCCTACCGGCAGGGTGACTCCACCGCCTACATGCTCGGGCGGCTGACGTTCAATCCGCTCAAGCACATCGATCCGTTTATGACGGTGATCCTGCCGTTAGTGCTGTGGTTCGGATCGCACGGCACCTACACCTTCGGCGGCGCGAAGCCGGTGCCGGTGAACCCCCGCAATTACCGGCAGTACGTCAGGGGGGACGTCATCGTCTCGCTCGCGGGCATTGTCGTCAATCTCGTGTTGTTCCTGATTTTCACGGCGCTGTTTGCGACCGTCGGCACGATCGCCGAAGCGTTACCGGCGCTCGGCCCGACCCTCGAGATTCTCCAGCGCATGATGTACTACGGCATGTGGCTCAATCTCGTGCTCGCGTTTTTCAATCTGATTCCGATCCCGCCGCTTGATGGCAGCCACGTCTTCTATCATCTGTTACCGCCCGGCGCCGGCATGCAGTACCGGCAGCTGCAGCGCTTCGGCTTCCTGCCGATCATGCTCGTCAGCTTCGTGTTGCCGGGGGTGATTCAGTTCTTCCTCTGGCCCGCGGTGAAGCTGATGCGCGTTGCCCTGACCATGGTGATTCCGGTCGCGTTGCCGCACGGGCTGCCCTCATGACGGGTACGCCTATCCTTCGCGATCCCGGCAACAGCGGCTTTATCGTCGAGCTGGAGAAGTTCTCCGGTCCGCTCGACCTGCTGCTGCATCTCATCCGCGAAGACGAAGTCGACATCACCGATCTGCCCATCGCCAAGATCGCCGACCAGTTCCTCTCAGTGATCAACGAGCTCGGACTCAACCAGGCCGCCGATTATCTCGAAATGGCCGCGCGCCTCTTGCGCATCAAGGCGCAGCTGCTGCTGCCGCGCCGGCTCGGCGATGACGAATGGGAAGATCCGCGGGCCGAGCTGGTCCGCCGGCTGCTGGAATACCAGCAGATCCGTGAGCTCGTGGACTGGCTGGGACATGCCGCGGACGTTCGCGCTGAGCGTCTTGGCCGCGGCTATGAGGCACCGCCGCCGGATGCGCCGCCCGCACCGCTCCAGATCGACCTCAACGATCTGCTCGCCGCCGCAGAGCGCGTCATCGCGCTCATCCCAGAACCGATGCTCCACCGCGTGGTGCCGCGCCCGCTCGACGTCGAAGGGGCGACCGCCCGGATCAACGCGCTCCTGGCGGCGCGGGAGCAGTTCGGCTGGTCCGACATCGTGGGCCGGGGCGCCACGATCGTCGACGTACTGTCGGCGTTCATCGCCCTCCTCGAGCTGGCCAAGCGCAGCGCGCTGACGCTCTCGCAACCCGAACCCTTCGGCCCCATAGTCATCACCCGTGCGGCCCAACAGCCCCCTCGCGAAGCTGCTTGAAGCCGCGCTGTTTGCGGCGTCGCGCCCGCTGACGCTCGAAGAGCTCGCGTCGCTCGACCAGGGCGCGGGAGAAATCGCAGTGCGTGCTGCCATCGACGAAATCCGATCGATGTACGGTGAGGAGCACGGCGTCGAGCTCGTCGAGATCGCGGAGGGGTGGCAGTTCCTTACGCGCCGCGAATACGCCGAGACCATCGAGCGTGCGCAGTTTGCGCTGCGGCCGCGCCGTTTGTCACCGGCCGCGCTCGAAACGCTGGCGATCATTGCCTATCGCCAGCCGGTGGGGCGGCTGGAGGTGGACGAGATCCGCGGCGTGGACTCGGGGGCGGTCATCGACAAGCTGCTCGAGCGCGGTCTCATCGAGGTCGTGACGCGCGGCGCAGGTCTGGGCCGCCCGCTGCTGTATGGCACCACGCCCTCATTCCTGGAGATTCTCGGCTTGAAGAACCTGGAGGATTTGCCGCGGCTCGAAGAGCTGACCGTGGCCCTCCGGCGTCCCACCCCCGTCGACGAGCCCGAATGACCCTCATGCGCCTGCAGCGCGCCCTGGCGCGCGCGGGCGTCGCGTCACGCCGCAAGGCGGAAGACTTGATCCGCGCCGGTCGCGTGCGCGTGGACGGTGCACCGGCGACGATCGGGATGAGCGTCGATCCAGGCGCGCAGAAAATCACGGTCGACGGCCGTGCGGTACGGAGCGCGACGCGCACCGCCTGGCTCGCGCTCAATAAGCCGATCGGCTACGTGGTCAGCCGCTCCGACCCTGAGGGGCGCCGCACCGTCTTCGGGTTGCTCCCGAAGATTCCCGGCCTCACGTACGTTGGACGGCTGGACGTGATGACCTCAGGGCTGCTGCTCCTGACGACGGATGGAACCGCGGCGCACCGGCTCATGCATCCACGCTACGAAGTGCCGCGCACGTATTGGCTCGCGGTGCACGGCGCCGCGGGGGGCGGGGGGACGGACGCGATTCGACAGGCGCTGGCGCAACGCATCGTGATCGAAGGGCGCGCGGTGCGTATCCTCACCTCCCGTGTTCGCCCGGCAGGCAAGTCAGTCGAGATCGAGCTGACACTCGCCGAGGGCCGGCAGCGGATTGTGCGCCGCATCGCGGAAGCGTTGGGTCTCAAGGTCGAATGGTTGCATCGTGTGGCCTATGGCCCGGTCCGCCTCGGGAAGCTGGCGGAGGGTCATTGGCGCGAGCTCACCCGGCAAGAGATCGGAGCGATCGAGCGACTGCATGAATCTCGCTGACCGGACGGTAATGTTGCTGGGCGGGAGTGGCCTCGTCGGCTACGCCGTCGCGCGCCGGGTGCTGGCGGCGACACCGCCGCCTCGCCGTCTGCTCGCCACGGACGCTGCGCTGCGGCAACAGATTATCTCGGTCGGGTTGCCGATCGTGGCGCCGGACGGCAAGACTCTCTACCGTGGCAGTAGTGTCGTCGTGGCACCAGAGGCGGGCCGGGGCGGCGGGGGCGGCTGGGGCGGCGGGGCCGGTGATCTGCTGAGTGCCGCGCCGCGCGGGTGGGTCGACCTGCGTCCCGAGCAGTTTGGCGTGTGGATTAAACGGGCGGGCGCGATGGTGCAGCACGCGGACGCGCGCGCCGCCGGACCCCAAAGCTCCGGCAGCGACGTGGAGTGGAACGCGATCGAGCCTGATGATCCGATCGAGCCCTCGCGCTTCGCAACATGGGTGTTTACGGTCGAGGACAAGGGGACGCGTATCAAGCGCTGATGGCGATTGACACGGGAGCAGTGGACCGCGCGCTCGGCGCGATCGGCACGACGTTCCGGCTGACGCGCCTGTATCCGCCGTCGCACCCGGCGGTGCTGGAAGCCATGCGCCAGATCAGCTCCTGCTTGCCGGCGCTCGCCGCGCTCGGGACGGTCGAATGGAAGATCGGCGCGACGGGACTGCACTGGCACGGCCAACACCTGCTGCCACGCAACACCCAGGTGGCTGAGATCGCGGGACTCTTGTTCGCGCGCGGCGTGCGCGCGATTCAGATCAATCCCGGCGTCACCGCGGAGCAGTGGCTCGGGCTGTTCGGCGTCGCCGTCGGCACCGTCGCGCCTGACGACGCGATCCTGGGCCGCATCGCCGTGTTGCTGGGACGTCGCGCGAGCCAGCGGCTGTCGGCGTCGCGCGTGCTCGGTGAAGCGCCACCAGCCGCAGCTCCACCGGCTGCACCGCCTCCGCAACCTTCCCCCGCACCTCCAGAACCTCCACCAACGGTCGTCCCATCGGCGCCCGTCTTCGTCGCCGCCGCGCCGCCGCTGCGGTCCGAAACGGTGGCGCCGGCGCGACAGACCGGGGCGTTCCGGCCGGATGTGCTGCCGGCCGATGTAGAAGCACGACGTGCGGTTATCGCGTTGCAAGCTGCCTCACGGCCGGAAGATCAGCGCACAATCATCGAGAAACTGCGACGTCTCACCCCGGACGTGATTGCATTACGCGACATTGGTGCGGTAGCCGAAGTCGTTGCCGGACTCGACCGGTCACTTAGCAAGATTCAGGATCCCGAGATTCAGGAAGCCATCGGGGAGGTGGCGGGAGCGCTTGCGGACGAAGCTATTGTGGAGCGTATGGTGACGCGGCTGGGCGAGCCCCGGGTCCCGCCTGCCGAGCGCGCGCATCTCGTGAACGCGGTCGGCGCGCTGGGCGCCGTCTCCGCCGGTCTCGTGGTGGACGCGTACCTGCACGCGGCGCCGGAGCTGCGGGAAGCGTATCGCGCCGCCGTGCGCGCGGCCGGCGAGCGCAGCATAGAGCTTTTGCAGAGCCGCATTGCGAGCAAAGTTCCCGAGGTGGTCGCGGCGGCGGCGGAGTTCTTAGGGTTGAGCGGGAGCCCGGCGGTCACCGAATCGCTCGTCGGACTGACGCGGCACGCCGATGAGCGCGTGCGCGAAGCGGCGCTGCTTGGTCTGGCCGAGCTGGGAGGGTGGGAGATCGCGCGACCCGCGATGCCCGCGCTGAAAGACGAATCGGTGCTGGTCCGCACCGCCGCGGCGCGCGCGATTGCGGCTGCCGGCGACGTGGGGGCGACGACGGTGCTGGTGCGCCGTTTGGAGCAGGAAAAGGACGAAGGGGTATTGGCTGCGTTGCTGAAGGCGATCGGCCAGCTCGGCGCCAAGGAGGCGCTGGAAGTGCTGGCGAAGTACGCCGAGCCCGGTGGAAGACCACGCCGCACGCCGTTCGTGCGCGCGGCCGCGATCGAAGGACTGGCGCGACTGGATCGAATGGAGGCAAAAGCGTTGCTCGAGCTCTACGCGCGGGACAAGGAACCGACGGTGAAGCGCGCCGCGGAGGCGTCGCTCCGATGACTACACGCACGGCAAAAACGACCGACGCGGTGTTGGCGCAGACTATCACGCGCGAAGTCGCGAAGCGCGTGGTGGGGCAGGAGGTCATGGTGGAGCGGCTGCTGATCGGGCTGCTCACCGGGGGACACATTCTACTCGAGGGCGTGCCGGGTCTGGCCAAGACGCTGGCGGTGCGAACGGTCGCCGAATGCCTGCGCATCAGCTTCTCCCGGATTCAGTTCACGCCCGATCTGCTGCCGGCGGACGTGATCGGCACGATGGTGTTCGATCAGCGCTCGCAGGAGTTCTATCCTAAGAAGGGTCCGCTCTTTGCCAACCTCGTGCTCGCCGACGAAATCAATCGCGCGCCTGCGAAGGTGCAGTCGGCGCTGCTCGAGGCGATGCAGGAGAAACAGGTCACGATCGGCGGCGAGACCTTCTACCTCGGCGAGCCGTTCCTTGTGCTCGCGACGCAAAACCCGATCGAGCACGAAGGGACGTATCCACTCCCGGAAGCGCAGCTCGACCGCTTCATGCTGAAGGTGCGTGTCGGCTATCCGACGCGCGACGCCGAGAAGGAGATCGTCGGCAGGATGGCATCGGGACGGCCCATCGAAGTCCAGCGGATTGCGGAGGCGGAGGACATCCTCGCGGCGCGGAGCGCGATCGCTGAGCTGTTCATGGATCAGAAGGTGGTCGACTACATCGTGGATGCCGTGCGGGCCACGCGCGAGCCGCAGGCCGTCGGCTTGCCCGAGCTCAAGCCGCTGATCGCGTTCGGGGCGTCGCCGCGCGCCTCCATCTACCTCGCCCAGGCTGCCCGCGCGCACGCCTATCTCCGCGGGCGCGCGTTCGTCGTGCCGGAAGACGTGAAGGCGATGGCCTTCGACGTGCTGCGGCATCGCGTGCTGCTCACCTTCGAGGCCGAAGCGGAAGACATGACCGCCGACCAGGTCATCGCGAAGATCCTGGAGGCCGTGGGAGTGCCGTGACATTCGAGGGCAAGGATCGTCGGCGCGGCGGGACTCCAGCCCACCGGGTGCGCCGGCGGGCCGTGACCGCGGAAGTTTTGCGGCACGTCAAGGGGATCGAGCTTCGCGCCCGCAGCCTGGTCAATACGCTGTTCACGGGCGAATACCGGTCGGTCTTCCGTGGTCAGGGCATCGAGTTCGCGGAGGTCCGCGCCTACCAGCAGGGCGACGACTTCCGGGCAATCGACTGGAACGTCTCCGCACGGATGGGACATCCCTTCGTCAAGACGTTCATGGAGGAGCGCGAGCTCACACTCCTGCTCGTGGTGGACCAGTCCGGTTCGCTGCATTTCGGACGCCCCTACACGAAAGCCGGCCTGGCAGTAGAGGTCGCCGCGGTGTTGGCGCTCGCCGCCGCGCGACACAACGACCGCGTCGGCGCGCTGCTCTTCGCCGACGCACCGGAATACGTGGTGCGACCCGCGAAGGGCCGCGCGCACGCGCTCCGGGTCATCCGCGACCTCGTGGCGTTCGCTCCACGCGGTCGGGGCACGAACCTCGGTGGGGCGCTGACGTATGCGGCGAAGTTGCTGCGGCACCGGGCGATCATCGTCGTCCTCTCGGACTTCAGGGCGGCAGAGTGGGAAGTCCCGCTCAGTCAACTCGCCGCGCGCCACGAAGTGGTGGCGATCACCATCGACGATCCGCGCGAGTACGATCTCCCGGACGCGGGGTGGGTCGAGCTCGAAGACGCGGAGACGGGGCAACGCTTGCTCGTGGACACGAGCCACGCGCCGACGCGGACGCGGATTCGCGTCGCGGCTGAAGGGATGCAGCAGGAGCGCAGCCGGAAGCTCGTGCAGGCCGGGGTGGATCGGGTCTCGCTCTCCACGACCGTCCCGTACGGTGTGCCGCTGCGGCGTGCCTTCGCTGAGCGCGCAAAGCGCTTGAGCCGATGATCGCTCTGACCCTCGTCGTGCTGCTGCTGCAAGGCGATGGCTGGACCGCCTCGCCGAGCCGGACGACGGTCGGTGATACGATCCGGCTCGAGCGCACATTGCCCGCGCCCGCCGGTTGGCGCGTGCGCACGGCCAAGCTCGCCTCCAGCATGGTTGCCGAGCCGCTCGGCGATCCGGTGGTGGTCGCCACGGCTGCCGGCTACTGGGTCGTGCGCTATACGGTGGTGGCGTGGAGGCCGGGCGAGATCACGCTCGACATGCCGCCGATCTGGCGACTGGGTCCTGATGGTACGGCGGACTCCCTGCCGGGCGGTACGGCCGCGTTCCATATCGCGAGTGTGATCCCGGACAGCGTGAAGGCGCCCGCGCCGCAACCCGCCGTCGGACCGCTCCGGCTTGCGCGAACCAGCCCGATTCCCGCTTTTGTGGGGGTGATTGTCGCCGGCGGTGCGCTGCTGCTCCTGATTGTCTGGCGACGCCGCGGCCCACGCGTCATCGCGACCAGTGCCCTAGCGGGGCTCGTGGTCGATGGGGAGGTCCCGGACACGCGCTGGCTCTCTGCCGGTGAGCCGAAGGCGGTGGCGGCGCGCGCGACCCAGCGTCTGCGGCGAGCGGTGGCGCGCGCGATTCCCGATGCGCACGAGGCGCTCAGCACGACGGAATGCTTGGAAGCCGTCGAACGGGCCCGGCCGAACGCGCCGCTGCGCGACCTGCGTGAGCTGCTGCAGGCGCTCGATCAGGTCGCGTTTGCGACGGCCCACGGAGTGGACATCGCGCCACTCGCCGCGCGCGCCCGTGCCCTCGCGCGCGAATTCGGCTCGAACGGATCGTCGGCATGAGCTTCGGACGGCCGCTGCTGCTGTTGCTGCTCGCGGCGCTCCCGCTGTGGTGGTGGTGGCGGCGCCGGCGGCTCGCGAAGCTCGCGGGCGCGCCGATGAGCGATGTCCGGCCGGCGTTCGGACCGGTGGAGCGGTTGTGGATCGCTCGCCTGCCCGTCTCGCTGCGATCGCTCTGCCTCGCCGCGTGGATCGTCGCCGCGGCCGGTCTGCGTCTCGGCTCGGCGCGCGCGGAGCTGCGCAGCGAGGGGATCTCGATCGTGCTGGCGGTCGATATCTCCAGCAGCATGCTGGCGGAAGACTTCTCGCCCGCCAACCGGCTCGATGTCGCGCGGCGCACGGCGACCGAATTCGTGCGCGCGCGGTCGTCGGATCGGATCGGGCTCGTCGCTTTTGCCGGGCAGGCGTTGACGCAGGTGCCCATCACGACGGATTACGAGGTGCTGGAGGAAGCGATTCGTCAGCTGCGCGTGGGCATTCTCGAGGATGGGACGGCGATCGGCACCGCGATCGCCACGAGCGCGAACCGGTTACGCCGCGCCCCGGGGAAGAGCAAGGTCGTGGTGCTGCTCACGGATGGGGAGAACAACAAGGGCACGGTCGATCCGCGCACCGCGGCGCAGGCCGCGGCGGCATTCGGCATCAAGATCTACACGATTGGCGTCGGCACGCAGGGTGAGGCGCCCGTGCCGACGGGGCAGGGGCCGCTCGGTCTGCGGTATGAGACGATGCCGGTGAAAATCGACGAGCAGCTGCTCGATGAAGTCGCGCACACGACCGGCGGCCGCTATTTCCGCGCGACCGACGCGGCGTCGCTCTCGAACATTTTCAGCGAGATCAATCGCCTCGAGAAGACGCCGGTGCAGCATCTCGTCTACCATCGCTACGAGGAAGCCTATCGCTGGCCGCTCGGCATTGGGCTGCTGGCGCTTGCGCTCGAGCTGGTGCTCGCCGGCACCTTCGCGGTGCGGGTCCCGTGATCACGTTCGACGCGCCGGTCGTCGTGGCACTCGCCCCCGTGGTCGCCGCCGCGGTGTGGTCGGCGGGGGCCTGGGCGCGCCGCATACGGCTGCGGCGCGCGGCGGCCTGGTCGGAGGCAACGGCCCGCATCGCGCGCTCGGCGGGTCAATTCGGCGCTCCCGCCCTGGGCCTGGCCGCGGGGCTCGCCGCCGTCGCCCTGTCGGGACCACGTTGGGGCGAAGAGCGGATCGTCACCGAGACGCGCGGGCTCAACCTCGTGCTCGCGATCGACATTTCGCGCTCGATGCTGGCGGAAGACGTCAAGCCCAGCCGCTTGCGGCGGGCGCTGCGCGAGGCGCGCCGCCTCGTGCAGGACCTCGACGGCGATCGCCTTGGGCTCTCCGCCTTCGCGGGCACAAGCTACATCCTCTCGCCCCTGTCGGTCGATGGCTCGGCATTGACACTGTATCTCGATGCCCTGGATCCGGATGTCGCGTCCGAAGGCGGGACGTCGCTGGCACCGGCGCTGGCTCAGGGGATCGATCTCCTGCATGCCAGTCCCGAAATCGCCGATCGCGTGCTCGTGCTGTTTACCGATGGCGAAGCGCACGACTCGCTGGAGCAGGCGGTTCAGGAAGCGCGCCGGCTCGCGGGACTCGGCATTCATTTGATCCTGGTGGCGGAAGGCGGAAAGCAGCCGACGAAAATCCCGGTGCGCGACGATCGGGGCACGCTGGTCTCGTGGCAGCAGGACGAATCCGGGAATCAGATCCTCACGAGCCGGCGCGACGATGTGCTGGGTGCGATCGCGGACGCGGCGCAGGGAACGATTGTCGCGGCGGAGCTGCCGGATCAGGCCGGTGCTGTGCGTGATCTCGTCGCCTCGTACAAGCGGGCCACGGCGACTGAGAGTCGCACGCAACACGGCCGGCCGCGCGCCTGGATTCCACTGCTCCTGGCCGGTCTGGTGCTGGCTGCCCAGACGTTCACCCGACGCACCGCCGCGCTGATTGGTCTGTTGCTGTGCGTCGTGCCTGCGCTGCACGCGCAGCGGCCGCGCTCACCCGCCGAGAAAGCGTGGGACAAGGGGGACTCGCGCGCCGCGGCCGCGGCGTACTTGGCCGAGCTGAAGTCACACGGGGACGATGACACGGCATGGTACAACACCGGCACCGCGGCACTCGCCGCGGGCGATCCGGCGCTGGCGCGCGCGGCGCTTGCCCGGGCGGCCTCCTCACTCGATCCCGACCTGCGGTTCCGGGCGCTGTACAATCTTGGTCTCCTCGGGTTGCGCGAAGCGAAGGCGGACAGCGTCAATCGCGAGGCGCATCTGGCGGACGCCGAGCGTGCCTATCGCGAGGCGTTACTGCTGCAGCCGCACCACATCCGCGCCAAATGGAACCTCGAGCTCGTCAATCGGCTGCGTGGCGGCGGCGGACAGAACACGCCCAATCCTCCACCTCCGCCGTCTGGTGGTGGGGGAGGCGGAGCGGCCCAACCGCCGCCACCGCCGCCGCGTGGCGGAAGCGGCATGAGCGAGTCGCAAGCGGATCAGGTGCTGCAGTCGATCGGGCAGGAAGAGCTGCGCACGCGGCGTGATCGCACCGGTCGCACGCGGCGCGCCGCGCCCGCGGGAGTGAAGGACTGGTGACGCTTTCGCTGGTCGCTGTCCTGGCCCTTTTACAAGGGGCCGAAGTCACCGCCAGCGTCGATCGCACGCAGCTGCGCGTCGGCGAAGAACTGACGCTGACGGTGCGCGCGCGCACGCGCTCCGCCGATGCCGTCGAGATCGTGCTTCCTTCAATGAACGGATTCGCAATCGTGGGCTCCCGCGATATGACGGAAGTCGCGATCAACGGCGCCTCCGGATCTACGCGGACGACCGTCCGCGAGCTGCAGCTGCGTGCGCAGCAGCCTGGCGCGCTTCTCATCGGTCCGGTGCGGGCGCGGCAAGGGGGCAGCATCGTATCGACCGATCCGATTCTCGTCACCGTGGACAGTGCCGCCGATCGCACCGCGCTGACGCTGAGCCCGCTGGCCCGCTCGTTGCTCGAAACCACGCGCGCGCCCGTCTCGCGGCGCGCCGATCGCGTCGCGCTCACCATGCTCGTGCCGAGCGACACGGTGTTCGCCGGTCAGCAGGTCGATGTGATTGCCGCTGCCTGGATCCCACGTGACTTGGGTCAGCGCATGCGCCGCCCGCCCTTCCTGACGCTCGTCACGCCGGAAGGCGTATGGGCATATCCGGCCGCCACCTCATCTGGCGTTGCGCTCTCACGACAGGTGAGCGGTCGCTGGCTGGATCTGTTCATTGCACATCAGGTCGTGTTCCCACTTACGCCTGGCCGATTGATTATCCCGCCGGCCTCCGTCGAATACGCGCTTCCCGTGACGTTCTCGTTCTTCAGTCGTGAGGAGCGGTACGCGCTTGGCCCGAGCCCGCGCTGCGCTGGCCCACCGGGTTTCGTGTCTACCCGGCGCAGACCGAGGTCCGTGTCGCGCCGGTGGCTGGGCGGGTCGCCGGTGGCAAGACATTCCACTTCCTGGCCGTGCCGGATTCCGCCGGCAACTTCAAGTTGCCCGAAGTGCGGTACCCCTACTTCAATGCCACAACCGGGCGCTACGAGACGGCGACATCGTCGCCCCAAGCGCTCGCCGTGGCGCCTGGGGCCGAGCCGCGTGCCGCGCGGGTGCTTCCACCGCTGCTGCCGGCCCGCGGCGAGCTTTCCAGCGAACGCCTGGGCCGGCGCCTCGGGTGGGAAGGCTGGCTACTGGTGCTGTTTGTGCCGCCGCTGTTCGCGTGGATGGTGCGGCGCCGCTCGCGGGCAGGCACGCCGTCCATCGCGACTGTCGGACCGGAGTTGACGCCGCTGGGTCGCGTTGAGCGTGAGTTTCTTGCGGTGCTCGCGAGTCATGTCTCAGATCCGTTCGCGCGCGATGGGGATGGCTTGGCGCAAGCGTTACGCGCCGCCGGCGTCGATAGCGCCGTTGCCGATCACGTCAAACGGCTGCGCGACCGGCTGCGTGCCGCGCGTTATGGGCCTCGTGGCTTAGGCGACGCGGCCGAGCTCGCGGCCGAGATCCAACAGGTGCTGCGCGTCCTGGGCGCGGACGGACCAACGGGGGGTGGGACCAGGCGACCGCACCCGCTCGTGACTACGGGGCTGCTGCTGCTGCTGGTTTTCGTTCCACGGGTCGAATCGCAGCAGACCGCCAGCGCGGAAGCATTATTCGAGGCCGGGGCCCTGCGGGCCGCGGCCGACTCGTTCGCCGCGCGCGCCACGCGCGACCCGCGCGATCCAGCGCACTGGTACAATCTCGGCGCCACGCTGTATCGCGCGGGGGCGGACGGCAAGGCCACGGCGGCATGGATTCGTGCGGCGCGACTGGCGCCGCGTAATGAGGCGATTCGCCGAGCGCTGCGGCTGCTGCCGGCACCGGATCCTGTGACCGAACAGCTCCTCCGCGTCGGCTGGGCCACACCGATCGAATGGGGATTTCTGGGCGCGGCGAGTTGGGTGGTTCTGTGGCTCGCCGTCGCCGCGGGTGCCCGCCGCCGCGTGCCGCTCGTGCTGATCGGCGCCGTCGCAGCGGCGGCCACGGTCCTCGGGGCGATAGAGTGGCAGCGGCGAAATCGGCCTGTCGCCGTGGTGGCCGTGGACGCGGCGCCGGTCCGAGCAGCGCCGTACGGTGCGGCGAGCGCCGCGGCGACAGTCCCGGCCGGTGGTGCGTTCCTCGTGGACCGGAGCTATGGTCCCTGGCGGGAAGTGTATCGCTCGGACGGAATTCACGGGTGGGTGCTCGGAGAGGAAATCATCGGATTGTGAGCGTCGTCGCCCGCGCGCGCGTCCAGTTGCTGGCAGGGCACGTTGCGGATCAGATCGCGGCTGGCGAAGTCGTCGAGCGCCCCGCATCTGTGGTCAAGGAGCTGGTCGAGAACGCGCTCGATGCCGGCGCGCAGGCGGTGCGCGTGGACCTGGAGGACGGCGGCAAGACGCTGATTCGCGTCAGCGACGACGGCGCGGGCATGGACCGCGAGGACGCGCGGCTCGCGCTGCAGCGCCACGCCACCAGCAACGCCACCAGCAAGATCCGAACGGCGACCGATCTGATCGGCGTGGCGACGTTCGGCTTCCGCGGCGAGGCGCTTCCGGCCATCGCCTCCGTCTCGCGCGTCGAGCTGGAAACGAGCAACGACGCCGAAGGCGGAGCGACGCGCCTCCGGTTGATCGGCGGCAAGCTGGATGGCGAAGACGAATCCGCGCGCCAGCGGGGCACGACCGTCACGGTCCGCGGCCTGTTCTACAACACACCCGCGCGGCGAAAATTCTTGCGCGCCACCGCGACCGAGACCCGCGCCGCAGTCGAGGCGCTCACCGTGCTCGCCCTGACGCGCCCCGACGTCGCGTACTCGCTGACGAGCGACGGTCGCGTCTTGCTCGACTGCGCGACCCGTTCACCTTGCGGGCGGCGGAAGCAGGCTATCGCTCGACGATTGCGCCGGGTGACCGGCCCTCGCTGCTGCTGTTTCTCGATCTGCCGGGCGACGCGGTGGATGTGAACGTGCATCCCGCAAAGCTCGAGGCCCGGTTTCGGGACAAGTTTTTTGTTGAAAGGGTGGTTGAGGAGGCGGTGAAAGAAGCGTTGGCACCTTTGGAGGCGGCGTTCCCGCTGGGCGGGGTTCGGGGCTCGGGGCTAGGGGCTGGGGAATTCGCAGGCGGGATCAGTGTGCCGCTCGAGCTCTTTTCCGCCGGAGCCCTAGGCCCGAGCCCCGAGCCCCGAACCCCGCCTCTGCTTCAAGTTTTCGATACCTACATCCTCTTCCAGACCGACGGCGGCTCGATGCGATCGAGGCGCATCGCGAGCTGCTCGCGCGCATCGGGTACGAAATCGAGCCGTTCTCCGGCCGCAGCATCGTCGTCCACACGGCGCCGAATCCCCACCCGCGCTTCGAAGCCGCGCGCTGCTTGCAGGAGCTCGTCGCTGATCTCGCCGGCGGCCGGTTTGGCGGCTGGCAGAATCGTTTGGAACGCTTTGCAGCGACGTACGCGTGCCGCGCGGCCATCAAAGCGGGCCAGACCCTCGACGTCGACGAGATGCGCCAACTGATCGTCCGGCTGCTTGCGGCGACGCTCCCCGCGCATGACGTGCATGGAAGGCCTTCCTTGGTGCAGCTCCCCAAAGAGGAACTGGAACGCAGGTTTGGTCGGTCCTGACTCCCGACTCCTGACTCCTGTCGTTGTCGGCCCCACCGGCGTCGGCAAGACGGCCGTTGCCGTCGCGCTCGCATCGCTCACGCCAATCACCGTCATCTCCGCCGACGCCCGCCAGGTCTATCGCGGCCTCGATATCGGTACCGCAAAGCCCGATCGCGCGACGCGAGCGCGCGTTCCGCACCGCGGACTCGATCTGATACCTCCGGGAGAGCGTTACAGCGCAGGACGATTCGCGCGCGACGCCGCGGGATGGATCGCCGAGGCCCGCGCCGCTGGACGCGGGCCGGTCGTCGTGGGTGGAACTGGCCTGTACATCCGCGCGTTGGCGGACGGACTGTTCCGCGAGCCCCCGTTCGATCCCGCGCGGCGCGAGCAGCTGCGTCGGTGGACCGAATCGCTCGATGCCGGCGACCTGGCCCGCTGGGCTGGCCGCCTCGATGCCAAGTTTCTCGGCGGGGGCCGCCAGCGGGCGGCGCGCGCCATCGAGGTGGCGCTGCTGACAGGGCACGCGCTCTCGTGGTGGCAACGCGAAGCGCGCGAGAGCGGGACCCTGCATCCCTGGTACATTCACCTCACCGTGCCGCGCGAGGTGCTGCACCGCCGGCTGGCGGCGCGAGTGGATGACATGGTGCGAGCCGGTCTTGTGTCTGAGGTGCAGGGCGCGCTTGCCGCGGGCATCGCACAGGATGCGCCGGGACTCGATGGGATCGGGTATCGGGAGGTCGTGGCGATGCTGAATGGTGAGCTGGCCGAGAACGAATTGCGCGACGCGATTCAGGTCTCCACGCGACGGTACGCGAAACGGCAGGAGACGTGGCTTCGAAACCAACTTCGAGGGGACGAGGGACGGGGGAAGGGGGACGGGGTGTGGATGCTGGATGCCACCGAGTCGCCCGACACGTTAGCCACTAGGATTCTCGCGCGTTGGCATACCCTTCCCCCGTCCCCCGTCCCCCTTCCCGGTTTATGAGAATCGGCATCACCTGTTATCCGACGTACGGCGGATCGGGCGCCGTCGCGACCGAGCTGGGGCTCGAGCTCGCGCGACGCGGCCACGACATTCACTTCGTCTCCTACGCGAGCCCATTCCGCCTGCGTGGTTTTGCCGAGCGAGTGACCTTTCATGAAGTCACGCAGCTCGAGTATCCGCTGTTCGAGCAGTCGTCCCCCTATGCGCTGGCACTCGCGGTCAAACAACACGAAGTCGCCAAGCGCGAGCAGCTCGATCTGATGCACGTCCATTATGCGATCCCGCACGCCGCGACCGCCTGGCTCGCGAAACAGATGCTCGAGCACGAAGGCTTGAATCTCAAGATCGTCACGACACTGCACGGCACGGACATCACCCTGGTCGGCCAGGATCCCTCCTACTACACCCTCACCAAATTCTCCATCGAGCAGTCCGACGCCGTGACCGCCGTGTCGGCGTATCTGCGCGAGGAAACGTATCGCGCCTTCGGCTGCGGCGAGTGCGAAGTGCGCGTGATCCCGAACTTCATCTCCGCGGCGGATTACTATCCGCCCGCGGATGATGCGTTCCGGCGCCGTCTCGCGCCCAAGGGGCATCGTGTCCTGGTCCACGTGTCGAACTTCCGGCCCGTGAAGCGAGTGGGTGATGTCGTGAAGATCTTCGCGAGTGTCCGCAAGGAGCTCCCCGCCACCCTGGTCCTCGTCGGCGACGGTCCTGACCGCGATGCTGCGGAGCAACACGTCGATGGCCTCGGGCTGCGCAAGGATGTGCGCTTCCTCGGAAAGGTCGAGAACGTCGGCGATGTGCTGCGCGGTGCGGATTTGTTTCTGCTCCCGTCGGCAACTGAGTCGTTCGGCCTCGCGGCGCTCGAAGCCATGGCGTGCGGCGTGCCGGTGATCGCGAGCGCAGCGGGCGGCATTCCCGAGGTGGTCGAAGATGGGAAGACCGGTTTTCTGGCTCCGCCCGGCGCGGTCACGACCATGGCGGCGCGGGCCGTGCAGGTGCTCCAGAACGCCGACGAACACGCGCGTCTCAAACAACAGGCGGCCGACCGCGCGCTCGATTTCTCCGCCGAGAAGGTGGTGCCGCGCTACGAGGCGCTGTATGAAGAGGTGCTGTCGTAGTGGCGGTCTGGCGGCTGATGCGCGCGGCCAATTTACTGATCGCCGCGGCGGGCGTCCTCGCCGGCGGCTGGATCGCGCTGGCGCACATCGGCGCTCCGAAGGAGCTCCTGTTCGCTGCGTTGTCCGGGATCGCGCTCGGGGCGGTCGGCAACACGTGGAACGATATCCGTGACATCGCGGCCGATCGGATCAATCGGCCTGCCGCGCGTCCCCTCGCCGCTGGAGCGCTGTCGCGAGACACCGCGAATTTCCTCATCTTTCTGGGCACGTTGATCGGGCTCGTTTCCGCGGCGTTGGTGAGCGGCCGCCAAGTCATTGCCGCCTTTGCCGCCCTTGCCGTCATGTTGCTGTACTCACCGTTGCTCAAACCGCGACCGTTCGTGGGGAACCTCGCCGTGGCGCTCGTGGCGGGCTCGCCGCCGTTTTATGGCGCGCTCGCGGTCGGTCTCCCGGCTGCGGGCGTGGTCCCCTGGATCCTCGCGGCGTGGCTGCATTTCGTGCGCGAGGTCGTGAAGGATGTCGAGGATGAGGCCGGCGACCGCGCAATCGGGCGGCGGACCTTGCCGATCGCTGTGGGCCGGCGGCCGGCCTTGGTGGTGGGCGCGGGGGTCGGGTTACTCTTCGTCCCCGCCAGCCTGTTGCTGCCGCGAGCGGCCGGCTACGGCGGCGCGTACTACCTGATCGCGCTGTTCGCGCAGCTGGCGGTGCTCGTGGCAGCTACGTGGATGCTCTTGGGCAAGGTGGAACGAGTGAGTGCGCTCCTCAAAGGCGCCATGGTCATTGGACTCGTCGCGCTCGTCGCGGGAAAGGTCGCATGAATCTCTGGCAAGGAATCCTCCTCGGTCTGATACAGGGCCTCACGCTGTGGCAGATCGTCGTCGGCACGGTCCGTGGCAATGCCGTCGATCGGCGGTATGCGGTCCTTCTCATCATCGGGACCGTTCCGGGAGCGTTGCTTGGAGCGCTCTTTCATGAGCGCTTCGAGCAGGCGTTCGGCTCACTGCGCTTTATCGGCGTCGCGTTCATCATCACGGGACTCATCCTCTGGTCGACTCGCTGGGCGAAGGTACGGCCTGACCCCCTGACCGTGGGCGGTGCGTTGCAAATCGGCCTCGCGCAGGCGGTCGCGATCTTTCCGGGGGTCTCGCGTTCGGGATCGACCGTCACCGCGGCGCTGTGGCGCGGACTTCCTCCTGTAGAGGCAGCGGAGTTCAGTTTCCTCCTCGCCGTGATCATCATCGCCGGGAGCGGAGTCTTCGAGGCTCGCCACGCAGTCACTGACATCGCATCGGTCGGCGCCCTCCCGCTTGCTGCAAGCTTTGTGGTTGCGTTCGCGAGTGGTATTTGGGCCATCCGGTTTCTCGTGGCGATGCTGCGGCGCGGCCGTTTCTACGCCTTCGCGCCGTATTGCGTTGCGGTCGGTCTGTTCACGCTCGCCTACGCGCTGTGGCACGGCTAGAAATCGACGGCATACCCGCGGCGGTCCTGGCGCGGCGCTGGGGCGTGCCGCAGTGCGGTGTGTTTCGTTCCCTCACCTCCAGCCTCGATGCCATTCATGACCTCGGTGCACAGGGCGCGCCCGCCGGGACCGTAGTCCTCGCCGAGGAGCAGACCGCGGGGCGGGGTCGCGACGGCCGCACCTGGCGCTCGCCTCCGGGCGGCGTCTGGCTCGGCATGCTGCTGCGGCCGCCGGTGCCGGCCGCGGGCGTTTTGTCAGTACGCGTCGGACTGGTGGTCGCCGATATCGTCGAAGCGGTGCTCGGCGTCCGTCCTGCGTCGCTATCGGGTCCACATGCAGGACTCAAATGGCCGAACGACGTGCTCGTGGACGATCGCAAAGTCGCGGGTGTGTTGTGCGAGAGCCGCTGGCAAGGTGACACGCTGCAGTGGCTCGGCGTCGGAGTCGGCATCAACGTGGCCAACGACATCCCGGCCGAGCTTGCCGATCGGGCCGTGGCGCTACGTGAGCTGCGGCCCAGCGTCCGGCGTGTCGACGTCCTGGATCTGCTCGTGCCCGCGCTGGTCCGGCTCACGGCCCACGGGGCGCAGCTGACGGAATTCGAATGCGCGGCCTTCGCGCGTCGTGATTGGCTGCGCGGCCGGCAAATCCGCACGCCGCTCGCGGGCCGCGCCGCCGGCATCCGGCCCGATGGCGCGTTGCTCGTGGACACCGGTGCGGGCACGACGATGGTGCAGGGCGGTCACGTCGAGCTATCTTAGCCGCCCCATGCTCCTCGCCTTCGACATCGGCAATACCGAGACGACTGTCGGGCTGTTTGCCGGAGACCGGCTTGAGGCGCACTGGCGGCTGCACTCGACGCCGCGTCGGACACCCGACGAGTGGGCCTACGCCCTCACTGCGCAGCTCACGCAGTCTGGCCACTCGACCCAGGAGATTCGCGCCGCCATCGTCGCGTCAGTTGCCCCGCAGATCACGGCAAACTTGTCCGACGGCGTCGAGGCGGCGACGACGCGCAAGCCCACACGCGTGGACGGGCGGTCGAAGCTGCCCCTCGTCCTCGACGTCGATGAGCCGCTGACGGTCGGCGCCGACCGCATCGTCAACACCCTGGCCGCTGCTGAGCTCTTCAAGCAGGACACGATCGTCGTGGACTTTGGGACGGCGACGACGTTCGACTGCATTACCGTCGATCGAGCGGTGCGCTTCATCGGTGGCGTGATAATGCCAGGATTGCGGACCGCATCCGATGAGCTTGTCCGCAAAACGGCCAAGCTCCCGGCGACGGAGCTCACGCCGCCGACGCGCGCGATCGGTCGGCGCACCGAGGACTGCATTCGGGTCGGCGTGCTCTGGGGCACCGCCGACGCCGTGGACGGGCTCGTTCGTCGCATCAAGGCCGAGTGGCCTTCCAAGACGCGGCCGATGGTGGTGGCGACCGGGGGACTCGCTAGTCTCGTCGTGCCGCTGTGCAAGGAAATCGAATCCGTTCATGCTGATCTTACGCTCATCGGTCTCCGGATCGCGGCATCGGCGCTCGGCCTGAAGTGGTGAGCGGGAGAGACGCCCGCACACTCAACGCCTGGCGGCGATGGGGCTACCGGCTCCTTCCCGGCGAACTCTATTCCTATCTCTTGCACATGCGTCCCGCCGAATGGCCGATCATGGCGGGGCATACGCTGCTGGGGTACATCCTTGCGGTCGGCGTGCGGGGAGCCTGGGGCGGGGAGCACTTGGGTCGCGCGATTCTCGCGCTCGTCATCTGGGTCGTTTTTCTCAACGGCGGTACGCTCGCGATTAATAGCGTCTTCGACAAGGACGAAGGAGACATCGGGTACCTGAACGCGCCGCCGCCGCTGCCACGGTATTTGCTGCACTTCAGTGTTGCACTGCTCGTGATCGGCCAGCTGTTTGCGTTCGCGCTGCCGGTTGGTTTTCAGATCGCGTACGCCATCTGTTTCATCCTGTCCGTCCTCTACTCGGTCCCGCCATTTCGATTCAAGGCGGTCGCCGGTGTGGATTGGGTCATCAACATGTGGGGGTTCGGTACTATCACGCCGTACGCCGCGTGGGCCGCGACTGGGCGACCCCTCGATGCCGGTCACGGCCTCGTGCTCCTGGCATTTTGCCCCCTCTTCGCGGGGCTCTATCCGCTCACCCAGCTGTATCAGTTCGATGAGGACCGGCGGCGCGGCGATCGCACGCTGGCACTGATTCTTGGTATGCGGGCCAGTCTGGTGGTCGCCACACTGTCCACGCTGCTGGCATTTGCGTTGCTCGGATGGGCGCTCGCCGTGCTTGGGGTGGGGATCAAGAGCATGGCGCTGCTGCTGCCACTGGCACTCTGGCTGGCGGTGCTCGTGCCGTGGTTGCTCCATCATGCGGCGTGGCGCCCGCAACAACACCAGCGCGGGATGTACCGGGCGTTAGCCGCGTGGGCTGTGACTGATGTCGCAGTTCTGTATGTGTTTGCGACGTAAGATGGGTCGTTTAGATTAGCTGCCAGAGGGATTTCACTCACTTCTTCGGGAGACGCATGACCTCCGCGACCATGGATCGCTCTGAATTCCGCCACGTGTTGCTCAGCGGGACGATCGTGGGTGTGGTCACCGCCGCGGCGGTGATCCTCTATCTCCTGGTCGCACGGCTCGTATCTCCTGGAATGGTGACGTCGCTGCTCGAGACCGTCCTCGTGCTCGCCGGCGGCGTCGCCGCGGCGTTCTTGCCGGGTTTCTTTGCCGGCTCACGCACGACGCAGGGCATCGCGAGTGCCGCGGCCATCGGGCTGTGGGGCACGATCGTGTTCATGGCGATCGATATCATCTTGTTGCGGCCGTTCAAGGCGTACCCGTGGACGTGGGACGCCGTCGGCGGTGGCAGCACCTGGTGGTACCTGCCGGTTTGGTGGATGCTCGGCACCTTCCTCGCCTGGATGGGTGGCGTCGTGACGGCTGGTCGAGCGGCGCACGGCGGAGACGTCTCGATTCCGGCGCTCGCGCTCCCGGTTGTCGTGGGCGCGGCGCTCATCGCTCTCGTGCTCACGCTCGCCCGGCTTCACATCTATCTCCCGGTCGCCGCCGGCGCGGGGTTCCCGCTGGTTCTCACCATCCTCGCCGTTGCCGTCATCGTCCGTAAAGGGTAGGGAATCATGCCGAGGTGGTTAGCGCACTTGCTCGTCGTGGTGGGGTGGCTCCTGACCCCCGCGTGGGCATGGGCGGCGTCGCATGTCGGCTTCTGGCTGGGCGCGCTCGTGGCGCTGCGGTTTGAGAGTCCGGTGCTCATGCTGGTAATCGCAGGGAGCGGAGCCCTGGTGTTCGGATTCGCCGTGCTCTGGACCTGGGTCCGGCTGATGCGGCGTCTGCCACACCTGCTCTCGCATCACATGGCGCCTCGAGCCTCCGAGGAAAATGCCGCGATCGCGGCCGCGGATTGAGCTGCTCCTTTTCATAGCCGGCGTCTCACAACTCCCCGCCCAGAGTCGTGACGTCGATCTCCGATTAGGTCGGTGGTATCAGGGCAATCGATCCACGACGTACGAGCTGCGCACCGACGCACCGCTCGCCGGCATCTTCTCGCAGGGTCTCACCGCACAGGTTCTGATTCACGACAGTCTCGGCCGCCACCACGCCTTTTATGGGGCGGGGTGGCAGCTGCATGCACTGCGACGCCGCTCGACGCTGGGGCCGTACGCCCTGGCGGGCGTCGCCCTCGGTGTGTCGACAGATACCACGTCGCAGGAGCTCGCCGCACTCTGGACGCTCGGGGCGGGCGTGGAGTGGCGTCCGATCTGGTGGGCGGCCGTCGGCAGCGAAATCGTGTACCGACTGCAGGACGTCGGGCCACGCGGGTTCTGGCGCACGTCTTCAAACGCACGTGATGGAGTTGGGGCCTCCATCGGTTTCTCGGTGACGATCGGCAAGGCCGTGGATCGCCGCTGGCCGAGCCGGGGGGGGCGGGGGGGGCGCAACGAGTCGACGCCGCCCTTGCTCCTCGTGGCGCCCAGCACCATCACTGGGAATGCTGCCAACATCGTCACGACGGCACTCGATGCGCTCGGCAGTCCATACCTCTGGGGCGGGACTGCAGAAAACGGGTTTGATTGTTCGGGCCTCGTGCAATGGGCATACGCCCAGCATGGCATTCGACTGCCGCGCATGAGTCGCGATCAAGCCCACTCAGGAACCGAGGTGACCCCCGATGTCGCTGCCTTGCAACCGGGCGACATCTTGCTGTTTGCCGCTCAGCCCGGCGGAGGCGTCACTCATGTGGGGATGTATGTCGGCGACCAGACGTTCATCCACAGCTCGAACACAGGTGTCAAGCTATCACGTCTCCAGGCGCAGGATCCCGAAGGTGCGTGGTGGGCTGCGCGGTGGGTGGGGGCGCGCCGCATGGTCCCATGATGCGTCGTGCCGTCGTGCCGACATGCATTTTTCTGGTGATCGGATGTGCCACGAATCAGCTGCCAGCCCAACTTCGCGGCTACTCCATCGTTGTCGAGGAGAAGGATCCGCAAAGCGTTGAACTGGCACGCGCCCTGCGCGCACGCGGGATCAAGGTGCGGCCGAAGTTGCGGGGTGGGAGTGGGCCCACGGCGCAGCTCTTCTACTTTATTTTCAGCGATCCCGGCCCCGGGCAGCCGACCTGGTTTCACATTCGCCTGGCCGATACCCGATCCGGCGCGGTCGTGAGCGCCGCGACCATCCCGCTTGACTCCGCTACCGCCACCCAACGCGCCCGAGCCGTGGCGGCCGTCCGCGCGCTGGCCCCTTGACACGGTTGTGCAGGCTGGAGAGATTCTCCCTGTCGTCAATTAGCACTCATCAGCCGCGAGTGCTAACGGCTAATCAAATCAAAGAGTTACGGAGGCTTCAAGCAATGGCAACGGCAACGAAGGCGAAGTTCAAGGTCTACCCGTTGGCGGATCGCGTCGCGATTCGGCCGATGGAGGAGACCGAGACGA
>WNGL01002472.1_pt1 | contig 22375 bp, 11 predicted proteins | sample 5400591 | NCBI WGS metagenome assembly WNGL01 (sample SAMN13153377, study PRJNA577476) | soil metagenome | isolation source: 80 cm soil or saprolite under Garry oak tree replicate 1 | place: USA:California | collected 2016-06-15 | reverse complement strand
TCCTCCGCAAAGCCGAACTCCCCGCCGCCACCCCAGTGCCCTGGTGGGACAACCGGACTCTGCGCTACGAGCTCGTCTGAACCTTGCGTCGAACCTGTTGCGTGGAAATCCGCGCTAACCCAGCGGATGCGCCAAATCTCCACAGCGGGGCGGACCCCGCTGGCCGTGGACCTGCGGCTCGACTGCCACCTGCGGCTGCCCGAGCACGTCGTCGAGGAGATGGCGCGGGCGGCGAGCGCCCTGCTGCGGCTGACCCGCCAACCCGCCGGATGGCCGGCATGGCGCGACTACCACACCGCGTTCTGCGACCGGTACGGCACCGGAACCATCGTGCCGGTCACCGACGTGCTGGACCCGGACGCGGGGCTGGGTTACCCGCCCGGGTACCCCGGCACCGTCCTACCCGACCCCGTGGACGGCCCGTCACCGCGCGATGAGCGGCTGCTCGGGCCGGCCTGGCAAGCCATCGTGGACGGCAGCGGAGAGATCGTCCTGACCGACGACACCATCACCGCGATAGCCGGCCCGGACCCTCTCGACGCCACCCGCATCCCGCCGCACGTCGAACTTGTCGCCCGCATCCACGCGGCAAACGCCGAGGCGCTCGACGATAGCGACTACACCCTCACGGTGGCGCCGGCCCGTGCCGGTGGAACGCTGACCTCCCGGTTCACCCCGACCACCACCGGCTCGGGACTGGAGCAGGCGTACCGGGCGCTACCCACACGGTGCCAGGGTGCGTTGGCGGTGCAGATGTCCTTCGGGCCGGCTTACCCGCACGCCGAGAACGTCTGCCGCATCCCGGCCTACCTCCCGCACGTGCTGTCCTTGGGCGAGCACCGCAGCCCGGGCGACGAGACCGCGGGGATACCGCTCAGCGACCTGGCGCTCACCGCGACCCGCGCGGGTCTGTACCTGGTCAGCGTCTCCCGCCGACAGGTCATCGAACCGCAGGTGTTCCACGCCCTGGCTCTAGACAAGCAACCCCCACCGCTGGCCCGGTTCCTCGCCCACCTGCCCCGCGCCTACTCGGCGACCTGGACGGTGCTGGACTGGGGTCCGTCCGCTGAGCGGCTGCCGTACCTGCCCCGCGTCCGGTACCGGCGCTGCGTCCTCGCCCCGGCTCGTTGGCGGATCCCCGCCGACGAGCTTCCCCGCCACGACGTCGACCACGACGTGTGGCGCAAGGAGCTGGACGGCTGGCTACGTCGGTGGAGCTGCCCCGATACCGTCGAGCTGCGCGACGACGACCGCAGCTTGCGCCTGGACCTCGCCGAGCCAGTGCACGCTGCGATCCTGCGTTGCAACCTGTCATCACCGCCTACCCCGCCGGCACCGGCCACGACGAACCCCGACACGGACAGATGATCCACAAGCGGGCGACTCTCCTGACAGTCTCCTACTGACCGGCCATGCCCCCGTACCGTGCGAGATCATGGACAGGATCGACACCGTCGTCGGGTGTGGCGGGTCCGGCAAGACGCTGCTCGCCCACCATCTCGGCACGCAGCTCGACATCATCCCGACGCACCTGGACGCGATCTAACTACGACAACAAGTGGAACCCGCTACCCGCCGACGCCGCCGCCATGCCCTGCTCATCACCTTGACCAGCCGCCGCGCGGCAGACCGATTCGTGGCAGGCAACTTCCCGGCACTTGGGTCAAGCGGTTTGCGATCCGCGAGAGCTCATGTGAGCACCGCCGGGCAGCCCCTACGCCGTGGCGGCGAAGCCCACCTCGCCGGACTGCGGCGACGCCGCCTGGTCGGCCACCTGCCCGGTGACCATCGGCAACGGGCCGGTGAACGCCGGCAGCTACATCGATGCCCGGCTGGTGCGTTCGGCTACCCCACGGCCACGCACGACCACGGTCACCGCCCGGCAGCGTAGCCGGCCCCCGCCCGCCGGCCAGGCCGTGCCAGGCCCCATGATCAGCCTCGATCGTCAGCTCGGCCGCCGGCCACTCGCACTGGAGATAAGGACGGTGCCGCGCTGTCTGGCACGCGCGGCGAGACGCCGTGCCAGTTACTGCAGGGGGTCGCCGCCGCGGCTGCCACGACGACGACGTCGATGCCGTCGAGCAACACGGCAACGACCCCATGCCGCAATTGTGTCAGGGAGGCCCAGCGCAGCCCCGCTCCCGACCGGCCAGTAGGAACGTGCGGGCGGTGCCGTCTGCAGCTGTCGGGTTGGTGCGAACGGCCTGGGCGGTGATGTAGTCGGTCTCGCTGACCAGCGAAGTGTGCGCGAGCCGCTTGGAGATCACCCAGTCGGCGGCCGGTGCCCATCGCGGCGAGTCCTCGTTGATCGTGCTGGTGTTCTGGCGGTTCCAGACCTGTCGGCCGGTGTAACACGGGTTGGCCAGGGTCGCCGCGACCGTACGCAGCGTCCACCCGGCGCGGCTGCGGTACCGGTTGCGTTCGGGATCCACGCCTGGCGGGCAGGGCACAGCGCGTTCGTTGAGCGCGCGGGCGATGCTGGCCACGCTGTGTCCGGCCAGCCGCTGAGCGAAGATCCACCGTACGTGTGGGGCGGTGACTGGCGTCAAACACACGATCCGAATCGGCGAGCGCGGCCAGCAGCGCAGCGGCGCGTGGCCTGCCGGTCCACGCCACGCGGCGGGAATGCCCTACATCGAAGTAGTCCGCGACGATCCGGCCGTACACGGCGACCAGTTCGCCAGCGGCCTGCTGCTGCCAGGCCCGTATCGGCGGTGGTGCGCGACCTCCTCCGGTTCGGTCGTGGCTGGTGGTCCGCCCAGCTCGTAAGTGGATCATTCCGAGTTTGGATCGAGACGGTGCGCATCGCGGCTTGTTTCGTTGGAATCGGTGTTTTCGGCATGACATCGACCGTGGCCGGCGTCGCGCGGGTGGCCAACGCCGGTCACCCGAAAGCGGTGGCGCAGGACGAAGGGATGGTCCGGCATGGAGATCCGGTCGACTCAACTAGGACTGGCAGGCCCGCGGATGGGTCGTTCGGGTGATCGACCTGGACAGATGAACAACTTCTGCGTTTGATTACGGATAGACGGATTCTCGGCACAGTACGTGGCGACGGCAGGCGGGTGCGGAATGGACGCATTCGAGGTGCGCGACCTACTGATCAACGACTACGGCGAGTTCACGGCCAGCTTCGTCGACGTCCTTGACAGCCGCATCCGCACGCACGTCGCAGAGCGGATGGCGTCCAGGTACCAATGGCCTGAGCCCTGGCTCTCACTAAATCCCAACTTCGCCCCGGGTGGCACCATCACGCAGTTGGTCGCCGAGGGGCTACTCCACCGCGAGTGTGAGCACATATTCCGGATCAAAGATGACCATGGAGATGGGCCGGTTCTGCGGCTGCACCGGCACCAGCGCGAGGCGATCGAGATCGCCAGAGGTGGCCACAGCTATGTGCTGACGACCGGGACCGGATCCGGCAAGAGCCTCACCTACATCATCCCCATTGTTGATCGTTTGTTGCGAGCCAAGGCGACCGGTTCCTATCGCCCTGGCGTAAAGGCGATCATCGTTTACCCGATGAATGCCTTAGCCAACAGCCAGCTCGGCGAGCTGCGGAAGTTCCTGGAACTTGGGTTTCCCGAGGGGCGGCCGATCTCGTTCGAGCGTTACACCGGCCAGGAATCCGAGGAGGAGCGACGAGCGATCATTGCCGATCCCCCAGACATCCTGCTGACGAACTACGTGATGTTGGAGCTGGTCCTTATCCGTCCTCGTGAGCGAAGAGGGCTTGTGGCGGCTGCTCAGGGGCTGGAGTTTCTGGTCCTGGACGAGTTGCACACCTACCGGGGACGGCAAGGCGCCGATGTGGCGTTCCTTGTCCGCCGTCTGCGAGACGCGTGTAATGCTCTGGCCGTCCAGTGCGTAGGGACTTCGGCCACGATGGCTAGCGAACGTGACGAGCATGATCAGCGGCGACTGGTCGCCGGTGTGGCTACGAGGCTGTTTGGAAAGCAGGTCTCTCCGAACCATGTCATCGGTGAGACCTTGGAACGGGTCACTGAGGCGAGTGTGGTGACGCGCGAGGGGCTCCGGCGCCGCATCGACAGGCCGCTCCGAGCTGCTGATTTTGACCACTTCGTACGGGATCCGCTTGCTGCCTGGGTGGAGCAGACCTTCGGCTTCGAGCCGGACTCGCCCATCGCCAGCCCAGTCCGGCGACGGCGGCCATTGACGGTCCACGAGGCTGCGGCACAGCTGGCTACGGCAAGCGGGGTAGATCCGGACGACTGCAGCTCGGCGATCAAGAACGTGCTGCAAACCGGGTCGCAGGTGTGTCACCCCGACACGGGGCGTCCGATCTTCGCGTTCCGACTACACCAGTTCCTGTCCAAGGGCGACAACGTGTATGTCACCTTGGAGCCGCCGTCGCGGCGCCATGTCACGAGCAAATACCAGGTCACTGCTCCAGGTAATGACCAGGGCCGACAGCGGATCCTCGTGCCGACGGCCTTTTGCCGGGAGTGCGGCCAGGAATACCTTGCGGTTAGCCGACTCGCGGACGGCGGCACCCGCCGTTACGTCGCGCGGCAGGACAATGACGCCAGCGGCGGGGACGACGCCAGCGGCTACCTCTACATCAGCGACGACCAGCCATGGCCGGAAAGCTTCGAGACCGTACTCGCCGACGGGCGTCTGCCGTACTCCTGGGTTGCGTCCGACCCCGTACACGGGCCGATCGTCGCGCCAACCCGGCAGCAGTACCTGCCCAGCGTCCTGCACGTCGGCGTTGACGGGCGGGAGGTGGCGCCTGATGACGGCACGTCAGCGGCCTACATCCCAAGCCCGTTCCAATTCTGTCTGCGTTGCAGAGTGTCGTACGAGCAGACGCGCAGCCAGGACTTCGCCAAGTTGGCGAAACTATCGGCTGAGGGACGCAGCTCGGCCGTCTCGGTCGTCAGTGCCAGTGTTGTCCGTGCCCTGCGTGCGAAGGGCGACGGCCTGGACCCGGCGGCGAAGAAGCTGCTCGTCTTCGTCGACAACCGGCAGGATGCATCGTTGCAGGCGGGCCACTTCAACGACTTCGTGCAGGTGACGCAGCTCCGCGGCGCGCTGTACCGAGCACTGCAGGGGGCATCCAACGGACTGACTCACGAGTCCGTTCCGCAGCGAGTCACCGAAGCGCTCGGTCTGAGCATGGCCGACTTCGCCCGCAACCCACAGGCCAAGTACAGCCAGCGGGATGAGGCGTGGCGCGCGCTGCGCGAGGTCGTGGGCTACCGGCTCTACCTCGACCTGGAACGCGGCTGGCGGGTCACCATGCCGAACCTGGAACAGACCGGCTTGCTGCGTATCTCCTACCTGGACTTGCCTGAAGTCTCGGCTGATGCCGAGGTCTGGGCCCACTGCCACCATGCGTTGCGTCAGGATGATCCAGACCACCGCAGGGAGTTGGCCTGGGCGCTACTCGACGAGCTCCGCCGCAACCTCGCCATCGAGATCGGGTACCTGACCAGTGAGGGCTTCGACCAGCTCTTACGCCTATCGACCCAGCATCTCAAGGAGCCGTGGTCGCTGCCCGAGCGAGAGCGGCCCCCGGCCGCCGGCGTGGCGTTCCCGGGCCCAGGTGGCAAAGGGCGTCCCCGGCAGCACCTGTACGTATCAGGACGTAGCGCCTTCGGTCGTTTCGTGATTCGCGAATTCGAGAAGCGTGACATCAAGCTGAAGGCCGAAGACGCCCAGGAGATCATTAAGGACCTGATGCACGTCCTCGCGGACGGTGGGCTGCTCACTATCTGCGAGGAAGATGGCGACCGCGGGGCTGCTGGCCACCAACTGAGGGCCGCGGTGATCCGATGGTCGGCAGGCGACGGCAAGTCTGGGGCTGAGGACAGGGTACGCAAGTCTCTCGATAACGAGGGCGGGCCGCGAGTCAACCCCTTCTTCTGCGACCTCTATCGAGAGGTCGCGGCGACCCTGGCCGGGCTGCGTGCGAAGGAGCACACCGCCCAGGTACCGCCGGCCGACCGGCAGGATCGTGAGCGCGATTTCAGCGAGGCCGAGCTGCCGGTGCTCTACTGCTCCCCGACCATGGAGCTTGGCGTCGACATCAAGAGCCTGAACGCTGTGGCTCTTCGCAATGTGCCACCCACACCGGCCAACTACGCACAGCGCGCGGGCCGGGCCGGGCGGTCGGGCCAACCCGCACTTGTCGTGACCTACTGCGCCACTGGCAACGCGCACGATCAGTATTACTTTCGGCATCCGACCGACATGGTCGGCGGTGCGGTGGCAGCGCCCCGGCTCGACCTGGCCAACGAAGACCTGGTCCGGTCGCATGTGCAGGCGATCTGGCTGGCGGAGACGGAGCAGCCGTTGCATGGATCGTTGACCGAGCTGATCGATGCGGCCGGCGACCGTCCAACTCTTGAGATCCAGCCGAAGATATGGGAAAGGCTGTCCAGTCCGACGGCCGCCGAGCGGGCAGCCGCGCGAGCTCGGGCGGTACTCGCGGAACTCGTGCCAGAGCTTTCCGGGATGCCGTGGTGGCGGGAACGCTGGATCGAGGACGTCGTTGTACAGGCGCCTCTGACGCTGCGGGAGGGGTGCCGACGCTGGCAGGAACTCTATCGGGCCGCACTAGATGAGTTTCACACCCAGTCGCGCCGCTCGGTCGACACCTCGATCCCGGCAAAGACCCGTGATGCAGCCGCCCGTCGCGCCCGGGACGCGCGCACGCAGCTCACGCTGCTGCGCAACGAAGACTCCGACGACTTCCAGACCGATTTCTATTCCTACCGGTACTTCGCCTCTGAAGGATTCCTACCGGGCTACTCTTTCCCGCGGCTGCCCCTGGCCGCCTACATTCCCGGCTTCACAGGTAGGCGGGACGGCGACTATATCCAGCGACCGCGATTCGTTGGGATTAGCGAGTTCGGTCCCGGCGCGGTGATCTATCACGAGGGCGCCCGCTATCAGGTGGTGAGCGTGCAGCTGCCGCCTGGCGAAGCTGACCAGGACGACGTGGTAACGAGTGCTGCCCGGCGCTGCGATGCCTGTGGCTACCTACACCACGTGGCCGTGGGTATCGACCTGTGTGAGAGTTGTGGCGAGCCGCTGGGCGCGATCACCTCGGATCTGCTCCGGCTGACCTCCGTGCGTACGATGCGTCGCGACCGGATCTCCTCGGACGAGGAGGAACGCCGCCGCGCTGGGTTCGAGTTGCAGACCTCGTACCGGTTCCATGACCACGGCAATCGACCGGGCCGGATCGAGGCGCTCGCGGCAAAGCCGGGCGGAGCGCCGCTGCTCACGCTCAGCTTCGGCGATTCGGCCACGGTGCGGATAATCAACCTCGGCCGGCGGCGCCGTAAGAACAAGAACCAACTTGGCTACTTGATCGACATCACAACCGGTCGGTGGCTGAAGGAGTCGGATGGCAAGGACAGCACGCCGGATGAGACTGATCTGGTCGCGGCCGAGGAAGTCCGACGCAAACAGCGGGTGATTCCATACGTCGAAGACAGGCGCAACATCCTCGTCACACGACTCGTGGCGGGAGTGAGCCAAGAGACGGCGGTCACCTTCGCCGTCGCACTGGAACGGGGGATCGAAGCGGCGTTCCAGTTGGAGGACACGGAACTCACCAGCGAGCTGTTACCCGAGCGCGACGCACGGGGGCGGGCACTGTTCATCGAGAGCGCAGAAGGTGGGGCCGGGGTACTACGAAGGCTGCTCGACGATCGTTACGCGCTTGGCCAAGCCGCCAGCAAGGCCCTGGAGATCGCGCACTTCGCCGTTGATGGCACAGATCTGTCAACCGGTGAGGGCGGTCGTGATCGTTGTGCGCTTGCCTGCTACGACTGTCTGCTGTCATACAGCAATCAGCCTTTGCATGCCGCGATCGACCGGCATCTCGTGCGCGACCTGCTCCTGGACCTGGCTGGCGCCAAGGTGATCAAGACGGCCGAGGATCGCCCATCACATCTGAAGCTGGCGGAAACCGAGAGCGACCATATCCATGAATTCCTGGACTGGCTACGCATCCACGAGTACCGACTGCCGGACGTCGTCGACACGCCCGTGTCCGAGGTGGACGCCCGACCCGACCTCATCTACCGACTGCAAGACGGTGACGTTGCAGTGTTCCTGAGCCACGATGCCGGTCCCCGGCCCGGACGAGACGATCGCGCCGTGGAGGACTTACGCGACCTTGGCTGGAGCGTCATCCGCATGAATGCCGACGAGGAATGGGCTGCGGCTGTCGCCCGATATCCGAGCGTGTTCGGGGACCACTGAGGGGGACGGCTGTGACGGCGGCGCAGACCACCAGCCAGCCACCGACGTATTCGGTGGGATCCCTGGTCGAGGTCTGGGGTCGGGAATGGGTCGTTCTACCCGGATCACAGTCGGACTTCCTGCTGCTTCGCCCGCTCGGCGCAGGCGACGATGAGATCGCTGGTGTCTTCCCCGCCTTGAGTTAGTGACATCGGCGTCGTTCGCCCGTCCCGACCCGCATGACGCCGGACCTGCGACCAGCGCTGGACTCCTGCGTACTGCGTTGCGGATCGGCTTTCGTGCCACCGCTGGCCCGTTCCGATCGCTGGCCAGCCTGGCCGTGGAGCCGCGCCCGTACCAGTTGGTTCCGCTGCTCATGGCGGTACGTCAAGACGTTGTCCGGCTGCTGATCGCGGACGACGTCGGCATAGGTAAGACAATCGAGGCGGGGTTGATCGCCGCTGAGCTACTTGCCCAGGGCGACGCCAACGGTCTGGCGGTGCTATGCGGCCCAGCCCTCGCCGAGCAGTGGCAGCGTGAGCTGGCCGAGAAGTTTGGCATCCACGCCGAGCTGGTGCTGCCCAGTACGATCACTCGACTTCAGCGCGGGCTGATGCAGAGCGAAACCATCTTCGATCGCTATCCCTGTGTTGTCGTGTCGACTGACTACATCAAGCGACCTGGGCTGCGCGAGCAGTTCGTGCGCGGCTGCCCCGACCTGGTGATCGTGGACGAGGCGCACACCTGTGTCGTGAACGGCACCAGCGCGAGGTCCCGCATGCTTCGCTACGACCTGGTGAAGAACGTGGCCGCGCGGCACGACCGCCACCTCATCCTCGTGACGGCGACCCCACATAGCGGCAAAGAGGACGGTTTCCGCAACCTGGTCGGCCTGCTCGATCCGTCTCTGGCTTCGGTGAACCTTGACGAGGTCACCGGGCGCGAGCGGTTGGCCCGACAGTTCGTGCAGCGCCGCCGCGCCGACATCCGGCATTTCCTTGAAAACACGCCGTTCCCAGAGGATCGGCTCAGCACCGAACGTCCGTACGAGCTGAGTGCGGCCTACCGAGGGCTGTTCGACGACGTGCTCGCGTACGCACGCGAAACGGTCCGCGATATGGCCGGCGGTCGGGTCCGGCAGCGCGTCCGCTACTGGTCGGCGCTGGCGTTGCTACGGGCGCTTGCGTCCTCACCGCGCGCCGCAGCGGCCACCCTGCTCACCCGAGCCGCCACGAGCGAGGCGTCAGATGTGTCGGAGACCGACCGGCTCGGTCGCGCCGCAGTCCTTGACCTGCCAGACCAGGAGACCTACGAATCGGCCGACATAATCCCCGGTGCTGACGACGAGACCGAACCGGGAGAGACGACCCACAGGAGGCGACTGCGGCGCTTCGCCAAGCGCGCAATGGAGTTGGAGACTACCGACGACGTCAAGTTGACCGAACTAACCACTGCTGTCAAGGAACTGCTCCTCGACGGCTTCAACCCGGTCGTGTTCTGCCGGTTCATCGACACTGCGGAGTACGTCGCCGACCACCTGGCAGCCAAACTCGGCAAAGGCTATACGGTCCGCGCGGTCACCGGAGCCCTGCCGCCCGAGGAACGGCAGACGCGGATCGCCGAGATCACGTCGGAACCAGGCCACCGCCCGGTGTTAGTGGCAACCGACTGCCTCTCCGAAGGCGTGAACCTGCAGGAGCACTTCCAGGCCGTGGTCCACTACGACCTAGCCTGGAATCCGACCCGCCACGAGCAGCGAGAAGGCCGAGTAGACCGGTTCGGGCAGCGCGCGCCGACTGTACGCGCCGTTCTGCTGTACGGGGTCGACAACGGCATCGACGGGATCGTGCTGGACGTCCTGCTCCGTAAGCACGAGCAGATTCGCAAGGCGCTCGGCGTGTCGGTGCCGGTACCCGACCGCAGCGATGACCTCGTCGAGGCAATCTTGGAGGGGTTGCTGCTTCGGGACTCCACCAACAGATCGGGCTGGGAGCAACTGGCGTTCGACGGCATCGGGAATGACAGGCGAACCGACCTGCACCGCGACTGGCAAAGCGCCGCCGAGAAGGAGAAACAGTCCCGCACCAAGTACGCGCAGGCCGGTATCCAGCCTGGCGAGGTGGCCGCCGAGCTGACCGCGATCCGGGCCAGCCTCGGCGCGGGTCCGGAGATCAGGGACTTCGTCGCCGAGTCGCTGCGAGCGCTGCGCTCCGACGTGGCCGAGACGCTGGGCGGCTTTAGCGCGACGACCGGAGCACTGCCGGCTGCGCTGCGCGAGGCGCTTGCACGCCGACACGCCGAGCCACTGCCGTTCTACCAGGATCTGCCGGTACCGCCCGGAGCGGCACATCTAGACCGAACAGACCCGAACGTCGCCGCCATCGCCCGGTACATCCTGGAGAGCGCGCTAGATCCAACGATCCCGGACGCGCTACGACCAGCTCGCCGCTGCGGGGTGATTCGCACCGCCGAGGTGACGAAACGGACAACGCTCCTGCTGGTCCGGTTCCGGATGCACGTCGAACTGCCCGGCCGAGACGAACCGCGCCAGATCGTCGCGGAGGAGGCACAGGTTCTCGGCTACCGCGGTCGCGCCGAGACAGCGGTGTGGTTGAGCGACGACGAAGTCCGCGACCTCTTGGCCGCCGCCCCAAGTGGAAACGTGCCGCCCGATCAAGCGTCCGACTTCCTAGAACACGCCGTGTCGGATCTGCCGAACCTCACCATGCACCTAACCGCGACGGCAGACGACCTCGCCGTACGGCTGCGCAGCGCGCACATCCGCGCCCGGGAGGCCGGTGGACAACGCGTCCGTAGACAGATCGCCGTGACCGCGCAGAAGAGCGCCGATGTGCTCGGCGTCTACGTCTACCTACCAGGGGTCAGACGATGAGGGACTCGGCGTTCACCTCGGTCAAGATCGTCGGCGGACTGCTGCCGGCGGACCTGCTCGGCCGGATCCGCGAAGGGGACAAGGAGTTACCCGGCATTGGGCCGCAGACGTACGGGCTGGAGCGCGGCGAATCCGTACGCCGCCAGGCCGCCCGGTCGTGGGCCTATCTGCTGGAGGTATGGAAGGAGTTTGCCCAGGAGGTCACGAAGAGGCACACAGGACAACAAGACATGTCACTGACCCGCGTCACCCGGGAAAAGTGGCTACACATCCTGCTCCGCGAGCTGGGCTTCGGAAAAGTACCAGCGACACCGGCCGGGGGCATCGTCGTGGACGGCACCAATTTTGCGGTGAGCCACTACCACGACCATGTGCCGATCCACCTGCTCGGATGGGGCACCGACCTGGACCACCGCACCAAACGAGTGGCCGGAGCCGCCCGACGCCCTCCGCAATCCATGGTGCAGGAACTACTCAACCGGTCGGACGACCACCTGTGGGCAATCTTGTCGAACGGCGCGACCCTGCGGCTGCTGCGCGACTCTACCGCCCTAGTCGGATCGGCGTACATCGAGTTCGACCTCGAAGCGATCTTCGGCGGCGACCTGTTCAGCGACTTCGTTCTGCTCTACCTGCTCTGCCACGAAACCCGGTTCCGACCGAACGACGAAGAAGCCAGCCCAGCGACGTCCTGGCTGGAGCAATGGCGTGAACACGCAGTCGAGGCAGGAACCCGCGCCCTGGACCAACTGCGCAACGGAGTGGAGCAGGCCATCGGCCGTCTCGGCACCGGATTCCTGGCTGGCAAGGACAACTCACGTCTGCGAAGACGTCTCCATCCCGTCACCGGGGACCTACGGATCGAGGACTTCAACCGGTCGCTCCTGCGAGTCGTCTACCGCTTGCTGTTTTGGTTCGTCGCGGAAGCCCGCAGCGCGCTGCTCAACCCAGCCGCCGATCCGACGGCAAAGCAGCGCTACACGACCTACTACTCGGCCGCGCGGCTGCAACGCCTGGCCCGCAAACGACACGGCGACCGCCACCGCGATCTCTGGGAAGCGGTGCAGGTCGTCTTCCGAGCACTTGGTACCGAGGGCGGCCAGCCACTGCTTGCACTTCCCGGAATCGGCGGCATCTACGAGTACGAAGACGATGACGGCAGTCCGCTGTCCTTCGACGAGCCGCTCGACACCGCCCACCTCAGCAACGAGGCGCTGCTCGCCGCAGTCCGGGCGTTGACCATCGTGCGAACCAAGGACGGCGGCGGCTTGCGACCAGTCGACTTCGGCAACCTGGGTGCCGAGGAACTGGGCAGCGTGTACGAGTCGCTGCTGGAGCTGATTCCCCGATTTGACCCGGACGATCGGACCTACTCACTCACGACACTGCCCGGGAACGAACGCAAGGCGACCGGCTCGTACTACACGCCTACCGCGTTGGTGGAATGCCTGCTCGACTCGACACTGGATCCGCTTCTCACGGATGCTGCGGCCAAACCAACACAACGGGAACGGATTGCCGCGCTAGAACGAATCACCGTTTGCGATCCGGCTTGCGGGTCCGGCCATTTTCTAGTGGCGGCCGCAAGGCGGATCGCGAAACGCGTCGCTGCGGAGGAGACCGGCGATCCAGAGCCGCCGGATGCAGTCGTGCGTTCAGCTTTGCGCCGCATCATCGGCCGGTGCATCTATGGGGTCGACGCGGACCCAATGGCCGTCGAGCTAACCAAACTCGCACTGTGGATGGAAGGGCTAACGCCCGGCAAGGTACTGAACTTTCTCGACGCCAATATCCGGATCGGGAACTCATTGCTCGGCATCACCCCGAGACTGTTCCACGACGGCATTCCGGATGCCGCATTCTCACCCCTCGAAGGCGACGATCGGAAGGTCGTGGCTAGCCTGCGGAAAGAAAACCAGATCGGCCGCCTCGGGTACCAACAGCTTCCGGCACCGATCGGCCACTCGCCTCTAAGTGCGCTCTCCGCCGAGATCACCAGCTTGCTACCTGACGAGTTCAAAGACATGCGCGCAGTCAGGCGTCGATGGAACGAAGAGTTCCAAAAGTCGGCCGAGCAGCGCGACAAGAAGCTGTATTGCGATGCCTGGTGCACTGCCTTTGTGCAAGCCAAGATAAAAGACTCTCGTGACATCGCAGTTACGAACGGACTGTTGACGCGGCTGATTGAGGAGCCAGAGTCCATCAACGACGACAGGGTGGCGAGCCAGGTGCGCCATGTTGACCGCCAATTTCGCTTCTTTCACTGGCATCTGGAATTTCCGCACATCTTTGGAGGCGACGGACATAACGTGGATCCGCATACGGGCTGGAGTGTTGGCTTTAGCTGCGTTATCGGAAACCCACCCTGGGAGCGAGTCAAGCTCCAGGAACAAGAGTTCTTCGCTACGCGTCGCGCAGAGATCGCAAACGCGACGAACGCTGCCGAACGGAAGACCCTGATTCGGCAGTTGATCGCTAGCAACGACCCCGCGGACGGTGCGCTCCACCTTGAGTTCCAGAAGGAGTTGTATAAGGCAGCAGCGTTGAGCCATTTTCTCCGAAATTCGGGGCGCTACCCGTTGACGGGCCGAGGCGATGTCAACACATATGCTGTCTTTGCCGAGACGGCGCGGGCCATCACGGCACCCCTCGGCAGGTTCGGGATCATCGTTCCGACTGGCATCGCAACCGACGCGACCACGGCACCATTCTTCCGCGACTTGGTCGAGCAGCAACGGCTGGACTCACTACTCGACTTCGTCACGAACCCACAACTCTGGACGGATGTGGGAAACCGACGGTACCGGTTTTCGATCCTGGTTGCGTGCGGTCGCGGCGCCCACGTAGAGGAAGCTGAGTTCGCGACGCTGATCAAGCATCCGGCCCAGTTGCCACCGCGTGGCAAGAGGATCCGGGTGTCCGGACTCGACCTGCTCTTGGTCAATCCCAACACCGGAACCTGTCCGATGTTTAAGAGTCAGCGCGACGCCGACATTACACTTGACATCTACCGCCGCGTACCGGTGCTGTGGCAAGAGAGGCCCGAATCAAGCCCATGGCGGATCTCATTCTTCCGAATGTTCGACATGGCCAACGATTCTGGGCTGTTCCAAACACGTGACGAGCTCCAGCGCGATGGCTGGTCGCTCCACGGCAACATCTTCTCCGTGGATGGACGGCGCGCGCTTCCATTATATGAGCCGAAGCTGGTCCATCACTTCGATCATCGCCTTGCGTGCTACAGTAAGCGCGCCGAGGGCAGTCAAGACACGGAGCTTCCTCGGCTTGACTCTGACGAGAAGGACGATCCCTCTCGTGTCCCGATCCCTCGATACTGGGTTCAGGAGACAGAGGCTGACAAGCGGCTGGCGGGGCGCTGGCGAGCCAAGTGGCTGCTCGGCTGGCGGGATGTCACCAACGCGACTAATGAGCGCACTCTAATCGTTGCGACGGTACCGCACGTCGCTACGAACCACAAGTTCATACTCATCTTCGGCGACCGTGTGCACCTCTTGTGTGGCTGCCTTTCGTCATTCGTCGTCGATTTTGCTGCGCGACAGAAGGTCAGCGGCGCGTCTATGTCCAACTTCTCCGTGAAGCAGCTTCCAGTCCTGTCGCCCACGACTTACGACGGCCAGGCGCCCTGGGCACCTGGCCACACGCTTGCGCATTGGACTTCCGCTCGCCTTTTGGAACTGATCTACACGGCGTACGACATTAGGCACTTCGCGCTGGACCTGGGAGACGATGGAGAGCCGTTTCGATGGGACGAGAATCGGCGGGCGTTGTTGCGAGCTGAGCTCGATGCCGCGTACTTCCACCTTTACGGCATCCGGCGTGATGACGTGGAATACATCATGGATACGTTCCCAATCGTCAAGCGCAAGGACGAGGAGCGGCACGGTGAATACCGCACTAAGCGCCTAATTCTGGAGATCTACGAGGAGATGGCCGAGGCAATTCGCAACGGCGGACCATACCGGACGATTCTCGACCCTCCGCCAGGCCAGGGCCCACGTCACGGTGTTCGCGTCGCTGCGTGACCAGGAAGGCGATCATGGCTACTGAGAGCGTTCGGCATGCGCTGATCCTCTGGGAGTGTTTGCGTCTCCTCCGCGACGCCGCCGAGCCACTGCCATCCGCACAGGTGGTTCGCGAGGTCGGGCGCCGGGCGGATCCGACACCGTACGAGCGCGAGCGTAACCGCAGCGGCGGCTCCCGCTGGGAAACGTCGCTCCACTTCCATAGCGGTGACGCCGCCACGGTCGGCTGGATGACCAAGCGAGGGGGCTGGGCGATCACTGAGGCGGGCATCACGGCGCTCGACATGTATCAGGAGCGGGCCGTGCTCTATGCGGAGTGCCAGCGCCTGTACCGCGAGATCGACCGTCGGCGCAAGCAGGCTCAGCAAGAACTCGGAGGCTTCCAGGAGTTCATCGCAAACGCGCTGTCGGTTGTCGAGCCAGGAACGTGGACTTCCGCACAGGACCTGGCTGAGCTCACCGGAGCGTCCAGCCAGGAGGTCGCCGATTTCCTTGCCAAGGTCGATGTACCCAACGCCTACCGCGTTCTCAACGCCGACGGCTCCATCCCGACCGAGGGGATGACGCACTGGAGCTACCGTGGCATGGATCTGCGACAGCGGCTTGTCAATGAGGGCGTCGAGTTCGACCACGGGGAGCTGGCAAGCGCGGGGCAGCACGTCATGGCCGACGTGCTGCGGGAGCGATTGGCCGAGCTCACCCAGCCAGTGTCGGAACAGCCGGCAACACGGCGGGCATGGATGGTACGGGGATCAAGCGTCGAAGGGCGCAATCTCGTCCCCGACTGGCTCGCCGAAGGGTTCGTGTCGCTTGCGGCTTCGCAGCTCGGCCGTGTCGACCTCGATCTCGGCTACGACGATCTCAAACAGGCAGTCGAGCGTGGCTACCAGCACAAGTCGTACGCATACCAGGAGCAGCGGCTCGCCGAGTTCGACCGGTTCCTGCGACAGATGCGGTCCGGTGACCTTGTCCTCGCCACAGCTCGCGGCGAGGTCTTCATCGGCGAAGTCACCGACAAGGCGTACTTCACCGACTCCCCAGACCGCCGGTCCAACCTGCGCCGGCCTGTCCGCTGGTACAACATCGGCGATCCGCTCGACCTTGACGGTCTGCATCCTCCGATCCCCACACTGCTGCAGAGCCAAGCACACGTTGTCGACCTCACCGCCGCGCTCGATGAGCTAGCTCCCCTCTACCGGCCCTATGTCGAAGAAGCGCCTCTGCCAGAGAAGCGTGAGCTGACGTTCCGGCACATCGATCAAACGCTGGCCGAAGAACTGCTAATTCATGACGCGGGCTGGCTAGCCGAACTGGAAGAGCTGTTGTGGGAACACAAACAGATCATCTTGTACGGCCCACCAGGCACCGGGAAGACCTACCTCGCGCAACGGCTCGCCCGACACTTGACCGAAAACCACGCGGTGACACTGGTCCAGTTCCACCCGTCCTACACCTACGAAGACTTCTTCGAGGGCTTCCGCCCGAAGCAAGGCCCGGGTGGCACGCTGGCATTCGAGCGCCAGCCCGGCCCATTCCGCAGACTCGCAGAGGAAGCCGGCGACAACCGTAGTACCCCATACGTCCTAGTCATCGACGAGATCAACCGAGCCAACCTCGCCAAGGTCTTCGGCGAGCTGTACTTCTTATTGGAGTACCGCGAAGAGTCGATCAGCCTGCAGTACTCGCCGGAGGAGGAGTTCACACTGCCCGAAAACGTATTTCTCATCGGCACGATGAACACCGCCGACAGATCGATCGCGCTCGTCGACATGGCGATGCGGCGTCGGTTCGCGTTCGTCGAGTTACACCCCCGCGAGGAGCCGGTACGGGGCCTGCTGCGCCGCTGGTTGGAAAAACGGACCCTGCCCACCGAAGCAGCTGATCTGCTTGACGAGCTGAACCGCCGCATCGAGGACGGGGGCATCGAAAGGCGCGACTACGCAGTCGGACCGTCGTACCTGATGCGGCAGGCTATCTACGAGCGGCCAGGCGGGCTTGAACGCGTCTGGCGTACCGAGATCATGCCGCTGCTCGAAGAGCTCTACTTCGGAACCGACTTTGCTCTGCAGGAACGGTACGGGCTCGCCAGCCTGCGAGCCTCGACCCAGTCCACCGCGCCGGCTGACGTGGAAGCCTGACTGCGGTGGACCTCATCACGTTGAGCGAGATCGGCCGTGGCGTGCAGCGTCGGCTCACCCCCGACCAGGCAAACCTGCTCGCTGACTCGGGCATCGTGCGGGTGTCGTCCGTTCGAGGCGCGTCGGACATGTGGCAAGTCCAGGCAAGGAACAGCGTTGGATCAGTTCGAGTAGGCGCGTTCGAGATCCATATCTCCCCGAAGATCCCTGTCAAGCGGATATTCTTCCTCCTTGGCTACGCGGCAAGCCGAGCCCACTGGCGTGTCGACACGATCCCGTTGCCGGAGGCTGAGGACCTCGTTCCCGCATTCGCGCAGCCGCTGTGGCGGCAGAGCATGCAGGCGCTACGACTGGGAATCCTGCAAGGATACAGAGAACAGAACGTCGTCTCGACGGTCCTTCGCGGCAGGCTCCGTGAGACTGATCAGCTCTACCGCCACTGCGGGCTTCAGCTTCCGCTCCAGATTCGGTACGACGATTTCACCGTCGACATCGTGGAGAACCAAATCCTGCGCACCGCGCTCGGCCGAATGCTGAACGTGCCCCGCGTGGACGACGAGTCGCGCCGGATGATCCAGCACCTCCTCGGCAAGCTAGCCGGGATCACGCCATTGTCTCGGGGAACTCTTGCACCCGTATGGACCCCGAGCAGGCTGAACGCCCGCTACCACGCGGCGCTACGCTTGGCCGAACTTGTCCTCCGCGCCACCTCCGTCGAGCACGGTCCCGGCGGTGTCGCCGTCAACGGCTTCCTCGTTGACATGGAAGACGTCTTCGAGGACTTCGTACGAGTCGCATTGACCGAAGAACTAACCCAGGCCCAGGTCCGATGCCAGCCCAAGCGGACCTATCACCTCGACGAAACGCGCAGGCTCAAGCTAACCCCCGACCTGGTCTGGGAACGAGAGGGCCGTCCAATCGCCGTCGTGGATGCGAAGTACAAGCCGGAGCGTCAGAGCCGGGGCGGCGGGCCAAGCGAGGATCTTTACCAGATCCTCGCCTACTGCACAATCCTCGGCCTTCGAAGTGGCCATCTTGTATATGCCAAGGGCCATGGCGAGCCGACCCGATACGTCGTATGCCGGGCCGGAATCGAGATCATGTGTCACGCTCTCGACCTCGACCAGTCACCAAAGAGCCTCATGGCCCAGATCCAGGTTATCGCCGCTGCCATAGCTGCCACGTAATAACTGTGGGTTTCGACGCTGATGCTCGCCGGCGAGCGGTGGCCTTCGACGAGCGGGCCGCCCGCTTCCTCCCCACCGGTGGCGCCTGCCCCATCCCTGGCCGCCGCGATACGCGCCGCCAACGACTCGACGATCTCCTCGACCGCCCGGCCCTCGTATCAGTGCTGGTCAGACCCATAAGATGGGCTGACCGCAGGCTGCCGTGCGCCTGATAAGTCCGGCGTTGGTCAGGAGTGCTACTTCAATATCTGGGTATCCGGCGCCCTTGCCAAATCGTGCGCCGCTGCGGTTGACGGCCACGCTGCCGCAGAGGATCAAGTCGACTTGGCCGCATCTGGTTACCGCGATTAACCGACTACGATCACCGTACGCGAGTGTCCATTAACGGGTGGGGATTGACCTGCGGTGTTGGGGGCAGGTGAGGATCATCGGCGTGTCTGACTTGATCGTGGGTTGGCTGCGGTCGATCATCGCCGGGTGTCTGTCGGGGAGCCGTCCTATGAGGAGCTTGCGGCGCTCGTCGCCCGGTTGACAGGCCTGCTGGAGCAGGCCAACGCCCAGATCGGGGTGTTGCGGGCCGAGGTGGCGGCGCTGAAGTCGAAGTCGGGTAAGGATTCCACGAACTCCTCGGTGCCTCCGTCGCAGGACCCGATCGCGGCCAAGGCGAGACGCAAGGCGGCGACCTCCGGGTGCGTTCGAAGGACCGCAAGCGCGGTGGGCAGGCAGGGCGTGAGGGATCGGGGTTGATCCCCGCGGTGGTGCCGGACCGTAGCGAGCAGGTCGAGCCGGCGGGTGAGTGCGGCGGCTGCGGTGCGCATCTGACCCACGGCATGGATGCGGGTGCCTCGTGGGCGCAGGTATGGGACGTCGGACCGATCGTGTTGGAGAAGGTCCACTATGTGCTGCCCCGGCGGCGCTGTGCCTGTTGCCGGAAGCTGACCACGCCGGCGCCGCCGTTCGGGCAGGCCGGCACGGTGACCTACGGCCCAAACGTGAACGCCGCGGCGATCCTACTGGCATCGCAGGGCAACGTGCCGGTGGCGGCGACCGCCGGGTTGATGGCCGCCCTACTGGGATCCCCGGTCTCCACCGGGTTCGTGGCCCGTGCCCACGAACGCTTCGCCGATGTGTTGGGTGTGGCCGGCTTCGACGAGGCGATGATCGCGGCGTTGCGGGCTGAGGACGTGCTGTGCGCCGATGAGACGCCCGTCAACGTGGTGGACAACGTGCAACCCGATGGCCAGCCGGCGCACGGGTCGCCGCACGTGGTGGCGGTACGAACCCCGGATCCGCGGTTGGTCTGGTACCGGGCGATCGTCGCCCGCACCGCGCGCAAGATCGCCGAACTGGGCGTCTTCGACCGATGGGGCGGCATTCTGGTCCGCGACGACTACGCCGGCTGGTACCAGTTCGACGCGCACTTGGGCGGTGTGCAGCAATGCGTCGCGCACCTGATCCGTCATCTCCAAGGCGTCCTGGACCTCGGCCCGCGCAAGCAGCGGTGGGCCCTCCAGGTCCAGACCGCGTTGCGCGACGCCGCCCGGCTGGTCCAGACCGCCGCCACCACAGGCACCCCTATCAACCATGAGGCGCTGGCCTTCGCCCGCTACCGCTACGACCAAGGCGTGCTGGTCGGCATCTCGGCCAACCTCTCCCGGGCCTGGCATGAAGGCAACCACCCCGGGCTGGTCCTGGCCCGGCGCCTGAAGGTCAAGGCCGAGCAGGTCTGGCTGTTCACCACCAACCCGAAGGTGCCCTGGACCAACAACGCCTCCGAACAGGCGTTGAAGAGCCCGAAGTTGCATCAGAAGGTCTCCGGCTACTGGCAGACCACCATCACTCTGACCCGGTACTGCCGCGTGCGCTCCTACCTGGTCACCGCCCACAACCACGGCCTGCGCGCGATCGACGCCATCCACGCAGCCCTGTCCGGCAAGCCTTGGCTACCCACACCCGCGACCATCTGACATCACCAGCACCCGTGAATGGACACGTACGCGATCCTCCAATCGCGCAGCACGACCGTCCAGAGGCCGAATACCTCGTCGCCCGCCGTTGGTGTCGATAATGAGCTCGCTGCCCGCACATGCATGGGCCGCCGGTCGACCTGTGGGCTCAGATGTAGTAGGTAGTCGGGTCGTCGCCGTAGCACACTTGACACCGGCAACGGCAGCCCGCAGGACCGAGGGATAGCCGGTTCGTCGCGCCGTGCCACGGCTCGACGAACCGGGTTGAGTGGAGCCGAACATGTCGCAGCAACCCCGTCGAAAGTCGGACCAGTACCGGCTGGTGCCGTGGGCCTACGACCCTGACCTACCAAAGGGTTCGTCGGCGAGAACGCGGGTGGCCGAGGCTTACGAACATGTGACCGGTCGCTCCTATGTGGACCTGCAGACGAGCGACGACGTCGAGGTCGTTCGGCGGCTCGATGTCCGTGCGCTCATGGCGATCGTGTTTTGCAGTGGTCGTTGCGGGCCGGGCAAGGCCGGCGGTCAGAGGCTGGCGTACGTATGGTCCACGCCACCCGGTCTGCTCTATGTAGCGGAGTTGGTCGTGGCGCACGACGCGGTTCCGCGGTTCGCGGAACTGCATCGTGACGCGGTTCTGATGTGGCACCCGCAGCTCGGGGCGTACAGCATCAACTGGACGACCCAGCGCGCCTTGGACGCGGTGTGGCGTGAGAAAGGCTGGTCCGAGGTGCCCGCCGATATGTCGGGGCCACGCGTGTGGCGCCAGCAGCGCTCGCTGGTGGTCCGGGATCTGCTGGACGTCGACGACATCGAGCACCCGCCGCTGCGGGTGAAGTGCAGCCGCCACGGTGAGGCAGTCATCGACCGGCACCGGCTGCTGGGCGGACTTGCCCGCCGTCAGCGTGAACGCGATGCGGGTGACCCGATCGGCGTGTCGCTCGCGAGTGTGGCCGTCGCAGCGAGGTAGCATCCGGGCGTGCGCAGCGCCTATGGCGGCGCACGGTACTCATGCCACGCGGGCACCGCGCCGGGAGATGGGCTCCCCGGGATCATGGGGTACTCGCCATGTCTGTCCGACGTCGATCCGGCCGCACCTCCAGGGGACTGCTTGCCAGCGGCGGTTCGTGGGCATACGGCCGCAGCCGTATCGCATTGATTGCGCCCGCCCTGGCTCTGGTATTGCGCGGATGGAACAACGTGCCAGCGGGCTTGGTGGCCGCCACCGTCGCGATCCTCGCACTGCCTGCCCTCGTCGCCGTGCTACTTCAGGTGATGGCCACGCTGGTCGCTTTGTTCTCCAACGACGACCTACGGGCCGAGCGTGCGCTGCAAGTCCTGGACGGCCTTCTACGGCATGAAGCCGAGGAACATCGCGACCGATCACACGCGATGCCCGCGACGCGAAGGAGACGACAGCCGTCTCGCCCGGCACGGGACGTCCCGCCCGGCGACCCTGACAGGCGCATACGCGGCTAATAGTCCGCATCCGTCACGTCCCATACGGCTAGCGACGGCTCCTAGGGGTCGTGCGTTTTGTGAACGACGATGAGCGCCTGCGTTTCCCGTACGATGACTCGTGTAGCCCCCTTGCGGGTGCTGCCGTAAGCCGTCGCCGTCCGTTTCATGTCGAGGGAGCGCTGTCCGGACCCGCGATCTTGGCTCGGAGTTGCCGCTCGGCCTCCAACGCGTCCGCCAGCTTCGCCAGCGTCTCGGGCAGGCACGCAGCATAGGCGCTCCGGAACTCGGCGAGTGTCGCCTCGAAATGTGCCGAGCCGATAGTGGTTTGGGTGCGGCTCTGTTGAGGTGAAGCGACACGCGGTACGGCCTGTTGGTTTGTGGCGGGTTCGCGATTGAAGAGGGCTTCCTTCGTAACATTCGTGGTTGTCGAGACCTGAATGTCAACAGGAAGGAAGCCCGGTGCAAG
>WNGL01008063.1_pt1 | contig 22377 bp, 26 predicted proteins | sample 5400591 | NCBI WGS metagenome assembly WNGL01 (sample SAMN13153377, study PRJNA577476) | soil metagenome | isolation source: 80 cm soil or saprolite under Garry oak tree replicate 1 | place: USA:California | collected 2016-06-15 | reverse complement strand
GGGCAGGGTCCGGCGCGTGGCGTGCAGCGAGCCACGGCTCTGATGGCCTCCGCAGTAGTGCTCGTGCCGTTGACGGCCCATCTGCTGTGGGCCACCGGTTCGACGAGCGGACTCACCGCCACCAAGATCGCCGAACGGACGAGTGATTTCTACGCACTCGAGGCGGCCTACGTCTTGTTCGCGGTGATGACGGTGACGGGGCTGCTGCTGGTCGCGTTCCCACGCGCCGGCGCCCTGCCGCTGCGGCTTCCGCTGTCCCTGGCCTTCGTCGGCTCCGCGGCGCTCGCGTGCTGGGGCGGCTACATGATGCTCACTGCGCTGGTCAATCGCGACCCGTCGCGGCGCATCAGCGAGCTGATGAACGTCACGTACTCGATGCAGCTCCTCGCCGGGATGCTGGTCTTCACCATGGGTGCATACTTCTTCGCCGAGCGCGCTGCGCAGCGGCGCCATGGTGAGGAGAGCGTGGCCAGTTCGGACTCAGAACTCCACACAGTGCTGACGCACGAGTGGGACCACGAAGCAGTCCTTCCGGGCCTGCCGGGGTAGGGCACGTCTCCTTGTCCCATCGTGCACCGGGACGGGCTAACTCACGTGTCCGGAGCGGAGGTTAACCGGTCCTTCCGGAGCCGGCCACTTGCGTTCATGCACGGGCCGCTCGTTCGATGTTTCGCTTGAGCACGGCCAACATTCGTGCCTGCATGATCCAGACAACCGGGGGGAAGAGCCAGTAGGAGATGAAACGTCCAAGCCGTCGAGGGCGAAACGCTTGATAACCGCCGATCACCAGACGTGTGCGCCCGTCAGGCAACTCATTCAACAGGAAGCCCCACAGTCCTTCGGTGTAGGCCGATGGCCGTGGCTGCTTCGGGTCAAGGCTGCGGCCTCGCAGATCGCTTAACCCACGCAGTCCTAGGAATCGATTAGGTTCGAGCGCCGCAACTTCCCAAGCGTCCACAGGGCCGTGGCGGCGTGTCCAGTACTTCACGTAGTCGCCGAGAGCGATGTCCTGCCATTCGGGGTGGACTCTTTGAGCACTAGGGCGGCCGGCGTTGTCGAGGTGGTCCCAGGAGTACCACCCCCCACGATCCCCGCCCAGCTGTACGAGCCACGGCCAGACCTGGTCTGGCGGAGCGTCGATCCTGACGGCCATCGTCGCGCCCCTTTCGCCGTCGGGGACCAGGTCGGCGCCGGGATACGGCCCCGCGACTTCCTCATCGGTCGCGCCCCAGCGCATGAGCCGAGGGCGTACCCAGGCTCCGTAGACGACAACTGCCGTGCCGGCGACACCGACGATTTTGCCTCCGAGTGTCATACGAATAGCCTCCGAGGGGTCTGCGCTAGCTTGCAAGGGGCAACCGTCAGGGCCGGTAGGCGCCGGCGGCGGGACAACCGGTGCGAGCTAAGAAGGCGCGGACTGTGTCCGACCCTCGATCGGCCGCCTGGCCACTCGCGTCACCACCGACCAGGCGCAGGCGTTCCGCTACTTCCTGCACACAACCGTCTGGATATGGAGCGCTGCGTTCGTTCTTGGCGACCAACATCGTCCGCGCATTGGACCGTCTCGCATGAGGAACCCGTAGCGGCGCCCCTGATCGCGCCGCCCGTGACCAGCCCCATCCCGGCGGGCCGGCGTCCCGTAACACCCGCCCGCTGACGATGTCGCGTACCTCATACGGCAAGTGCGGACCGGACAGATCGCGGGGCAGCCGGGCCGCTCCGGCACCGTGACTCATCACGCCATACCCGCAGAGCGCGCCCTCGCCGAACACGGTGAGGACGCCGAACATTCATGCAAGCGACCGCATCGTCATACGGTCAACCATCCAACCGAATCTCAAGCAGATCCGGTAGTTCGGGGGAACCGCGCGGGACGCATACGGTTGGTCTGCGCGACCCGGGTGGTGATCGGCACAGCGATCCGTGCCAGCATGTCGACAACAGCTGTGAGTGCACGTAGTCGGTCGCTCACGTCCGCACGAATCTCCTCGGGCGCGAGCCGGTAGCGAGGTACGCCTTCGCGCGCGTCACATCTTGTAGGTTATCCGTCCGTAGCAAACACCACCACGGCGACACTGCCATCTGGCCAGCGGCAATCTGAACGCGTCGGCACGCACCCGCCACGGGGCCCGCGAACGAGCGATCATGTCCGGGCTCAGGTCCAGGCTGAGCACCAGCGGAGCGGTGTCCGAGGGTTGCACTGGTTAGCGGCGTCATACTGCCGAGGCAGCAGCCGAGCAGCAGATCACGACGCCGATGTCGTTGTTGATGACGCCGCATCGCCAGTTTGGCCGCAGCGGCGGCTCGTACTTGCTGCCTGGCTAAGCTAAGTCGTGCACGCTGGCATGGAGGGACTCGCGGGGCGATCCCCACGCCGGCATTGCCCGGAGTAGGTAGGTGGAGGTCGCCATCGGATCTTTCGATCCTTTAGCCTCTCAGCCGTTCAGTGTGATCTGTCAGGCTCCCTCGCCGCCTCGCGAGTCCCGCTCATCATGCGTCCGCGTGCGGTCAGTGAACAGAGTCGAAGGTCCTCCTTCACCGGCAAGTCGGCCTCGCATAGGCAGCGTCGGCGCCGTCGGCGAGTACCCGATTTCGTAACCTCGCGAGATGGTCTTGCTTGTCCCGAACAGCACCCGTCAGTGGGCGGCGCCAGCAGACGATCCGCTTTCGGGACAGCCGACAGTCTGCTCCGTCGCGCGTTCCCACGGACTGACGAGGCGTGTCGGGTAGACGTTCGGTCACGGGCACCTGGCGCGGCAGATCCAGTGACGGCCGTTTACGCGAATCTGCGCATCTGCCGCCAGATCGTCGACCAGAGTCCTCGCGGGCCGGTGCAGACGTAGATGAGCCTGCCCTGTTCGTCGTTGTCCACGTCCAGGCCGTTGTCGATGCGCGCGGCCTGGTGACATTGGGCGAACCATCGCGTTCGGTCGCGCTGGGAGAACCCGATGACGACGGCCGTTGTTGTGCCGCCGGGCGGCGGGCCGAGGTCCCACATGCTGTTCTGCCGCGCGTAGGCGTGCCCGATCTCGGGGCGCAGGCGCAGCATCGCCCCGGCCTCGCCGTAGTTCGAGGTGAGCACCATCGTGTCTGCCGGCTGCGCGTGCACGACGCGCGTGAGCGTGTCCGCGAAGCGTGGCCAGCCGACTGTTTCACCTGCGTCGTAGTTCATCGCCACGATCGGGGTGTCGTGCAATGTGGACGCCGGCGTGATCGGCAGCGTGATGACCGCGGCGGTCGCGAACGCCGACGCGACGGCGACACCGAGCAGCGCGGCGCGAGCGCGCACCCGGGCAGCCCAGCGCAGGGTCGGCTCGGCGGCGGCCGCGAACAGCACTGGGTACATGCCGCACAGGTAGTACGGCTTGCCGTCGGTCACAACGAACACGGCCACCAGCACGCCGTACGCGACCGCGAAGAACCGCCACCGCGAACGGGTGAGACGGACCAGGCCCGCGATCCACACTGGGGCGAGCGGCGGGCCGAGGAGCAGGAACTGCATCGGCACGAACAGCCAGCGCGACTGGCTCGTCCCGGACGACCCGCTGGCGACCGCGCGGGCGAGAGTGACCTGCGGCCAGCCGTGCGCCGCCTGCCACCACAGGTTCGGCAGCCACATCAACGCCGCGATTGCGGCTCCGGCCCACAGCCAGCGCGAGCGCAGCGCGCCGCGTGGTCCGGCCACGAGCACGCCGACCAGCAGCGCGAACAGGAAGAACGCCGGCAGCGTCTTCACCTCGAGCGCGATGCCGGCGACCGCCCCCGCGGCGATCCACACCGGGCCGCTGTCGCGCAGGCCGCGGATGACCAGCCAGGACAGCACCGTCCAGCCGAGGATGTCATAGGTCGTGGTCGACATCAGGTGACTGACCGCCAGCAGCACCCCGGACACCGCCATGCACGCGGCGGCGAACAGCTGTGCCCGCCGGGCCGCGCCGAACTCGCGGGCGATCAAGCCCGTGACGACGACGATCACGGCGCCCGCGATCGCCGACGGCACGCGCAGCCATAGCAGCGAGTGCCCGCAGATCGCGTCCATCGCGTGCGCCAGCAACGGCACGAGCGGGGGCTGATCCACGTAGCCAAAGGCCGGTCGCCTGCCGATGGCGATGAAGTACAGCTCGTCGCGGTGGTAGCCGTAGCGATTGCTGACCGCGATCAGCAGGGCCGCAAAGGCGAACGCGAGCAGCCCGAGCTCACGGCCGGCGACCTCGGGCCGGTCCGCGCGCATCGCACCACCCTGTCTGCCCTGGCGCACGTCAAGGTCCACGCCGTCCGCGACGACGCGCCCGTGATACGCCTTGCGAAGGCCTCGAAGCATCACTACAGGCAGGTTTCTCATGCCTGAAGATGCTCGCCGTGCACGACCCGGCCGCGCATCGACCCGTGGATAGATCTGGCCCTCCACCCGCGGGCCCTGTCCAGGCTGCCAGGCGCCGAGGTGCCCGGGCAGGAGCCTCGATGGCTGCTCATCCTTCCGCGCCTACGGTCGGTGTTGCGCACGGACCGCAGGCGATCCGGTTACCACCCTCGACGCGGATGCCTGTGCCGGCGGTGAGCATTGTGGTGGCTCCCACCCACCAGCGGTTTCGACTGCTCGGCGGTGGCTCATCGCGGCGCGCGTGTCGCCACGAACCCGGGCGTCCCAGTCGATGTGGTGGTCGTACATCCAGCGCAGGTCGCCTCCGCTCTTGGACCTGAAGACCAGCGGCAGCAGCAACTGCATCCACGGGCTGAGCGCCTTGGCCTCGCCGTTCTTCTTGCCCTGCGCGACGACCCGCTCGACGCGGTCGCGCCGCAGTCGTTCGAATGTGGAGAATGCGCTGGGCACGTCGGGCAGATCGCGCAGGCAGCGGGCCAATTCGATGCCGTCCTCCATCGCCATCGATGCGCCTTGCCCGGCGGCTGGTGAGGTGGCGTGCGCGGCGTCGCCGATGATGATCATCCGGTCGCGGTGCCAGGTCGGCACGGACGGGAAGTCGTAGGTGTTCCAGCCGGCGAAGATCTCCGGCGTGGCCTCGACGAGCTTGATCGCCGGGGTCTTGTCCTTGGCGAACAGGCGCGCGAGCTTGGCTCGCCACACCTGCTGCGTCATGCCGGCGAGCTCGTCGCGGCTGAGCTCGGTGGCCTGCGGCGGGTTGGCGAACCACCAGACCTCGCCGTTGGGCAACGGGATGTAGCCGAAGAAGCAGCGGCGCCCGACGATCATGTGCTGCACGCCGACCTCGCCGGGCACGTCGTTCGGCGCGTCCGGGTCGATGAGCCGGCGGGTCACCGACTGCAGGCCGTCCGCACCGATGAGCAGGTCGGCGCGAGCTTCGGTGCCGTCGTCGAACCTGGCCCGCACCGACTCGCCGTCGGTCGCCGCGTCGGTCAGCCGCTTGCCGTACTCGATCCGCACGCCCCGCCGTTCGGCTTCGGCACGCAGCGCCTGGTACAGCTTGGCCCGGCTGACGGTCTGCGCCGGTACGCCGTCGGTGCGTGCCAGCGTGAACTGCGCGAGCGGACGGCCTCTCGCCATCGACATCCGGATCGCGGGGGTGTCGAAACCCTGCGCCCGCACCAGCTCGTGCAGGTCGAGCGCGCGCAGCGCGTCCAGGCCGTTCGGCGCCAGCCCGAGGAATGCCCCGACGGTGTCCGCGGTCGAGGGGTAGGCCTCGTACAGCACGCAGCCGATGCCCGCCCGTTGTAGCGCCATCGCGGTGACTGGGCCCGCGATGCCGCCGCCGATGATCACTGCGTGTGGCGCTCTGGCGGTAGTCATTCAGCGATTATACATTTTATGACTAGTCACGGGAAGACTATATTTGCGCTAGGGTTGGCTGGTGGCAGCGCAGCAAGACAGGCGATCCCCGCTGGCGGTCGTGCTGTTGACGCTGCTCGCTGAAGAGCCGATGCATCCGTACCGGATGCAGCAGCTGATGAAAGAGCGTGGCAAGGACCGGGTCGCGAACGTCGCCCAGCGCAACAGCGTCTACCAGACGATCGAGCGGCTGCAGCGGATCGGGCTGATCCGCGCCCGCGAGACGTCCCGGGACGAACGCCGACCCGAACGCACCACCTACGAGCTCACCCCGGAAGGTGAGCGCGTAGTTCGCGACTGGCTGCGCACGATGCTGGCCGAGCCGGCTACCGAGTTCCCGCAGTTCCCAGCCGCCCTCGCGTCACTTCTGATTCTCGAGCCGGACGAGGTGCGCGCCCAGCTCGAGCACCGAGTCGAGCGGCTGACCGCAAAGGTTGCCGGCACCAAGGCCGCGATCGCTCGCATCCCGCGGATCTTCGTGCTCGAAGAGGAGTACCTCCTGGCAGTCTGGCGAGCCGAGTTGCGCTGGCTTCGCGGCATCATCGAAAGCCTGCGAGACGGCGAGCTGTCATGGACCGAAGCGGGCCTGCGCACCTACCTGCAGACCGGCCAGCTCCCATAGCCTCCGCCACGCGTCCGTTCGCCACATCAGTCGGGTGTCGACCAGCCGCGGCGAACGGCGCGAGCACATCCGTTCATCACGACCCGCCGCTCGCGCTGTGCCCATGACATGCTCAGCCATGGGGATCGATGTCGCTGTCGATAACGCCGGGAGTGCGACCGGCCCGTGCCGGCCATGGTGAACCGCCGGCGGGTCAAAGCCGAGACTGAGGCGGTGCAGCTGCTGGTGGCTGGCCGCTGCCCGGGCCGCGGCGCTGGAGTCGACGGGCCCCGCAAGGTGCTGGGCGTGTGTTCGCCCGGCCGCGCGGTGCGGGTCGGTCGGCCCTGACCCGTCTGCTCGCCGTCCTGATCGCGGTCGAGTCCGAGCCTGGTCGGCCGGACATCAGTTGTCAGCGGTGGATCCTCAAGCCGCTAGCTGCACCTGCTCATCGGCGGCATAGTGCAGCTGGAACCCGAACTCGGTGACCGCGATCGCCACGGCCGCCTGGCTGACCTTGACCTCGCGGACGTGCAGTGACCAGTCGTGCTGCTGCACGATGTCGCCAGGATGCAGGTCACGGGCATTGACGTGCCGGCCCAGCCGAATCGTGTTCGAGTGCGCAATCGCACTACCGCCCGCTTTGCCGGCGTCGTCCATCGGGTGCAGCCAGGTTTCGTGCCAGTCCACCACGCCCTCGAGCGAGGTGGCCGGGCTGGCAATGACGTTGTGCATGGTTGCCTCCTCGGGCGTGTGTCCTACGGTCGACTCTCGTTGAGTACGTCGAGGTCGCGGATCTGATTTCGACATGGCGCGGGAGAATTCTTGAGCATCGACATGTCGGCCCGGCCGTTCGGGCTGCACGGTCTGTGTGGGGATGCTGCTCGACATTCGTCCGTCCTCCTGGCCGTTGATGCCGCTGTCCTGACGCCATACTCGACATCAACGGACCCGGGCGCATCACCGCACGGTTGGATCGTGGACTCCACCCTCAGGTGGAGCGCCTCCCCTCGGTCAGGCCGATCGAGCCCACGACCGAGCCGCAGGTTGGCACGGCGGTAAACCGGTAGGAGCGTCGTCTGGTTTGGTGACACCGATGGCGACGGGGGCGGTCACCTCGGGCCATGTTTGTCATCTATGGGCGTGCGTCGGAGTCTCGGCGTGGCGGATGTCGCGCTGAGGTTGATCTGCGCACCTATCTTGTCGAGGATCAGTCGCGTTCGGCCTGGAGGGTTTCGGCGGCGGGGCGGCGGGTGGCGAGGCGGGCGGGGATGGTGGTGAGCGCCGCCACCGCGAGCACGGTTGCTAGCACCACAGCGAGCAGCTGCCAGAGCGAGGGAAGCGTGGCCCTGTCGCTGTCGCCGCCGGTGATCGCGTCTATTGCGGCGAACAGTGCGAAGCCTCCCGGAAAGACGCCCAAGATAGCGCCGACGAGCGCGGGGAGCACCTGCCGGGCCGCCATTGCCGCACTCACTTCACGGGGGGTTGCGCCGAGGGCGCGCGCCAGCGCCGACGAATGCCGGTTGTCGAGCACCGTCGCCCAGGTGGTGACGATGGCGTTGACCGCCGCCCGGGAGAGCAGTATGACCGTCCAGACGAGGAGCACGTGGCGCAGCAGAGGACATTAGGCCCTATGGGGCGCATTGACTCTTCTGTAACGGTCATACAGCGGCGACGTGCCTCACCCCCCCGGGGCCGTCGCCGCGCGCTCTTTGAGCCACCACCCAGGACGAAGACCACGCCGCCGCCCGGCGCACACGCGCACGGCGCGACAGAAAGCTAGGTCACGGAGTCCTTGACGGTTGCAAGGCGTGCACCGTGTCGATCTCAACTCAGGCCGAACTTCTCGCCGCACCGGCAGAACGTCATCGTGAAACGTTCACCGTCGACGCCCAGGACGGCGGGCTGCAGGTCACCGGCTTCTGGCTTCGGGCTCGGCGGGCGGCGTCCCCTCCGCACGTGCCGGCGACTGATCTCTAGGTCCGGACGTTGGACTCCAGCCCTGCGGGCCGGCCGATCGAACGATCAGGCAATGCACGCCAGCGCGATCATCCGTGTCTTCTGTGTTGACGCACCGTTGCGCGGAGTGCATTTTCTCGACGAGGACAGCGGGCAGATCCTCTTCGACGTTCCGGACGGCAAGCGCTACATCTACCGCGTCGATGGCACGACGGTCCTGTCCGAGTTCGGACGGTGCCCTGCCGCGAGGTTCGTCCGCGTCGGGTAGGCCGCCGGTCACGAATCCGTGCGAAGGCCCAGAGCTTGGCTCATCGACTCGAGCAGGCCGTTCTCGTGGAACGGGTTTCTGCAACAGCGCGACATCCTCGTCCTCGAGGCCGTGCAGACCCGTGCACGATGGTCGGTGTCCGGGATTGTCGGGGCCTATGTCCGCGGCTGAGCACTTACCAACTTGTCGCCGGCCGGTCCACGACCCGAGCCGGGGTGATCGCGTCGGCTCGCACGACCAGGATCGCTGACCGCGAGGGGCCGATCGCGATACGCACGTAGGCCGTGCGGTCGTCGTCGGCGTAGCGCAGCAGTTCGCCGTGGGCGCTTCGCTGCGCTCCGGAGGTCACGTGCACCCGGGTACCCACCGGCAGTTCCACAACGGTGACTGTCCACCCAGCGCAAACGGAGCGCCACCGCATAGATCAACGAAAATGCGCCGCGCCGATTGGGAGCGTCTATCGTGCACGCTCCAACACCAGCCGCGCGGTGGACGCCGCGGACCAACTCGACGCGGTCGGTTGCGATCGCCTTCTACCCAACGACGACGCCGTGGCACTCGGCCGGTTCGACGATCTTGGCCGGCACCGTCCGCGGCCGACGATCTGCCGTATGGACCAGCCGGCCAGCCAACCGACGACTTCCACGCGCGTGAGCCCACCGCGACCCGGTGGCTCGTCCACAGTGGACCGTCCACGATGGACGATCGCCCAGGCCGCAGTTCTTCGGCCTCGAAGCTCGCGGCGCCCGCACCGCGATTCTCGGCAACGCCCGCCGTGACTGGCGAGCCCGCCGAGCTCGGCGCGGACACCGCCGAGCTGCTCGGCGAGTTGGGCTACGACCACGGCGAGATCGCCGACCTGCGTGATGCCGGCGCGATCGGCTGAGTCCAGGCGTTGCGCGGCGCGAACCGGTCGCGATTGACTGCCAGGATGCTGCCTTGGAGCGCCGAGCTGTCCGGACGTCTCGACCGTAACGTCATCGAATCCCAATTGCTGCAAGGCAATCCGCTCGCAGATCCGCACGAGCGCCCGCTATGGGTGTATGTGCCACCCGGCTACGACGACACGAGCGCGCGCTACCCCGCGATCTACGTCATCCAGGGGTACACCGGGCACGTGGCCATGTGGGCGAACCGATCGGCGTATCGCCAGCCGTTCATGGAGACGGCCGATGCGCTGTTCGCGGACGGCGACACCCCACCGTGCATCGTCGTGTACGTCGACGCGTGGACGGCGTACGGCGGCTCCCAGTTCGTCGATTCGCCCGGCACCGGCCGCTACCACTCCTACCTCTGCGACGAGATCGTGCCGCGGGTCGACGCGAACTACCGGACGATCGACAGTCGCGACTCGCGAGCGATCTCCGGCAAGTCGTCGGGCGGATTCGGCGCGATGATCACGCCGATGCTGCGTCCGGACCTGTTCGGCGCACTGGCCACGCACGCGGGCGACACGTTGTACGAGCTGAGCTACGTGCCGGAGTTCGGCAAGGCGGCACGTTACCTGCGCGAGTACGACCACGACATCAGCCGGTGGTGGGACGACTTCCGGTCCCGCCCGTCGTTCACGAAGGAGTGCGACGAGGTCCTGCTCATCACGCTCGGTTGCTCGGCCTGCTTCTCCGCCCGCGACGACGGCACGCCGGAGCTGCCGTTCGAGCCGCGATCCGGCCGACTGCTCCCGGACGTGTGGAAGCGCTGGCTGGACTGGGACCCGGTGCGCATGGTCGAGCGCTACGCGGAGACGGTTCGCTCGCTGCGTGCCGTCTGGATCGACGCCGGCACCCGCGACGAGTGGTTCCTCGACCTGGGCGCCGAGGCATTCCGCGCCGAGCTCGCCCGGGTCGGCCTGCCCGACGACCGCGTCCACTTCGAGCTGTTCGACGCCGGGCACATGGGCATCGACTACCGGTACCCGCTCGCGCTGTCCTGGCTCGCCCACCGATTGGAACCGGCCTAGCGGCCGGCCCCGCGCAACGCACTGGCGATGAGGCGGTCGACCAATTCCGGATAGCCGACGCCGGTCGCCGCCCAGGCTCGGGCGAACATTCGAGATCGGCGTGAAGCCGGGCAAGGTGTGCACCTCGTTGACGAGCACGGTGCCGCAACCCCAGCTGACCAGCATCCCGGACGCGGGCGGCACATCGAGCGCGACCGGCTGACGTCGCCGTCTCGAACGCATGTTCTGCATATGTGCTTTCTACCGGCTGTGAACCTGCCTGGCCGGCTGGGTCCTGGGCCGGATCGGGCTGCCGCTGGTGCGCAAGCACCGCCGCGAAGGCAGAACGCGCTAGGGCAGGGCGGTGGTGGCGTCGAACCAGGTGGTCGGGTCCTTTACGTTCGACGCGAAGGTGAGGCCGGCCATGATGGAACGCAGCTCATCTTTGCTCAGGACAGTGTCGACCACGGTGCCGTCTGTTGTCGTTGTGGTGGTCCATGCCTCGCTGACACCCGGGCCGGCGACGGCCACGGTGCCCTTTGTCTCCCAGGCCGGCCGGCCACCGATCGTGGTCGGTGTCCCGCCTTCGGTCCAGGCGAAGGCGTTCACGGTTAATACCACCTGGCCGTGCCGGCCGGGGTAGTCGAATAGCAGGTCGCAGCCCTTGCTCTGGTACGGACCCACGGAACAGCCGAGCCGGATGAGCTTGCCGCCGGCGGGCAGGTTGGACAGCCGGAACGGGACACGGACCGGGATGTGCAGCCCGGCGCGCACCGCTGATGCGATGCTGACCAGGTCGGCCTTGCTGGCGGACTTCGTCCGCATCACTGCGGCCCAGGCGCCCGGTGCATACTGCCAGGCCAGGCCTACCATCTTTCCTCCGCCCGAGGGCATCCACTGGTTGGTGATCTTGCCGTAGAAGCCCGGCTTGCCGTTGATGGTGACGTCCTGGGCGTCGGCCGGCCGGGATGGGATCCAGCGCCCGGGCGCCCAGACCCGCACGATCGCCTGGTTGCTGTCGGTACGGAAGCCATCCCAGCTCAGGTAACGCTGCTGGCTGGCCCCGTCAGCGCTCGGGGCACCCACCGTCATTCCGGGCCGCGCCTTGACGTCGAACACCGTCTCGGTCAGCCAGGCCGGGACCGTCACGGGCGCCGTCGTGCGGGTCGGCGGGCCGCCCGGCTGCGCTGCCCGGTGTGACCCCGAGTTGAGCGTGAGGACCCCGGCTACCACGCCGGCCACCATGGCGCCGGCCAGCGTCGGCGCGCCGAACCGCACGGCGGCGGACCTATGCCGTGAGCGCTTGGCCGCAGGCAGCAACTCGTCCTGGTCGCCAGGCAGCGGGGCAGGTTCCGGCGCAGCGTCGGCCAGCTGTCGCAAGGCTGCGCGCAAGTCAGTGGTGGTGTGCATCAGGACTCCTCGGTCATGGCCACGCGCAGGGTGGCAAGTGCGCGCGAGATGTGTGATCGGACGGTGCTCAGGCTGCAGCCGAGAATGTCGGCGATCTCGGCATGGCTCAGGTCTTCGAAGTAGCGCAACGTGACAGCGGCCCGCTGCCGCCGCGGCAGCGACCGCAGCCGCGAGATCAGCTCGGCCCGCACGGCATGAACGCCCGCGACATCGGGGACCGGAGCGGTATACGGCTCGAGATCGCCGTGCAGCGTCGTGCGCTTGAGCCGCTTGCGCCACGACAGGTACTCGTTGACGATCATCTGCCGGACGTAGGCGTAGGGGTGGTCGAGCCCGCCTATGCGCTCCCACACCTCGTAGGCCTTGGCGAGCACGTCGCCGACGAGATCCTCGGCGCGCTGGGCATCGCCGACCAGGACCATGGCGAACCGCAACAGGTCACGTCGCCGCCGGCAGACGAAGTCGGCGAAGGAGACCGGCTGGATCTGTGTCGACGTCATGCCTCCTTAACCGGCGAGCATGCGCGTTCGTTGAGTCGCCCTCGCTGTGAATCTCGCTGTCGTCGAAGACCTCGCCGACCCGCCCGGCCAGCCGGGGCGCCTGGACGACCGCCTCGGAATGCGCGCCGCCGCCGAACTCGACGCCACAGGTGGTCGCCGTGCTCGCGCACGAGATCGGCGCCGACAGCCTGCCGCATGCCGGGTTCCGGCACGCCGGTCACCCTGGGCTCCTCAGCGCCGTGGTCACAGGGCTGAGAGTAGGCCGAGCGTCGGGTTGGCCAGTTACCGTCGGTGGGAAACCAGTGGATGACCAGCGCGACTGGAGGGCCGGGAAGCCCAGTCGCGAGGCCGGCGAGATCGATGAGCTCGTCGAGCGCCGCAGTCAGTGCCACTCGTTCCATCTCTGCCGGTGGTTTCGATCCGATCAAGGGTCAACACAATGTTGCGCATCTCGTCGAGTCGTCCGGTCAGGCTCATCGCCACGTCTCAGCCTAGGCAGACACGGCCCGTCCTGCGGCGGTATGCCGCGTCCGGACGTCCTCAGGGATGGCACGGCCAACCCAAGGACTGCTGCACTCAAGCAGATACGCAGAACGCCTGGTCCGCGAGCGGACGGTGTCCGAGTAGGTGGATGGCGGGCGACATTCGTATGGCACGGCCCGACTGTGCTGGTCCCGGGGCCGCTGTTCGACGGAAGGGCTGCTCCGGTCGGACGGAGCAGAAAGACGTGCTCGTTGCCGTTGGGCAGCATCCCGAAGTGGGGCGACTCAAGAGGTCAAGATGGGACGACGTTGGTCCTCGTCGAGCTCATGCCGCCCGGAGTTGGTTCTCCTGCGGGCGCAGAGCAGAGCGGGATTCGAGCGCTGAGGATCTGCCACGAGTCGAAGCTGATCTGCTTGTGTCGCGGCGGGAGGGCGTAACCCTCGATCGCGAACGTGGCCTCAACCTCGCACCGCCCAGCGCGTACCCCGGTCAGACTGCCGTCCTGTACCACCGCGACAGCAAAGACGACATCGAACGTCAGATCCAGGGCCAGCTCGATCCTGGCCACTCGTATGCCGTCGACGAACACATCGACGTGCGGCCGGTGGGTGGAGGTGATGCGGTGCGAAGCGAGGTCCACGGTTCTCGTTGTTCCTGGCGTGGCCAGCGTGGACTTCGCGGCCGCCGTCAGTTCTAGGTATTTTCGCCAACCGTTGATGATCAACATCCCGACGTCGAGATTCAGTAGGTCGGCGGCGGCAGCGGCGACCTGGTGATGAAGTTCGCTTTGCGCGGCGTCGGAGAGGTGGCCGGTGCACTTTCGCAACGTGGCGCCCACCCCGGCCGCATTGGCATGTTGAGCGACCGCGGCCACGACATCGGTGTCGGGTGACGGGAACAGGACAGCTCGTACCGTTGGCGCCTCGGTCAAAAATGGAGTGGTCATCGGCGTAGCTCCTCAAGCGTCTGAACACCGGCGTCGGCAAGCGGCTCAAGCCAGAACGTTCGGGTTGCGGTTGGACTGGTCTGGGCAATTGAGATCCGCCCGGCATCGGCCTGTGGCGCGATTCGGACGTGTTCGCGCGCCCATTTGGCCGAGTGTGTTCTGGAACGCCGGATCAGCCACGTGGCGACGGCAGCGGCCGCCAAGGCGGCGACAGCCACGAGCCCCCATGCCGAGGGCGGGACACGCGTGCTGGAGCGAGGAACTGCGACCTGCAAGGAGACTGTGACGGTCGAACCGCGCGGCACTCTGGTCCCCGGTGCCGGGTTCTGTCGATCAACGAAGCCGTTCTGCGCGGACCCTGACACCTGAACGACGAGACCGGCGGCTTCGGCGCTCGCGCGGGATTGGTCCAAGGATTTGCCGCGCAGATCGGGGACGGTCGCGAACACCACGGGCTGGCCTGCCCGCAGGACCACGTTCACGGTCGTGCCGGTCCGGACCGAACTCCCGGCCGGCGGGTCCTGCGATTCGACACGCCCTGAGCCGGACGCCACCTGCAGGACTAGGCCGGCGCTGCGGACCAGCGCGTCGGCCTGCGCCTGGGTGAGGCCCTGCAGGTTGGGCACCGTGACCGTTGTCTGGGGAACGTCGACGGTCACGTTCACTGTGCTGTTCGGCTCGACGACGGCTCCCGGCGCCGGGTCCTGGGCGATGATGCGGGCAGCCGGGTCGCTGGACGGTCCGGTGATGTTGCCGAGGCTCAGACCCTTTTCCTTGAGGGCGCCGCGCGCGCGGTCAATGCCGAGGCCCTGCAGGTTGGGCACCGTGACCGTTGCCTGGAGAACGTCGACGGTCACGTTCACTGTGCTGTTCGGCTCGACGACGGCTCCCGGCGTCGGGTCCTGGGCCGTGATGCGGGCAGCCGGGTCGCTGGACGGTCCGGTGATGTTGCCGAGGCTCAGACCCGCTTCTTTGAGGACCTCGCGTGCGCTGTCAATGCCGAGTGCCGGTTTAACGAGGTCCGGCACGACGGCGAGGACCGTGAACGGAGCCGACTGCAGTGAGCCGAGCTCGACGCCGCAGGCCGGCGAGCAGACGGTGATGGTGTCCGCCCCCGGGAAAGCATCCTGAGGCACGGTCAGAGTGACCGATTGCAGGATACCTGTGTTTGGATCGGGACCGCATTTGAAGGCGACCGACGGACTGCCGGGCCAGGTGGCGGTGCACTCCGACGGAGCCTTGAGCGTCGGGGTCACGGTGACCGACGTGCCCGGCGGTCCCTGCTGCGGGTCCAGCTGCAACTGTCCGGGCGTGGCCGACCGTGCAGCCGGCGATCCGCAGAACGTGACGAGCAGCACGACCGCGAGGCTTGCGATCCACGTTGGGCGATGGAACATCCTGCTCACCCCCCGCGAGCCGCCGCGGAATGTCGACCGTAGGCTGGCGTCACCCAGCTCACACCGCGCGGCGCCGCACTCGGAGCGGCCTCGCCGGCCCGGTAGACGCTCAGTCCGGCGTGCGGCACTGGTGCGAAGGTTGGTGTCTGCATCTCCGGCCCCCTCCGGTTGCGCGACTCTCGGTCCCAGGTGCGTTGCCCGGCCCCTGCGTGCGGGGTCGCCACGGCTGCTCTATCTGATTCAAAGAGGCGCCCGAGGCACGTTTGATACGGTGCCTTCGGAGGTTGATGTGCTCCAAGCACGATGGAAAACGTCGGCGACGAGGTTTGAGATCTCCCACCGCACGTAACACTCATTTGTCGGCAGGAAGCCGACCGCACATAGTCGGCCCTGCATGCACTCGTCAGTGACTTCGTTCCGCTCTCTGAGCAGCATTTCGCGGATGAATATGCCATCGACCGCATATCTGAGCCTGTCGCGCAAAGGCCTTGGCTGCTGGCTCAAGGACCCTCGGCGGCAGGCGGGGCTGGGTGGTGGCGGTCTCGATCCGCGCCGACGCTGGCGGGCGACCGTCAGCGGCTGAGGCGGTTGACGTGTAGCTTGCGCAGGTTGTGTGCGGCGGCGACCAGTAGCCATTCGCTGTTGCACGCGGCGGTGCCGCGGCGGGACATCATGGTCAGTTTCTGGCAGGTCTTGATCTGGCCGATCACGGGCTCGACGGTTTGGCCGCGCAGTTTGTAGTCGGCCTTGCCGCGGTGGTGAGGCATCCGGCGGCCGGCTCGCACGGTGGCGGGCAGCGTGGTCGTGGCCCGTTGTCGCGGCCGCCGCGCGTCCAACATAGGGATGGGGCTTCGCGCTCGTGTTCGACGTTCAAGGTTCCACGACGGGACTCAGGCGCCTCGTCCTCCGGCTCAGCAAGTCGGCCGCGGTGATAGGAACCCACGCATGGTGGTGTCGGTTGACGGCGTAGACGTCTTCGAACAGCTCGATGCCTGCCTGGCGCGATTGGACCGCGACGCGTGGAACGCGGTGATCTATCGCCGCGACGCCGCGGTGCGCAGCGAGGCGGCTGACCAGCGGCATCAATCAGCGGCCGGCCCGCCGGCGGGTGCTCTGGCGGGCTTGTGCTTCACGGTGAAATCAGCGATCAGTACCGGTGTTCTACCTGCGACCGCGGGCAGCCTGTTGCTCAGCGAGACGCCGCGCGGTGCCGCACCTGTGATCACCCGGCTGCGCGCAGCGGGAGGGCTGCTGGTCGGAGCAACCAACTGTGCGGAGTTCGCACTCGCCCCGATCGCTACCAACCGCCGCTATGGCAGCACTGCGAACCCAGCCGCGGCAGGGCACTCCCCCGGCGGCTCGAGCGCCGGGTGTGCCGCGGCAGTCGCCGGCCGTCTGGTGCCGCTCAGCGTGGGAAGCGACTACGGCGGATCGGTGCGATACCCGGCAAGCTGCACCGGCGTGCTCGGCTTCCGTCCCGCACGCCGCACCGCGCCCGCGGCCGGACAAGCTCCCGCGTCACCACCACGCTCGGCCCGGGCACGGTTCTCGGTCCCGGGCCTGCTGGCCCGCGACCTCGCCACCCTGACCGCGGTGCTTCCGGTGTTCCTCGCCCATCCCGTAGCGCCGCGCCCGTCGCGCCGCGTCGCGTGGGCAGCCGGCGAAGGCGACCACGAGGTCGACCCCAAGGTCATCGACGTGGTGCGGCAGGCGGCGGAGCGGCTCGGTGCGATCCCGGCAGAGGAGTGCGGCGGCAACCCGCTCGCCGGAGCCTCGAAAGTCTTCGACCGGATCCGAGCAACCGACGACCTCGAGCCAATCCGCACCCTCGCCGCCGGCCGCACCAGTGAGCTGACCGACCGAATACGCCAGATACTCGCCGAACCACCGCAGCAGGCTGATCCCATCGCCGAACACAAGGCTCGAGAGCTATCCCAGCGAGCGGCTCGGTTCTTCGACCGGGTCCCCGTGCTCGTCGCGCCCGTCGGCCCACCGAGTCATGCCCTGAACCCCTACAGGCACCACCCGGAGCATGTTTCGAGATCAAACGCTCGGACAACCACATCACGCGCGCTCGCGCGAGCAGGCGCCGGCACAGAGCAGCCTCGGCAGTGGTGCTGGCGGCGGCCACGTATGAGCTTATAGGTTTAGCGACTGCTGCAAAGCCGAGTGCTCTACAAGAACCGACGCATCCGCAAGCGCGTCTCGCGTCAATGACGGGCGAGTGTTCGAGGCAGCCTGCTTAGGGTGAAGCTGATCCGCGCCGCGCTCAGTGCTGCGGCTGCAGGCACTGGCCAGGTGGTGAGGATTCCGGCCGAGGTGACGTAGCTGAGCATTGCCAGGTCGATGGCCAGCACGACCACACACCCGGCCGCGGCGCTGCGCCCGGCTTGGCGGTAGTGCGCCCCGGACGCGGCGACGGCCAGCAACACGACACCGGTGATCACCGCGGCGCCGAACCCGATCCGTGCTGCGATCGCGACGGGCCAGTCCCATGCATGCTCGGCGAGCAGGACGGCCGCGCATGCCCCACCGACCACGGGCCCGGTGAGCAGCAGCGAGCGGGCGGAGTCCCGGGCCGGGTTGGCGGCCGCGAAGGCGGCGACAATGGTCGTGGCGTCGCCGAACTCGGCCACCGCGGCGTCTGCTGCGTCCTCGAGGCTCAGGCCGCGGCCGCGGTGCGACTCGAATGTCTCGCGTAGCCCGTCGGCGAGTTCGGCGACGACTGTCGCGGGCAGCTGGCCGGTCAGCTCGGCGAGGTAGGCGGCGATCAGGCGGGGTTCGTCCATGGCCGGCCCTCCAACGCCGCGCCCACTACCGCCGAGAACTGCTGCCAGTTCGCCCGCTCAGTGCTCAGCGCGCGGCGTCCCTTTGCTGTGAGCGCGTAGGATCGCCGTCGCCGTCCGGCCACCACCGACCAGCGGCCCCGCACCAATCCGGCTCCCTCGAGCCGGTGCAGCGCCGGATAGATCGTCCCGGTCGGCAGATCCAGTTGCCCGTCGGTGGCCGCGCGCAGCGCCTCGATCACCGCATACCCATGCCGTGGGGCGTCCTCCAAGCTGGCCAGCAGCAGCCCGTCCAGGTGCCCCTTCAGCGCCTCGGCCCGCATAGGTAGCAACGCTACCTCTCACGCTTCCTTCGCGACACTGTCGCGCGTAGCCTCGATATGTAGCAATGCTACCTATCGGGAGCGAGATCGTGACCGGCGCCGTCCGGATCCTCGGCACCGAAGTCGGCTCCACCGCGCCGGTCTTCCTGGCCTTTCTCGCCGTACACGTACTCGCCGGCCTCTCCGCAGTCACCACCGGCGCCGTCGCAGCTCTCACGCGCAAAGGCACGCCACGCCACATCCCCGCCGGACGCTGGTACTACCGCGCCATCAGCGTCGTGTTCGCCACCGCGCTGGTGCTCACCGCGATGCGACCGCGCGAGGACTACCACCTGGCGCTCATCGGCCTGGTCGCGTTCGTCGCTGCCAGGGTCGGCTACGCCCACCGCCGCCGGCACCGGCCCGGCGACACCCCCCACATCGCCGGAATGGGCGTGTCCTACGTCGCGATGCTGACCGCGTTCTACGTCGACAACGGCCCCCATCTTCCGCTCTGGGACCGGCTACCGACCCTTGCGTTCTGGCTGCTGCCCAGCATCGTCGGCGCGCCGATCATCGTGCGGGCACTGAGTCACGCCCGGCGCAACTCCCACACCGCACCGAGGCGTCGTGCTGGAGCCACGCCAGGGTGAGAGCCGCAAGCGCACTTCGACGCGAGGACGTTCCACGGAAGCCAAGTCCGGCCGAGCATCACCGTCCGCTCGCCTTCGCGACCGTGGGGTTCCGCCAACCGGCCGGTACGTAGCTGGGCCATGCCGTCAAAGTTCCTTGACGACAGACGCTTCGTCAACCTATTTTGACGTCATGGGAAGTGCGGTGTCGGAGGGCGCTCGGATGGTGGAGGCTGCGGCGGATCCGGACCCAGCGACGGGGTTGGCCGCGGTGGCCGCGTTGCGGGGTCTGGTGGAGGTGCTGGAGGAATTGCAGGTTGACAACGCCCGATCCAAGGGCTGGTCGTGGCGCGATATCGCCCGCGTGTTGGGCGTGACCAAACAGGCCACGCACTACAAGCACGCCGGGCGGCTTCGGGGAGGCCGGTGATGGCCAAGATGGCGCAGGGACCGTCGCCGGCCGCCAGAGAGGTCAGCCGTTTGGCGGAGGGTGAGCGGGTTCGGTTGGGACATCCGTACCTGGGTGACGAGCATTTGCTGCTCGGCATCCTTGCGCACGGGTCGAGTGGAGGTGCGGTGATGCTCACCGAGCGCGGGCTGGACCTAGCCATCGCGCGGGCAGGGGTCGCGCGCCTCGTCGAGAACGCTGGACCGCTCGCGCGCGACGACGCGGCGGTGCTTCGCGAGTTCGGGATCGATGTGGCGCAGATGCGCCGGCAGCTGGAATCCACGTTCGGCACGCTGGCACTACATGAGGCGGAGCGGCAGGTCCGGCTTCGGCCGTGGTGGCGCGGACGGGGCGGGCACAGCCCGTTGTGTGGACCGCCGTATCTGATCAAGCGGTCGCAGTTCATCGCGTGCACCACCGCAGGCAAACACGGCGACAAGCCGATCCGGCCCGAGCACCTGCTCTACGGCGTGCTGCGCGTGGCCCACGACCCGCTCGGGTCCGGGTTGGGGCGACGCGGCCGTCGCGACATGGCCCGTCTAGGTCTGCACGTCGGTGCGCCGCATCCGGTGCGGCTGCTACTGACCGAACACGACATCGACCTACGCCAGTTCGGCGAGGATTTGCTCGCCAGCCGCACGACCTGATGGCTCCGATCGAGAGAAAGCGCGCCCGTGAGTACCGCTGCCCCCGTGACCGACTCCGACACCGCTGAGCCGGTGGGGTGCTGGTGCTGCGGTTCGGCCTACCAGGAGTCGGACCTGGTCCGGCTCGGGAACCATCCCGAAGTCGGGGTGTGCCTGGCGTGTGCGCACTACCTGCACCAGCAGGCCCGCGGCCGCGAGGACGCGCGACGCCCGTCGCCCGCGTCTCGAGTGCGTGATCAGCTGCGTGCCGCGCGGCAGGTGGTCATCCGGCGGGGCTGGCACCGCAACCGGGTCATCGGCCGGCCGCTGCGCTGGCTGGGCCGGCGCCTGCCCTGACCTCAGGTGGCGACGGCACCAGGCGCGTCGGTGCGGGTCTGCTGCAGCGCGACGACCTTGCCGTCGGCCACCGTGACCCGAGTGGCGACCGGGAAGGGCTGGGGTCCGTCGAAGTCGATCGGCTTGGTCGAGGAGACCACGAACGTGTGCTCGTCGAGGCGCTCGACGCGCACCGGGTAAGGCCGGTTTCCCTCGGCTTGCCGCTGCCGGAGCAAGGCCATGACCTGGTCGCGGCCGGCGCAGTCCCAGGCGCCGGGTTCGACCCAGCGCAGCGTGACCCGCTCATCAAGGACGGCTTCGAGCGCGTCGAGATCACCCGTAGTCCAGGCGTGCAAGCCACGCTCGATCGGTTCCTCGGGTGCGCTGCTGGTGGTCATCGCCTCGCCCCTTCCGATGTGCCTGCGCTCATCATCCGCGCCGGATCAGCGCGCTGTCACCTGAGCACCGTCGAGCAGCCCGCCGAAGATCTGCCGGCCGAGCCGTTCCGCGGCAGTTCGCGTCGAGGATCCCTCCGCGCAGCTGCGGATGCGACTTGATCCACGCTACGCCGGTGCCACGGTGCTGAAGAAGTTGAGGTCCTTACGGCAGGAGTCCGCCGACGGGGCCGGTCGCCAGCGGACGCGCTCGCGAACACCGCTGCGGTGACCGGGTCCCGGCGCGGGCCTGAGGTCACCTAGCCCAGCAAGCGATGGCGCAAGCGCCACCATTGACCCGACCGGCCAGCCGAGCAAGGCGGCAGCGACGAAGGCCAGGCGCGGAGGCATGAGTGCACGCGGGTCGCTCAACAATCGATCCTCTTCCCCGTGGCACATTTAGTACGTGCTGAGCCTCATGCCGTTAGCCGCGGGAAGCAACTCGGCAAGTGCTGTCGACTGGGTGTCTGGGATCAGTACGACTGTTGCAGTGATCATCTCGTTAGCGTTCGGCCTGTGGAATCTGTCCATCCAACGAAAGCAGAGACGTGATGACGAAGCGCGCCAAGCACGCACCGTCGTGGTTGGCGGGCCAGTTCCTCTTGCCCCATCGTCAGGGCAGGACATCTCGTTCTGCGTGACGCTAATGAACTTCAGTGATGCGCCAATACACGATGTCGTCATTGGCTTCCACGCGAAGTCGGGAGATGACCCGGAGTGGAAACACACCTACCGCATGCTCGCTTACATCGAGCCCAACGGGCGGTCACAGCAGGAGTACGCCGGCCTCCTTGCCAAACCGCCAGGTAGCGCAGCCCTGGCCCCGTTCCCGCAGGCAGAGTTCAAGCCGGTTGAAGTCCGGTTCCTGGATGCGGCGGGACGGCGATGGTTCCGAACAAACCGAACCTACGAGGCCGTTCGTATCCTCGACTACATCCCTCCACAGCTACCTAAGGACGAGCAGGAGCGCATTCGCGCAGCGAGACGACGAGACCGCCGACGACTCTGGAAAAGGCGGGCCGCGTGACGTTCTCGGCCTGGACGCGATGCCGTAGCCGTGCCATTAACGTGCCATTCGACCGGGCCGCGCGTGGCCGTTGCAGGCCGTGACTGGCAGCCGCAACGCATGGGAATGCTGGCAGCCCGGCCGATCCGTGACGATTCCCAAGCTGTCTTCGGGTCCCTTCGGGGCGCCGCGGATGCGGGAAAATCCCGGGTGGTTGCCCGCCGACGTCGGCATTTTCATGGCGCAGGTGAGGCCGTCAAGCTGTTTGACGCTGGGAGCCGCTTCGAGGGGCTGCGCATTGTTGCTACGAGCACGAGGGTCCGACTCTTCATCTTCCCCGCTGGCTCCCGCGGGTGACCTTCCCGCATTCCCACGTCGTGCGGGAGAGCGTCATGGACGAGGTCGACGAGCAGGAGTTACACGTCGAGCGGGTAGCTGCGCTCGATCTGGGTAAGACGGTTTTGGAGGCGTGCGTGCGGGTGCCGCACGAGTCGCGGCCGGGCC
>WNGL01002471.1_pt1 | contig 22377 bp, 26 predicted proteins | sample 5400591 | NCBI WGS metagenome assembly WNGL01 (sample SAMN13153377, study PRJNA577476) | soil metagenome | isolation source: 80 cm soil or saprolite under Garry oak tree replicate 1 | place: USA:California | collected 2016-06-15 | reverse complement strand
AGCAGAACAAAGATCGGCACTGCCGCCACAAGAGCGGACAAAGCGAGACTATTCGCGATTGGTGTGTAGGTTTGTTGCCACATGGCGGGCAACAATAGCACAAGTCGCCTGCGAGCCAATGCAGAAATCACCGGCCCTTAAATGCCTGCCGGTAACCACGCGAAACCACGAGGTCCACTTACATCGTTTGGGCCGGATGACGTTATCACAGCCACCCGAAATAGCAACGAAGGTGGCCGAGGGACAGGTGATTCGGACCGAAGTATACCTTTTCGAAAGGGCGGCGTCGCGCCTGTAAAGAATCAGAATGCTTTCTTCGACGCATTCGATATTAAGGATGGCGATAAAATGTTCCTCGCTCCGGCTAAACGCGTCACGGTTTGGTAGCGACTGCCTCCAATGGCCATGGCGTCTCTCTAACCGCCGTCTTATAGGATCCGCGCTCTTCGGCGTCCTGCCAGCAGGACCAATGCATCGGGCCTTTCAGCGTCTTGACCAATTCGTCTCCTTCAATCTCATAGCCGCACCAGTCGCATTCCAGAAGTTGGTCGAGCACACCAGGGACCCGCAACTGCCAGGATTCGAAGGTGATGTCATCAATATTCTTCATTTGTATTTCAAACCTTTCTCAAAAATGAGAAGGGGCTGCCGGAGCGGCTAGCCTCCATCCAGAGCCCAGCTGAAAGGATTTTTCGCCCTTCAAACGTTTAGATCGTTTAGAGGCGTCGAAAAATACAACTTTTTCGAAAAAGTTACTTTTTAATGATTTTTTATCGATGCGAAAGCCGAAAAACATAAAAAAGCTCGTTTTTCCTGTGCCGCTTTTCCGATCCCTGCCGAAGAGGTAGCTTTGGAAATGGAAAGCTAATGCTCTTACGGCAAAAGCAACGTTGGAATTGAAAAGCTAAGGCTTCTGCGGCGGAAGCGGCGTTGTACATCAGGCTACCGGCGTTTGAACGGAGCGGGCTGGGCGAACTTCTCGGGGCCGATTACGGCGTTCGGCCGGATCTCTTTAAAAGTAAACGTGTTCTGGCCATCGGTCCAGGTCATCACGATGCGGAAAGGCAGTTTGACGCCAGCCATTTCGCGGTATTCCGAGTAATCGATCTGTGTCGGGACTGTACCAACGGTTGTTTTGTTCCAGCGCACCAGTCGGACTAATAGCCCGGATTCATCGAAGTAGAGGTTAACAGAAGTTTCTCCGGGGTTAGATCCCTGTAAGATCTGAACCGGACGGTCGTCGATGACGGTGCTGCCGACTTTCCAGTCGCTGAACGATTTCTGGATGCCTGCAGGGAAGGATATCATTGCATCCAGGCGCGCTCCGGTCAGGTTGCCTCCTGTCAGTCTGACGAGCGGTACAGGTCTCCATTCTTCCGCAACCCAGCCATTCCGGCCATCGTAGGTCTTGACCCCGTCTCCAATATCCATGTGAATGATCTGGGTCCGCTGGTCGGGCGCGCGGGCATAGATTTCTACAGGGACATCTGCCCCGCCCGTATTGAACCCGGAGTAGGTTCCTGTGGCGACGAACGAGGTCAAGCCGGCCAACCGGTCCCTTCCGCCGAGTGCCTGAAAATATCTTTCAAACACCTGATCCGCCGTTACCTTTCGATCGGGATAAATATTGGTCGAGTTGGGATCCTCTTTGAGCTCGCCGTACTGCAGAGCCAGGCTCGGAATGATCTCAGGGTTGTAGTTGCCGCGGTGGCAGGTGAAGCACGATACGCGCGGCTCGCCGCGGAAGTAGTTACGGTTGATGGCATTCATCATCGTAATCATGCCTCGCGCCCTCTGAACCAGCGGAGTTTCGACGGCGAACGCCTCGCGATTGGTGCGGATTTCCGGGGAGTGGCAACTGCTGCAGTCGTAACCGAGGGAGGATGCAAACATTCCCATCGTGTCCATGAACTCGTCAACAGGAATGCCTTTAAGGACTTTAACGTTCTTGAAGACAGTGTCCGAAAGCTGTGAATTCTGCTCGGATCCGGTTCGGCCGGGCGCAACCTGACCCGGCCCAGTTTGCCCTGCCGTCATCGCCAGGCCAAGCAGCAACACAGTGATTGTTGTCATGTTTGCGAGCTACTGCTTAGGAAAGCCCGGCTGCTCAGGTCCACCTGCAATAAAGAGCGGTTTGTCCGGATTCTCGACCTTGGCAATTCTCGCCAACGCGCCCCTCGTTTCGATAACCTTGCCGCCGTATGCTTCAAAGACCACCTTCTCTCCAGGCAGGAGATCTTTCGGGCCCCAGCCCTGCCGCCGTACGGTATTGGGACTGGTCAATTCCAGGTTCCAATTGGCCACGTTACCCTTGGCATCGGTGACATCGATGTAGACGCGCATATGCGGATTGAGCCATTCGATCTTCGTCACCACGCCGGTCAATTTGACTTTCTTATTCGCGTCATATTCCGTATCGAATCCATGATGGGCGATGGCCGGCATCGTGAAACAGAAAAAGCTGATTCCAGCGATCATGAGCCCGAGTTTGTTTTTCATGGCAACACCTCCTGAACGTCAGTCATTTATTAGTCTTCGGATCAACCGTATTACTCGTACCCGTTCCCGGCACGTAACCCCCTGCCTGGCCGACCTGATTGTTTTCCAAGCATATGAACTCCATCAAGTCGAGGTCTGGGCGCATCAGCTTCGCTGTAAACTTCAGATGAACCGGTTTCGAAAAGGCACCAGGATCATCAAGCGTGAAATCGTTGACGAGCGTTCCATAGTTGATTCGGTTCCATCGTTCGATCGTATGGAGTTTCTGGGTGTGCGGAGTGCCGCGGCTGTCGAACCAGAACTTGTCGTTATAGCCAACGGTGTCGATGACGAGCGTGTCGCCCTCCCACGACCCAATCGAGTGGCCCCACCAAGTCGGAAGAAGATCGTCCGGATGCTTGCGGCCATCCATGTAGACCACGCGATGCGCGCCGGCGTCCCCGGTCTCGTGCAGGATGTAGATGTACGTCAGCCCCTTCGACGTGTACGACATTGCGAACTTCCACGGGTAGGGGTTGACTCGCGGGACACTCATCGGCAAACAGGCGGTATACGGCTCGTCCTCCTCCTTGCGTTTATCCCGGAGTTCTTTCGCCCAGGGTAATAAGGGAAGCTCGCCGGGTTTCAGGCCGCCTTCACGCTCGATGTCGGCATTCGAGCCGCCACCCATCCACGGGCCGGTCAGATCCGGCTTGCCGTCGGGCAGCCGCGGCACGGGGCCGTTCACAAGGTTGTCTGGAACCAGAGGAGTGCCGCCCACATTCACGGATCGCACCCGGTCCTGAGCTTGCGATTGCACCGGCAGCACCAGGATCAGCACTATCAGTAGTGTCATTGAGATGACGAAGAATTTCTTCATATCCACGCTCCTAAAAAGGGGAACTGCCACAAAAAGCACACAATTCGAAGGCATTGCGACGCTTTTGTGCCTTTTCGTGGCCATTTTATTCCTCCGACCAGCAAGTATCAAAACAGCAATTTCAACGCGAACTAACCTCCCAGGTATCCTCCGAATTGATTGCGCTGGAAGGGACCCTTGGCATCTTCGAAAAAGTTGCGGGCGTCCAAAGAGCTGTTGGGCTCACCCGGCGCTTCGCGCCCCTCTCCCAAAAGGGGAGAGGGAGCGATTTCAGTTGCTGGTGCGCGGCAAACGTTATGTCTGTATTGCTGAAATTTGTCAAGAAATCTAGTGCATTCGGACGATGTGAGTGTGCTGATAAAGAGATCCGCCAAAGCTTCATCGTCGACTTCCTCCCACATTTTTTCGGGATTGGAATTGGAGATGAAAGGCTTCCTGCGGCGTTTTCAAGGCTCCAATTCTAGATGGAAGCTGCCGGGTCCTTGCGTCAACTTGCCAATTAACTCGAGCACAATTGCAAGGCTGATATGACCACGTTCCTGAAAAGTGGTTTCCCGCCGGTCACCACGATACGTACTCCGGTTAAACCGTTGTCGGAGTCCATTCGTAACATCGTTCCGGGCGACAACAGCGGCCAAAACGGATCTGCACGTAGATCCAGCCATCTCCCCCTGCCGGTTGATTCCACTCAACGGGCAGGGGAGGGCTGAAGAACCGATCGAGTGAGTATTAGTAGAATGATCATATGCAGGACAAGGTTGTGGTTATTACCGGAGCCACGTCGGGCATTGGTGCGATAACTGCGGAGAAACTGGCCGCCATGGGCGCGCGCATGCTCGTCATCGCTCGCAATCGAACTCGCGGAGAAGCAACGTTGAAGCGATTGCGTGAGACGGCGCCCGGAATTGATCACCGCGTCTACTACGCGGACCTCTCGCTCGTTAAGGAAATGAAGCGCGTGGGGAACGAAATTGCGGCCGCGGAACGGCGGATCGATGTCTTGATCAATAACGCGGGGGCGTTATTCGGCAAACGGGAACTGACCGGCGAAGGATTGGAGCGTACCTTCGCCACCAATCACATGTCGTATTTTGTAGTGACCGAACAATTGCGCCAGCGTCTGCTCGCGTCCGCTCCCGCTCGTGTGATCAACACGTCTTCGGAAGCGCACCGGGGGATGAAAATCGACTTCGGCGACCTGCACGGATCCCGTAGCTACCAGGCCTTCCGCGCGTACGGACGCTCGAAGCTATGCAATATTTTGTTCACGCGCGAACTGGCGCGGCAGTTGAGCGGCACGGGCGTCACCGTCAATTGCCTTCATCCCGGGTTCGTGAATACCCGCTTTGGCGACGAAAGCAAAGGACCGCTATCCCTCCTCTTCCGGATTGCTAAGAACTTCGCCATCTCCCCCGAAAAAGGCGCCGAGACCATGGTATTTCTCGCATCCGCGAAAGAAGTCGCCGGAACGACGGGCCAGTACTTCTATCAATGCCGCCCGAAAACCTCGTCGATAGAAGCGCAAGACGAGGATGCGGCGAAACGGCTGTGGGAAGAGTCTGTGAAATTGGCGCGATAATAAAAAGAGAAAACGGATCGGAGTTTTTATGTTCCGTAAACTTGCATCCGGGGAGTTTCGGCTTTATTCGCGCAAGAAGGACCCCAAGACAGGCAGACCGCGAAAGCTTGGTACGTTCAAGACTCGTGAAGCGGCAGAGAAGCACGAACGAGCGGTTCAGTTTTATAAGTCCCGCTAAGGATGATGTCGACTCCGCGGGGCCGTCCCGTGGAGTCAGCATCATCCCTCAGCGGGACTTGAAAAGCGGCATTGATGAAGTTCGACGTCTATTCCATGGGTTTCTCGAACCGGACATGGGAGGAGACCATCCCGATTCTGTCAGGTTACAAGATCCGGCGGCTTGCGGATATTCGCACACTGCCGGGCTCGAGGCACACACCGCAATTCAATCTCGAACATCTGCAGGTGGCGCTTCCACGAGCCGGAATCGAATATGTTCACTTGAAAGCTCTCGGCGGTTTGCGCAAGCCGCGCAAGGATTCGGCTCTGAATGCGGCATGGAGAAATGATGCATTCCGCGGCTATGCGGACTACATGCAAACACAGGAATTCGAGGCAGCACTCAAGGAACTAATCCGGCTTCTACAGGAAAAGACCACAGTCTATTGCTGTACCGAGGCGGTGTTCTGGCGTTGCCATCGCCAGCTCGTATCGGATGCGCTCTTAGCTCGCGGCTATCGCGTCGGTCACATCTTCACTGCAACAAAGATCGAGGAGCACACATTCACCAAATTTGTGAAGGCGGAAGGAACGACGCTCACGTATCCTAACCTTTTCAAGTCCCGCTATGGATAATGTCGACTCCACGAGACCTTCCCGTGGAGTCGACGTAATCCAGTACGGCACTGATTGTATGAAGCTTACTTTTCTGGGCGCGACTCAGCCTGTTACCGGTTCCAAATTTCTGATCGAGACGAAGGACCGCCGGATTCTTCTTGATTGCGGTCTTTTTCAAGGTTCGAAAGAACTGCGACTGAGGAACTGGGAAGCGCCGCCGGTCGATCCAAAATCGATCGACGCGGTCGTACTCACACACGCGCACATCGATCACACCGGTTATCTGCCGCGGTTCGTCGCGCACGCTTATAAAGGTCCCGTCTTCGCAACATCCGCTACTGTTGACCTGGCCCGAATTTTGTTGCCCGATGCCGGACACCTTCAGGAAGAAGAAGCCAACTATCGAAACAAGCATCACCTAACAAAGCACAAGCCGGCATTGCCGCTATACACCGTCAGCGATGCGATGTCCTCGCTCGAACTGCTGCGGCCAGTCAAATACGGAGAAGTCGTGTCTCGCTCCAGCAGCCTCGAGTTCACACAAGGAGTGGGGCGTTGAAATCCCGGCGTATCGTCAGACGTTCGAGATCAACTAGAATGAGAAAATGAAGGACTTCACTTCACACGCTCTGAACGTCGCCACGGCAAAAGGCGCACGGTACGCGGACATCCGCATCATTGATCATCGGCAGCAGGTCGTCAGTGTGAAAAATGGAAACGTTGATGGTATCGGTGATCAATACAGCCAGGGATTCGGCATTCGCGTTCTCGTCGGCAATTCCTGGGGATTTGCTTCCAGCGCGTATGTCGCAAAGGCCGAAATCGAGCGTGTCGCAACTCTCGCGGTTCAGATTGCGATGGCCAGCGCCATGGTTCCGGGCCCACCCGTGGATCTGGGGAGTCCTGTTCGGAGCACCGGACAATACACAACTCCGATCGAAGTCGATCCGTTTTCCATCTCTCTGGAACAAAAACTCGATCTGCTTTTCCGCGCTGACGAAATCCTTCGCCGGAATTCTGGCGTGAGGGTTTCCGAAGCCAATGCCATCGCGATACGCAATCACAAGTTCTTTTCGAATACGGAAGGCGCCTTCATCCAACAGATACTTTATGAGAGCGGTGGCGCGGTTGCGGCAACAGCTGTCAGCGACATCGAGGTGCAGACTCGCTCCCATCCGAATTCTTTCCGCCATCAAGGCACCGGCGGCTGGGAGTACGTCACCAATGCCGACCTGGTGGGGAACGCCGAACGTGTCGCCGCCCAGGCCGTGGCATTACTCTCGGCCGATGTATGTCCGAGCAAAGACACGACGCTGGTTCTCGACAGTTCCCAACTCGCACTTCAAATCCACGAATCCTGTGGCCATCCAACTGAACTGGACCGTGTCTTCGGCACCGAAGCGGCCTTCGCGGGACGTAGTTTCTTAACCCTCGAGAAGCGCAACAATTTTCGGTACGGGTCCGACATCGTCAATATGACGGCTGACAGCGTTCGGCCCACGGGACTCGGCACATTTGGATGGGACGATGAAGGAGTGCCCGCGTCGAGTACGCCACTTGTCCGAGAGGGGGAGTTCGTCGGTTATCTGATGTCACGGGAAACTGCATCGAAGCTTGCTCTGGAGAGCAACGGTTGCATGCGAGCCGACGGTTGGAACCGGTTACCTTTGATTCGTATGACGAACGTGTCGCTTGAACCTGGCACATGGGAACTGGACGATATGATCGCGGATACCGACGACGGTATTTTCATGGAAACGAATCGATCGTGGAGTATCGACGACATGCGCCTGAACTTTCAGTTCGGCACCGAGATCGGATACGAGATCAAAGGCGGCAAGCGCGTCCGCTTGCTGAAGAACTGTACGTATGCGGGAATCACACCCGACTTCTGGAAATCTTGTGACGCAATCGGAAATAGCCGCCACTGGCGGCTCTGGGGAACGCCCAATTGTGGTAAAGGAGAACCAATGCAAACCATGGGCACCGGACATGGCGCATCCCCCGCGCGTTTCCGCAAAGTGAAAGTTGGCGTATTCCGATGAACTTCAGGCAAATCGCCGACGTGGTAATGAGTGCTTCGTCCGCGGACGAAACCGAAGTTCTTGGCTTCGAGCAAAACGAAAGCCTCACTCGCTTTGCGAATAACTGCATCCATCAAAACGTGACCGAGAGAAACGTTCAGATTACCGTCCGGTCGGTCATCGAAACAAAAATCGGCATTGCCATTTCGAACGATCTCAGGCCGGAAAGTCTCCGCGAATTGGCGATTCGCGCCGGCGACGTTGCGAAGCTGCAACCCTCGAATCCCGAATTCAAAGGTTTACCTCAGCCGCAGGTGGTTACTCCAGTCGAATCATTCGACAGCGCAGTTGCCGAATGTACGCCCGAACAACGCGCGGCCAGCGTAGGAATTATCTGCCGGAAAGCGGCGGATGCAGGATGTGCTGCGGCTGGATCCATGACAACTTCCTCATTAAATGTCGGGGTCGCCAATTCCAAGGGCGTTTTTGCGGAGCACCGGCTCACGTTGGCGGACGAATCGACCGTCATCATGGGTCAGAATTCGTCCGGATGGGCTCAGCGTACGGGCTGGCAATTAGCCGCTATCGAAGCGGAAGCGCTTGCCGATGAGGCGATTTCAAAAGTGAGAATGGGAGCCGATCCCGTCGATTTCGAGCCCGGTGAATATAGCGTTGTCCTGGAACCCTACGCGACAGCCGACCTTCTCGAAATGCTGGCATATGACGGCATGGGCGCTCTGGCCGTGCAGGAAGGACGCTCATGGATGAATGGCCGGATTGGCGAACGCATCATGGCCGACAGCGTAAACATCGTTGATGACGGCACCAACATCGCCGGTATACCGTGGCCTTTTGATTTCGAGGGTTTACCCAAAAAGGTTGTGCCGATCGTTGCCTCTGGCGTCGCGCTGTCCCCCGTTTATGATTCATTCACGGCAGGACGTGAAGATCGAAAACAGTCGACCGGGCATGCCACGCCGCCATCTCCGCAAGGCCGGTTCGGTCCTGCGCCGATGAATCTGTTTCTGAAACCCGGATCGACGTCATTGGAAACGATGATCAAAACGACCAAGTTCGGCTTATATATCACGCGATTCTGGTATACCCGGACCGTGCATCCTCGCGATGCCGTCGTCACTGGTATGACGCGGGATGGTACCTTTGTTATACGTAACGGTGAAATCGCGCACCCAATCAAGTCGCTGCGTTTTACGCAGTCCTACGTTGAAGGATTGAAATATACGGAAGCCATTGGAGAAACGACGCGCCTGCTTCGATCAGGATTCGGCGGCGCCGTTAGCGTTCCGGCCGTGAAACTGGCAAAGTTTAGATTTACGAGTTCAACCAGATAGAAATGGCCACAAAAAGGCATAAAGACACAAGAGATCGAAATGCCCTTTGCGAACTTTGTGCCTCTCTGTGGTTGATTTTAGGGGTCAACACGTGATCGTCCTGTTGCTATCGCTGATCTTTTCCGCGAATCAAGGGAGCGCCGTACAAGTGACGTTTCCGGACGAGCCTGAGGTGAAATCCATCGAGATCGCCTGGGAGAACAAGAAGGTGCCGGCGTTTCACGTCCAAGACCGCTGGACAACGGTTCTTGGCGTGGACCTCGACGCGAAACCCGGGCAACACGTCACGCCCGTGTTCTTTACACTGAATGATGGGCGAATCGAAAAACGTGAGGCGGTGATTGAAGTTGAACCGAAGAAATATCCCACGACCGAGCTCAAGGTCGCTGACAAATACGTAGAGCTCAGCAAGCCAGACCTCGCCCGCGCAAACCGCGAGGCGAAGGAGACCGAAGCCATTTTCTCAGCTATCAGCCCCGAGATGTTCTGGAATGAGCCCTTCAGTGTTCCAATTCCTGGTGAAACCGGGACAAACTTCGGTCACCGCCGCATTTTCAACGGACAACCGCGGGCGCCACACGCGGGCGCCGATCTGCACGCAAGTACGGGAACACCCATCCATGCGACGAATCGCGGACGCGTGGTCTTGGCGAAGGATCTTTTCTTCACGGGGAACACCGTCATTCTCGATCACGGTTTGGGCGTGTATTCCCTCTATGCCCACCTTTCGCGAATCGATGTGAAGCGCGGCGACGTGGTTTCGAATGGACAGCTCCTTGGGTTGGCGGGCGCGACGGGACGGGTTACTGGGCCGCATCTCCATTGGGGAATGCGGGTGCAGGGTGCGAGGGTGGATCCCTTTACCCTGGTGGAAATAGGGAAGTAGCCACAAAAAGGCACAAGTGAAGACAAATTTGTGTCTGTTGTGTCTCTTTGTGACGGGCTTTTTATGTTCGATTTTCTAAAACGAGGCTCGGCTCCGTCGCAGAAACAGATTGAGAAGCTGGTGAAACGCCTGACGGAACCCGGAGGGGAAAATGCTCCACGAATCGAAGCCGCAGAAAAACTGGCAGAGTGGAGCACACCGGAATCTTTATACGCGTTGTTGAAGCGGTTCACCATTTCGAGCAATGTCATCACCCAGGATATCGAAGAGAAGCGGATGGTTGTCCGGATACTCGTCGAAAAGGGCAATGACGCGGTTGAGCCGATCCTACGGTTTCTCAGCAGCCACCACAATGTCGAATGGCCCGTGCAGGCTTTGTCCGAAATCCTCCCACATCAGGAATTGGTTCCGAAGTTAGTGGAGATACTCGAAAAGGTTGCTGCCGCAAGCGACTTCACACCACCGGAACACAAAGCTGATTTGATCCGCGCTATGCGTGGTCACGTCACACCCGAAATTGCGAATGTGCTGCGCCAGTTCCTGACGGACGACGACGATGATGTCCGGATTTCCGCCATCGAGGCCATTTCCGAAGCCGGCGAGCAGGTTCGCGAACCGCTGCTGGAAGCGTTCCTGGCGGCCAACGACCGCCCCCGAATTCGAATCAGGATTGCGGAAATGCTCGCAGATCGCGAGTGGCCGGTGAAGGGCTTCAGGCCCAAAATCGAGGAAACGCTGCCTGAAGGATTTCACCTCACAGCGAAGGGATTCGTCCGGAGAAAATAAATTGCAAATTGGAAGCGCACGGTCCTGGGCGATTTTCTGCGTGGCGGTTTGGCTCACCGGCACGTTCGCGGTTGCCGTCGTCGCGACGGAAAATTTTTTCACGATCGACCGCTTACTCGAAGCGAGGCCAAATCCCGCATTCGCAGCTGATGTCGAGAAGCTCGGCCACGACGCAACACGCGAACTGCTGCGATACTTATCGTCGGAGCTGAATCGACTCTATTTTCAATATTGGAATGTGGCCCAACTTGCCGTCGGAGTTGTTGCGTTGTGGTTTGTGATCAAACTCCCGGCCGCGACCAGGCCGAAATGGGGCATTCTTGGAATGCTCGCGATCGCGTTGTTCCTTACAGCTTTGATCACGCCATTCATAGTATCTGTCGGCCGTTCCATCGACTTCGTCCCGCGCGATCCGCCGCCCGCCAACCTCCGAACCTTCGGCCTCCTGCACGCCTCATACACGGTCTTCGATGGGATTCAGCTGATCCTTGGGATCTTCGTCACAGTGTGGTTGGCGAAGGCGAAGGAGTGAAACTTATTAAGATCTATTGCGCCGGAACCCGTTCTTCAGTTTCGGCGCGGCGGATCGTTCGCTTTATCTGAGGCGTCATCAGGCTCAAGGGTATCGCCGTGCCAGCCAGGATAACCGCCACCATTGCAAAGAAACGGCTGTGGGGCATCCGATCCCAGTACGCGCCGATGTAGCCGGACAGGTAGCCGCCGAGCGCAAGGCTCGCAAACCAGCCGCCCATCAGCAGGCCTCGGCTGCGCGGCGGGGCGATGCTGTTGACAAGCGACAGGCCCATCGGACTCAGAGCGATTTCACCGAGCGCGATAATAATGTTCGCCGCGATGAGCCACAGGGGCGAGACGCGACCCGTGTCGCCGCCGATGGTTCCGGCATAGCCGAGCATGCCGAATGCGCCGGCGCAGAGCACGACTCCAAGCAGCATTTTGACCGGCGTAGACGGTTCCGCGTTGCGGCGCTGCAACCACATCCAAACAGCGACGAGCACCGGCGAAAGCACGATGACGCCGAGCGGTTCGAACACCTGAAACCGTTCCGGGGCGATTGTCGTCGCAGTGTTGTCGCGAGCCCAGAATGTGAACGTATAGAAGATTTGGTAGAAAGCCAGCCAAAAGGCTGTCGAGATGGTGAAGACCGCCAGAAGTGTGATGACGCGCGACCGCGCTTCAGCTGGCCCGATGGTGCGCGCTTCAGTTGACGTCTTGTCCACTTTAGTGGCCGCTTCGGCAACGTGACGGTTGAACCCGATGAAGGTCACCAGCGAGAACAGCATCGCAACCGCCGCCGACATGAACGCTGCGCTCCAGCCGTAATTCGTGCGCAGCCAGGACACCGTGAGTGGCGACACAAAGGCGCCGAGGTTGATCCCCACATAGAAAATGTTGAACCCCTGATCACGCAACTCGGGCCGGCTCCGGTACAAATTACCCACGATAGTGGATACGTTGGGCTTTAATAGCCCGCTGCCGCAAGCGAGTAGCACGAGGCCCGAATAGAAGAATGGCATCAATTCGATGCCCAGTGCGATGTGTCCGAACATCATTAGCACGCCGCCGATGATGATCGCCCGGTTAAAGCCGAGCAGGCGGTCGGCCAGCAGCCCACCAACGAGCGGCAGGAAATACACCCCAGCCGTGTACAGACCATAGACGCGCCCAACGTGCGCAATGTCGAAATGCAACGCCTCGTTCATGTACAACGACAGAATCGCCATCATCGAATAGAAGCTGTAGCGCTCCCACATCTCCGTGAAGAACAGCACGTATAGGCCCGGCGGGTGAGAGGCGCGTGCTGCAATCGTGATCGACATTATCGAGAACTTACCATAGTCACGTACAATGACGTGCGATGGAATTGCTGAAGCTGCGCTATGCTGCGGAAATATTGAACATCAGCTACCCGACCTTGAAACAGTGGATCTACCGAGGGAAGTTGATGTCGATCAAAACTCCGGGCGGCCACCACCGCATCGAACGCAGCGAGATCGATCGGCTGACCCGCTCAAAGCCACGGCATAACAGCCCTCAATCCATCAGCGGCAGGAACAAATTGATGGGAACGATTGTGGATTTGAAGTCGGAGGGCTTGTTGTCGCAGGTCACTCTCGACATCGGCGGCCAGTACGTGACATCGATTATCACTCGCCAATCCGCCGAAGAGCTTCGTCTGAAGAAAGGCATGCCCGCCTACGCCTTGATCAAGGCAACGGAGGTCATGATTGGAACCGCTTCGGTTAAGAAGAAATCTTAAAAATGCATCTTCGCCGCAAGTTGGACCACACGGGGATCGCCGGCGGATGTAATCGATCCAAATCCCGGCGATCCGAGAACCGTGTTCGGAGCTCCCAGCGGGGGTGTATTCGTCAGATTGAAAACCTCAGCACGGACTTCGGCCGTGTATCTTTCACGGAACTTAACGCGCTTGATGAGAGCAACGTCGATATCTTGAAAGCCCGGTCCTTGAATCGGATTACGCGAACTGTTGCCGATCGTGAATTGCGGCGCGGCAACAAAAGCATCCGTATCAAAGTACCGGCTCGTTGTGCGTTGACCGTTCGGCAGATTGGGATCGCGCAACCGGTTCGGCCTCTGGGTACCAAATCCGGCAAATGCATTGAAATTGGTATTCTGAGTTACGGCGAGCGGCATGCCTGACTGGAGTGTTAGGATCGCTGCCAATTGCCATCCACGAAGCACAGGACCTCGCCCGGGCAACTCATAGCTAAGGCTGGTTGCAAGAACGCTTGGGATATCGCCGGTCGAGACGTCGCGTTCCAGCTTCCTATTGAAACTGTCGGCGACAGGAAAATCGGCGACGGGACCAGTCAGGATCGCGGCATCAAATACAGAAGATGCCTCGTCGATGAGCTTGGATTGCGTGTAACTTGTCAGAATAGCCAGACCGTGAGAGAAACGCTTTTCGAACTTCGCTTGAAATGCGTGGTAATTCGCGTTGCCGACGTTGTTCCGGAAGAAACTTACAGCAGTGAATTGTGGAAATGGCTTCAGGAGTTGAGCTCGCGTAATGGTCGGGTCCCCGAGTGAAGAAACTCTGTCGATCACACCGAAGAATGGGTTCGGAACCCGCTCGAGAAGCGACGCGCCCAGCCGCAGTTGGTCCGCGGTGAGTTGGTTGATGTTCGTATCGGGGATTCCCAGATGGGTCAATTTCGATCCCGCATACGCAACTTCGATCAGGACGTTTGTTCCAATCTCCCGTTGGATCGAGAGATTCCACTGCTGGGCATAGCCGGATCCCAACTTTCGATCGACAGTGAAAACACCCTGACCTAATCCCGCATCGCCATCGAGAGGTCTTACTGCTACAGACGGGCCGGCGGAGAGCACAAAAGCCGGAGTGCTGTTGTCCAACGATCGCTGCGTTACAGTCTGAAGAAAAGGGAATTGCGGATTCGTAAAAGGAGTAGTGATACCGGCCTGCTCAATCCAAATTAATCCGTAACCGCTGCGGATCACCGTATGGTTGGCGATACCGTAGGCGAGGCCGAGCCTGGGACCCCAATTCAGCTTGTGCAGTGTTCGGGCGGAACGCGGAAATCCGCGCTCACCGAGATATTGCAGTTTCTCGGTAGCCAGGTTGAATACGGCACCCTGATTGTCCGCTTCCGTGGATGGAAAATTCAACGTGTAACGAATGCCGGCGTTGATATTGAGCCGACGCGAAGCCTTCCATTCGTCTTGAACAAAGTACTCCTGGATGTGAGCCCGCGGACGTATGGGCTTTTTCTGGATATCGACAGAAAATCGGTCCACTTGACCCATCAGAAAACTTGCCAATGAAAATCCGGTCTCGGGCGCACTGAAGCGGAACAAACCTTCTGGCGACGGTGGCTGAACAATGTCCAAACGTTCCCAGCGAAAGTCCGTTCCAGCCTTGATGAGGTGAGCACCTCTGGACATCGACACCGTGTCCGCCAGATTGGTGATATCCGTCCGGGAGTCCGAGTATGCATTTGGCGGTGGACCGAGTTGCTGGTATCCGTCAATGACGAATGTCGGCAGATCGAGAGCCCTGCGCCGAAGCACTCTGCGGCTATATCCAAGTCGAACTTCATTCGTCAGCGACGGATTGAGGACGTGAAGAAAGTTCGAAGCGAGCGACTGGCCCGAGATGTGCGTCCGCCCGAGAGTTCCCGAAGCCAGAGTTCCACTCCCATCGGGAAGGGGCGTCACCGGATCGGCATTGTCACTCAGAGATGAGTACCGGACGAATAGAGAATCCATAGCACTGAACCGATGATCGACGCGCATGTCGTACTGGTTCTGATTGTCTGTCTCTTTTCCGGTCCGCCGATAGTTGTTGGCCGTGCCGCCCGATGTGGGCAACGGATATCGAGAGAGAAGGGAAACGGCCGCGGGATCCATTGTGTTTTCCGGAATAATGTTGTTGGAAAACGGCCGGCGCGTCGCAGGATCGAGAATCTCCGGCAGTAAACCCTCGACAGCTTCGCTGAAAATACCTTGGCGTTGAAGCGCCGTCGGAACCGTAGAAGTGTGGACGCGAGCAATGGCCTGGCGGCTTCCCTGGTAATCCACGAAAAAGAATGTCTTGTCGTGCACGATCGGCCCGCCAAGGACGAATCCAAATTGATTTCTACGAAATAACGGTTTGTCCGGGGACGATGCCGTCCGAGGCGCGAACAGGTTCCTCGCATTTAATGCTTCGTTCCGCAAGAATTCGAACGCCGTGCCGTGAAACTCGTTGGTTCCAGATTTTGTCGTGAGATTGACGACCCCGCCATTAAAGCGTCCGATCTCAGCCGGTGCGCCATTCGTTTCGATTTTGAATTCCTGGATCGCGTCGACGACTGGCATGAACGTGACTTGTCCTGGTTCCGGCTGCAAAACCGTAACGCCATCAAACAGATATTCGTTCGTTCGCGGCCGTCCTCCATTGATCCGGGGAAAGGCCGAGCCGGAAGGTAGTGCAACACCTGGAACCAGGCCCGCCAGGGAAATGAAGGAGCGCCCGTTGAGCGGCAAATCGCCGATTATTCGCTGATCGATGACCTGTCCAAGATCGGCGGATTCGGTACGCAAAAGAGGCGCGTCGGCCCTGATCGTCAAGCTCTCCTCTATGGAGCCGATGGTGAGCGTGAAGTCGAGACGAATACGCTCACCGGCCGCGAGCGTAACGGCGGGCCGAATGATTTTCTGAAAACCATCAGCCTCAACTGTAACGCTGTAGCGTCCCGGCCGTACTTCGTTGAATAGATAGCGCCCGTCCTGCCCAGAAGCGGAACTAAAGAAAGCATTCGTTTCGACGCTCAGCAGCTTAACCGTGGCGTGCGGCACAGCTTTGCCCGAGGGATCGACGATCTCACCGACGAGACCCGTTTGCGCCGACTGGGCGGCGAGCAGCAACCAGAAGACGGCAGCAACCATCAGCAGTCTTATACACTTTAATGCGTATCTGTGGCAACAATCTAAACACTTTTATACGGATCGTGATCTGGCGCTTTTATCGATATTTCGATAGAGTAAGTGCCTCTGGAGGACGAGATGAGCTATGTTCGATTTGTGCTGTTGATTGGAATAACCGTGGGCTTGCTTCTCTCTTACGGCTACGCGCAGCAGAACAAAAATAGTGCAGCTGGCGCTAAGAAAGAGCACACATTTCGTGGAAAGATCGAAAAAATCGACGTGAATGCCAAGACATTTACGGTGAACGGTCAGAAGGTTGAGGGCTGGATGGACGCCATGACTATGGTGTATGTGCCGGACAAAGAGGATGTCTTGAAGCGCGTGAAGGTCGGCGACGAGATTACGGCGAAAGTCTACGATGGCGACTTCCGAACCTTGCACGACGTACAAATCGTACCGCCAAAGACGGACAGCAAAGCCGCCCCAGCCAAGAAGTAATGCCAACAACGGTTCGCGTCAACCAACGCGATTTCATCGGCTCCGCGTACGGAGATACGAATCCACCTGGCGTTGGAGAAGATCCAAAGGCAGAGTTCCGGCGTCAAGGACGACATTGTGGAATTGCTGCAATGCAAAATTCTGGCGAAGCGTCTTCTGTGCTTTCTCACGGAGCCCGATGATTTTCAGCTCACCCAACATATATGCGCAGGCCTGGCCGGGATAAACGACGTAACGCTCCACCTCGCTGGGCTCGATGCCATAGTCGATCGCCTGCTGCCGGGTCCAATGCTTTGCGTGAATACCGGTATCGACAACGAGGCGGCGTGCGCGAAACAATTCAGCGTCGAGTTGACCGAGTAAGCCTTCCGGATCGTTCTCATACCAGCCGGACTCGGCCGCCAGCCGCTCGGCATAGAGAGCCCATCCCTCGCTCAGCGCAGGAACCCCGCCAAATGCCCGAATCTGCCGGAAACGCGGCAAGTTCTTGTTTTCCATTTCGAGGGCAAGCTGGAAATGATGGCCGGGAACAGTTTCGTGGTATACGAGCGAACGCAGACCGAACTTTGTCATGCGCTCGTGCCGCAGCGGGATCTGAAAAGTACCTGGCCGCGATCCGTCCGGGGCCGGAGTGTTGTAACTGGCTGCAGCGTTCGCTTCGCGGAAACGGGGATAGGGTTGGGCAACGACCGGAGCCTTTGGTGTCTGATCAAAAAGTAATGCCGACCGCCGTTCGGAATCGCGGAGGATTTGTTCGACGTCGGCCATGATCCTTTTGCGTCCTTCCTCGGTCTCCGGGTAGCGGAGGTCATCTTTGAGTTTCTCAATACGATCTCTTACTGATCCTGCGGTGCGTCCAAGCCGGCGAAAGATGGTATCCATTTCTTTTTCGATGCGCGCGACCTGCTGCAGTCCGATCTCATGAATCTGATCGGGACTGAGGCCCGCGGTGGTATACCGTTTCAGGAAATAGGCATAAGCCTTCGCTCCATCTTTGAAACGCCATAGGCCGGCGTCGTCTTTCGCGCGCGGCAGGACGCGTTCGAGGGCAGCGATTGCATTCCGCCAGGCCGGATATACCTGATCGCTCACTATCTGTTCGGCTTGAGCGTGTAGCTTTTCGCCTACATTGCTGGGGATCTCCTTAACCAGCATCAACCGTTCGGCGAAGGTTCGAACGAAAGGGTTTTCGCCGGGCGTAGACGCGATGAATTGCTGCATCTGCGTAATGGTCGCCTGTAGAATGAATCTCGGCGGAAACAGTCCTTTGTCAATGAGACGCTGCGCGTCCGCGACTGCCTCGTTCATGCGCGTCCCGACTTGCGTCAGGCGCGCGACATAGTTGGTCGCATCCTTTTCGGTGCGAATGGGGTGATTGACCGTGAGCGCGTTCACCAAGTTGACGTTCGTTCCACCGAATTGTTCAAGGGGAAACAAGTAGTCAAGGAACGGTTCTCCTTCCGCTATTGTTTCCAGCTGCCATTGCATCAGGTCTGCAGAGATCCGTTGGATCGGCGTCATCGCCGCGCGATCGAAGTGCCTCAATCCCTCCAGGCCGTCCTTTGCAAGTTGAATTCGGGTTCGGCGATATTCAACAGTTTCCGGCGAGAGCTGCTGCTCGAGCCGGTCCTGTTCAGCGCCCGTGAAGTAACGCGTGGCGATAGCCTGATTCGGACTGCTACGCACCCATCCGGAAGTGAAGTCATTGAAGTAATCGTCAATCGTCCGTTGTTCGAGAGAGCTTCCGGAGGTTATCCCGGCAGCGACGATCGCAAGCAGCCACGTTAAGCGAATCATCATAAACTTCTCTGGATTATGTTAGTGCGATAGGCGGCACGCCTAGCTGCGCGCCCAGCAGACGGCCCAAAAGCTGGTTCAATGTTTCACCGGTGGATGGAAGTACAAATGACGCGCCCGACCAGTCGAGTTTGAAGCTTGTCGACTGTGCGGAGATCCAAATCTGCCGCGCCGGCGTCTGCGGGCTAATCACAATCTTACCCGGGTTGGGTTCTTCAACCGCGATCGAAAGAACACCGTTCTGAAAGAGAATCTCCGCGTCGTAACGCTCCGCGACAATATCGAGAGCGCGGTTCAGACGCTCGAGTGCGGCGTCGCAGTACGTCCGAAATTCGGCTTCAGTCAGTCCCATCGTCTGTATTATAGGCGTGATTGGTAACATTCCTCTCCTCGAAGAGGAGTGCACGACACCATGAATCCATTCGAGCTAACGAAGCAGCTGATGGCGATACCGTCGGTTACTGGAACCGAAGCCAAATTGGGAGAATTTCTCCTGGCGCATCTGGCGGCATTGAATTATCGCGTCGAACGGCAGAATGTAACCGGTGACCGCTTCAATGTGCTGGCGTTTGCGGGTGATCCGCGTGTCATATTCTGCACACATATCGATACGGTTCCTCCGCCGACAATACCCGTGCGCGAGGACGACAATTTCCTTTACGGCCGCGGAGCCTGCGACACGAAGGGCATCATCGCCGCTATGCTGGAGGCCGGCGGCAGGCTGCGCGCCTCGGGCACCGTGAATTTCGGCTATCTGTTTGTGGTGGGCGAAGAGACCGACAGCATTGGCGCCAAAACGGCGAATCTGCTGAAGTGGAACACCGAATTCGTCATCGTCGGTGAACCCACCGAGAACAGACTTGCGAGTGCGCAAAAAGGCACGTTCATGGTCCGCCTGAACGTCGCCGGCCGTGCATCGCACTCGGGCTATCCGGAATTTGGCGTGTCGGCAATTCAGAATCTCTTCGCCGTCCTGAAGGATTGTGAAGGCGCGGACTGGGGCGACGATCCCTCATTCGGCAAAGGCACATTCAACACGGGCGCGTTTCACGGAGGTGAAGCGGCTAACGTCGTGCCCGCCGAGGCCAGCGCCTCGATCATGATTCGAACGGTTGAGCCTCGCGCGCAGGTTGAAGAGAAGATGCGCCGAATTGTAGCTAAACGAGCTACTATGGAGGTCATCGGCGCCTCGGATCCCCAAATCACACACGTTGTCGAAGGCTTTGCGACAACCGTCGTGTCGTTTGGCAGCGATGTGCCGCATCTCGAAAATTTGGGCAAGCGGCTGCTCGCGGGTCCTGGCTCGATTCTGGACGCTCATACGCCCGGCGAAAAGATCAGCAAAAGCGAACTGATGGAGGGAGCTGATCTTTACGAAAGGCTTGTCAGAAAACTTCTTCTATGAAGATTGCATTAATCGGATTCGGCAAAATGGGACGCGAGATCGATTCGGCCGCGCGCGAGCAAGGAGAAATGATTACTCGAGTCTTCGAGTGGGACCGTACCGTGACGCCGGAAGCGCTGGCCGATGTAGATATCTGCATTGAATTTTCGACGCCCGATGCTGTCGTTCAAAATATCCGCGCTGCTGTTGAAGCGCGCCGCGATATCGTCGTCGGGACAACGGGCTGGTATCAACATTTGCCGGAAATCAAAGCTGTCGTGAAGGAATCCGGGCTGTTATACTCCTCGAATTTTTCGTTGGGCATGAATATTTTTTTCCGCATTGTGAAGCAGGCTGCGGTTCTCATGAACAGGTCGGCAGACTATGATCCCTACGTCCACGAAATACATCATCGCCAGAAGGCGGATAGCCCCAGCGGAACTGCGCTTTCTCTGGCACGTATATTGACCGAGAATATTGATCGGAAAAAAGAGACTCTGGCAAAACCACCCGACGGGAAAATTAATCCGGACACGCTCCACGTTACGTCCACTCGTGCAGGTTTCTTTCCCGGTACCCATACTGTAGGTTTTGATTCCGAATCCGACTTGATCGAACTGCGGCATACTGCAAAGAGCCGCCGCGGCTTTGCATTGGGCGCGCTGGCAGCGGCACGGTGGCTGCGCGGACGTAAAGGCGTCTATACAATGGATGACGTAGATTTGTAGGGGCGCGGAGAATTAGAGGAGAACCTATGACAAAGAAGCGATTTCAGGGCACGGGAACGGCGATGATCACGCCGTTCAATTCCGATGGCTCGGTGGACGAGAAGGCATTGCGCCGCTTTGTTGATTTCCAGATCGATGGCGGCGTCGACATGCTCTTGCCGTGCGGCACAACGGGCGAAGGCGCAACGCTCAATGCCGAAGAAACGGATCGTATTGTTCGGATCATCATCGAACAGTCGCGGGGCCGGGCGCCTGTGATTGTCGGCGCTGGAAGCAATTCGACTGCTAAAGCCATTGACGCAACGAAACGAGCAAAGAAACTGGGCGCACACGGCGTTCTGTCCGTCGGTCCCTATTACAATAAGCCGACGCAGCAGGGCTACTTCGAACACTTCAAGGCCATTGCCGAAGCTGAAGATATTCCAATCATCGTCTACAATGTGCCCGGACGAACGGGTGGAAACATCGAAGCCAAAACGATGCTTCGGCTCGCGGAAATTCCCAATATCGTCGCGGTGAAGGAGGCTTCGGGAAATCTCGCCCAGATCATGGACATCATTCGCGATGCCCCGAGCCATTTTCGAGTGCTGAGTGGCGACGACGCCCTGGCTCTTGCAGTTGTGCTGTTGGGAGGTGATGGGGTCGTCTCCGTCATTTCCAATGAAGCTCCCGCGATGATGAGCGCTTTGATCAATGCGGCCCTCGAATCGGACATCCAGCGGGCGCGGGAGCTCCACTACAAGCTTCTGCCATTGATGAATGCAAACTTTATCGAATCGAATCCGATTCCTGTAAAGGCCGCTCTGGCGGCGATGGGAATGATCGAAGAGATGTACCGGCTGCCGCTGGTGAAGATCAGCGAATCGAATCGGGAAAAACTCTTGAAGGTGATTGAAACGCTGGGGTTGTTGCAAACTGTCAGCAGGCAGTGACCCTCTGTAAGATGAATTTACCAGACGAGATTGAACGGCTCTTGAGCCTGCCTGCGCAGGAAGCACGCCGAGACGGACTCGCCGTCATTCAGGAACTCCGGGCGGGTCTCAATCGCGGCGAGTTCCGCGCTGCTGAAAAGACATCGAGCGGTTGGAAAACCAATCTGTGGGTCAAACGCGGCATCTTGCTGGCCTTCAGAATTGGTGTCGTGGAAGACCGTTCGGTTTCTGAGGAATTTCATTTTTTCGATAAAGATACACTTCCGGCAAAACCACTCGGTGCCGGCGACGGAGTTCGCGTTGTGCCTGGCGGATCGACGATTCGCGATGGCGCCTATGTCGCACGAAATGTCATCTGTATGCCGCCGATGTTCATTAATATCGGCGCGTATATCGATGAAGGCTCGATGGTGGACTCTCATGCTCTGGTCGGATCGTGCGCTCAAATTGGAAAGCGTGTGCATTTGTCCGCCGCAGCGCAGATCGGAGGCGTGCTGGAACCCCCCGGGGCACTGCCGGTCGTCGTCGAAGATGACGCCTTTATTGGCGGCAATTGCGGCGTCTATGAAGGTGTGCTCGTCGAATCCCGTGCGGTACTCGCTCCCGGCGTGATCCTCACCGGCGGGACGGCGGTTTACGACCTGGCACGGAATCAGATTTATCGGAAAGCCGCCGGAGCTCCGCTGACGATTCCATCCGGCGCTGTGGTGGTTCCGGGTTCACGACCCGTGACGGGCGAATTTGCCGTCAAACACCAGTTGTCGTTGTATGCGCCCGTCATCGTGAAGTATCGCGACGAGAAGACCGATGCTTCAACGATGCTTGAAGAGTCACTCCGCTAGGGTGCGCGCCGAGACCCTCTCC